>RCNB010000684.1_pt1 | contig 23164 bp, 19 predicted proteins | sample 2041321 | NCBI WGS metagenome assembly RCNB01 (sample SAMN09708232, study PRJNA481090) | Marine sediment metagenome, whole genome shotgun sequencing project. | reverse complement strand
CGTCATGGGACCTGGATGCTGGACCCACGCCCTTTATTCAAGCCAGCACTGGCAGGAAGGAGCCCACTTTGTTAAAGCTACCCAGGATATCAACTTGATCGGAATGTCTTTTAGAGGAACCCCTGCCAAGACTGCATTTGAACGCACGGCTTGCACTCGCATTCTCCAGGAACATGGCGGTGTCGTCATGCCTGACTGGATGGTCGCCATCCTGGATGGTCATGAAGAAAACGCGGCTGGCTGGCAGCAGTGCAACAGCCCGAAAATCTGTGGTACCTTAAACGGGAAATCCGATTCCGGTGGTATCTTTGTCTCGGGAGGTGTCTTCGATTCTTTAGAAAAGCTTGAAGAATATATGGACAGGGGAATGAGAATCTATCAACAAATCTCTCGTGAAAACCCGGTGTTTTTAAACCACCCGCATCCCATCCTACGACTGTATGCCAGTTGTGGGCAGACCTATCTTGCCATGGGAGGACATTCCAATGCGGCAGGAGAAGTTATCTTTCTGGTCGATTATTCCCACAGAGAATTTCTCCCCATTGTAGGAGCAATCAAGGCACAGTTTGATGGGCTGATGCAGGAGATCGGCATGGCACCACTAGGTGTTGGACGAGACAAGAGAACCTGGACCGAGTGCCGATCATTTCTCAATGGCCAAGGTTTTAAAGAAAGTGGTTGACCCGAAAGGCATTCTCTCACCTGGCGTTTCATTTCCTCTCTCAGAATAGTTCTACGCCCGGTATAAATAAGCAACATTACCAACGAGACTGTCGAAAAACCCTAAAAGGCGAATTTCATGATTTGCAAATAGTTGATTTTACTAAACAAAAAATTCACAAAAATGCAAATTTGGACTTTTTCGACAGTCTCAACTGTATCTCACAGTAAAATATGACTGATGCGGACTTTATGAGTTTGCAAGTAGTGTACAGAAAACTTCAGTTCTTTTCCATTGCAACATGTTGTTGCCAACTCAAGATATTGTTATTGACTCGCACGAGGGATTTTCCTATACTTTACCCCATCAAAAAGCGAGTTCTTATCAACAGGAGGTGATGAATTAGTATTGTAAACTAGAGTGTTTTTTATTTAATCTTTTAAAAGGAACGGAGGATTTATATGAATGAAGTAATAGAATTGACGTCAGAAGAGATTCAAAATCTGCTCGAAACTCAATTTTGTGGAGTCCTGGCAATGGTTGATGATAAGGGACCATACCAAGTAACAGTAATATTTTCCGCTGATGAAGATAACATTTATCTTACCCTCTGGGGTGATGGAACAAATAGTCGGAAAATGAGGTGCATCAGCGAAAATCCCAATGTAAGCTTCACAGCGTATTCCTTTGAAATGGGGGGAGGATCTCCATCAATTATTTTTGAGGGTAAAATTCAACGGATAACCGACCGGGAAGGTGTTACAAAGGCAGTGCGCGCTAATGAGATCCAAATGGGACAAGAGGGAATATTCCAGCACATGATTGATCAGACGATGGAAGATCCTGATAAATCAATGTTCTTTAAACTATCAAGAGAAATATTCGGTACTCGAAAAGTGCTACCCCCGAAACAATAGAAAAAACGGTAAACAAACAGAAACTTTCGATGCGCTGGAGTGGCTGGCTGCCATGTGTTCTCATGTGCCAAACCGGGGAGAACAGATGGTGATATTCTATGGATACTACAGCAATGTCTTAAGATGAAAACGTAAATAAGAAGAGCAAGATGATTTCATTCCATGCATCATTGAACAGGAAGAAGTAGTCAAAAAGATATTAAAACATGTAGGCCTGTGGGAGGTTAAAAGCAGACCGCCTCCCAAAATACATTCCCCACCAGGAGATCTTCACGCAGACTATTCTAATTCTCAAATCCCACCCTGGGATAATGGCCAAACCTCACCATCAAGGACCCCACCCAGAAGGCCGAAATATTTAACACTATGTTGTGTAGGGTAAGTAATAATCCAATGATATCTGCTAGTTGCCTATTGCAAGTAGTGCAAAGAAAACTTCGGCTCTTTGCTTATTGCAGATACCACCACATGTGCCAATTCAGGATATTATTCTTAACGCACTACGGTCTGTATTCTATACTTCCTTCATCAAAAGAGAGTCCCTATCAATTATTCGTTTTGGACATTACTGTGATAATCATTGACTTCTAAATTCCTTTCCTATATGTTCATTTGGTCAACAAGGAAGTTCCTGCCAAATAAAATTCATGAGGAGAAAAACAATGAAAAACCTTTTAATAATATTGCAGATTTTACTTTTACCGGTATGTACTATTCATGGTTGCAAAGTTGAGACGCAATATACCTGTGATATAGACACCTCAAAAACCGGCTATGAACTTGCAGCGGACTATGATGATTGTCTTGTGTGGAATGCACAAAAAACAATGGCACATATCGAGTCAGAAAATATAGATATTCGAGCTACCGAGTTATCTGAAATGGAATTTGGCTCTTCGTTTGCAGATATCAATGCAAGTGAAAACTGGATCAAGCCTGTTTATACATTTATTCCTGAAGACATGACCTCTTATCCAAATGCACCGGATAGCATCAACGGAGTTGTGCTTACAAAACTCAAGGCTAAAGACAAAATCGATTTGGATTTTGGGTTTAGCAACAATGAGCCACAGGGGATTTGTGCTGATGTCCAGCAGGATGTTTACAACACAGTTCTGAACTCTATTTTAACCTTGGAACAACGGAATAAATATGAAGCAGAAGGGAAAAGCTTGTCCTTTATCCCCGATGACGATCTGCCGCCTCTTGATACGACAACCAATCCGGTAAACATGGGCAGTTCGTGGTACGATTTCGATCCGGCATTAAAAATAACCCACGAAGGTGATAATTATTATTATGAACCGCTTAGTCTATATGTTGAGCATGACGATCCTACTTATGAGGAGGATAAATATCGGGGAGTGAGATATTGTAAGTTGTTAACTTATCAGACAATCTTAAGTTGGATGCTCGAAAAGAGCTTTGAGGATGATCCTGTTATAATAACCCCGACCATTCCGGAATGTGATCAGCCTTCTTCGCTTGAAACAGAAGTTGGAAGTTGTCTTTTTTATTTCGTCCAAAGCTTTACTTATTACTGTTCAGACTATACCGGCAGTGGATATACCACTTTGCAACAGGCTGAAGATAAATGCAACTCACGTGATATGGTAGGCACTGAACTAAGCCCTATATACAGTACTCTTCCCTGCAGCGAAAGAACCGAAGAAATTGAGGCGGCCATCCCCGGTTACCAGGGCCACACAGGCATCTGTGTTGTACACTGCCAGATGGACAATGAGTTTATCTGGAACATTTACACCGAGAACCCCGAGGATAGTTGCGGTGATTTTGAATTGTTTTATCCGGAAGACTTTGAGTAAATAGAAAATCAGGGCAATGTGAAAATTAAATTTTGGAGGTGCTTTATGAAAATTCGAAGGTTAACAGTTGTCTTATTTACATCATTAATCGTGTGTCTTTATGGTGTCGGGAATGTCACTGCCATTGAATGTTCACATCCATCACTGCCGGAAGCCCTGGACGCTCTGGAATCAAGTAATGGAGTTACAGTAGAAACAGTAGAAGTTACTAGCTGGGGTTACGGTGACCCACCTTCAGAGGACGATAACTATTATTATGCTTTTGAACCGGCAGGCAAAAAGCCGACGACCGGATTTATAATACTTCCTGGCGGGAATTGTGATCCGAGGGCATATGCACCCGCTGCCCATGCAATTGCAGCAAAGGGATATTTAACTGTTATTGTACCGATGCCAAATTGTGTTGCAATGCCCTCGGGGCATAGGAGAGCTGGTAAAATAATAGAAGACTTTGAGGAAATTGAAAACTGGGTGATAGGCGGCCATTCGGTTGGAGGCACTGCAGCATGCATTTATGCCCAAAAGTATGGTAATATTGAAGGTGTTGTTATATGGGCGTCCTTGTCACCTGGCGGACTAGAAGATACAGATATAAAGGTTTTAACTGTTTACGGTTCAAACGACGGCAGATGCGGGCCTGAAGATGTTTTAGCAAATGCGGGTGCATTGACTGCAGATACTATCTTCGAAGAAATTGAAGGTGGCAATCATACCCAGTTCGGCTATTTTGATCCCACCCCGGATCCTTATTTTACAGACGATAATGCGGCCACCATTACACTGGAAATGCAGCAGGCAATCATTGTGCAAGTAACTGTAGATTTTCTTAATATGATTAGCGGCCGCACAGCATGTCTTGCTACTAATCTCCTGGGCAAAGATGACTCGCGGCTTGATATAGTGAGGCAATTTCGCGATGAGACATTGTCAGAAATATCAATGGGCAACAAAGTTATTGAGTTTTATTATAGAAATTCAGATAGATTAATTGCGGTTCTTGATAAGAATCCGACAATAAAAGAATCTGCAAAGAAAGCTCTGGAGGCACTGGTACCTATGATAAAGTTATTATTGAACTAAACGAGCAGTGCTGAATGATGCATCTAGATATACAAGTGTTAATCCCCCAAATCTATCACATCAAAGTTTAAAAGGCAGAGGTCAAACTAGCCGTTCTACATAGGTGTTGAAATGTTCTTTGATTATTGTTCTAAAAAGTTGAATCAAATCATCTATGTTAAGGAAGGTAAGAAAATGAATAAGTTATTAATCTTATTGGTATGTCTAATTCTAACTCCCATTACTGCTCTAGCTGATGATTGTGTCCCCTGCCAAGCGGATATTGACAATGATGGCTTTGTCTTTTTCAGTGACTTAGGGATTTTGCAATCAGAATTTAAAAATGGAATGGAAGACTATCCTAAATGCTGTTCAGCCCCAGTATGCATCCCTTTCGAAGGGACGCTGTCAGTACTTGGGCGTTGGTGCGATCAGGGAGACGGGACGGTAAAAGATATGACAACAGGGCTGGTGTGGTTGAAGGATGCAAGTTGGGGTGGCGCTAAAAGATGGGAGGACTGTACAACACATGTTGATGCTCACACACGGGTAGGCATATTAGAAGAAGGTACTAGTGGTGCAGGACTCAGTGACGGATCTGTTGAAGGTGATTGGCGGCTGCCCACAAAGACTGACCTTGTGGGAATCACCTTAGGAGATGAGTACATAAGATATAATCAAATGTATTTTTTTACCGGAGTGCAGTCCAACCACTACTGGTCCGGAACGAGTTATGCATGTCCTCCCAGCAACGCGTGGGTCGTGGGTATGCATGATGGCCCCGTGAACTCCGTCTGTAAGTACAGCTACTACTCCTACTACGTGTGGCCAGTGCGTTCTGACAATTGATAATTTGGTTCTTTTAGTTATTTGATTATTTCCTTTAGGGGAGTACAGAGGGAATATATCCCCTCTGTCCGCGGCAATTTTTTATTGATGGAGATATAAGTCACATTACGAGCATCTATCCACCCCGAAACCACTGCCCCATTTCAAAACGTATTGCCCGATGCGGACTGAGTCAGCACCTTGCTCATAAATCTGGGCAATGAGTAGGGTATACTATAGATTATTTTATCTGACAATATCTAATATGGGCAGGGGTCTTACATGGCTCCTGCCTTTTGTTCTACATATTGTATGTTCGGGATTAAGTGAAAAAACTTAATATACTATCATCAAGGACACCGATCAGAAAGCCGAAATTTTTAACACTACCAAAGAAACTGTCGAAAAAGTCCAAATTTGCATTTTTGTGAATTTTAAGTATAGTCAAATCAAATAGTTGCAAAGCGTAAAATGAGGGTTTTAGGGTTTTTCGACAGTCTCAAAAGTATGGTGCGTAATATTCCTATGAAGTCGTGCAGTTGCTTATTTAGTAGTATGTTACATACCCTAAATGTCTTAAAGCGTGGAAACGAAAGTATTTACTGCTCTCTTGAAATTAACATCTTCCCAGGTCAGTCTGTCTACTCATTATTACTTTAATCACTTCCTTAGGAGGAAGAGCAATGGCTTTTAAAACCGAATTGGTAAAGGTGGAGAGTTTAGCTTTAGAACATTACTTGCCGGATCAGGAGATCAAAGATAAAAAGCTCCTCTTCGTCCACAGCTCAGGCCATGGTTCCTGGATGTGGAAAAATTTTCTTTCCTATTTTGCCAAGAGGGGCTATGACTCCTGGGCACAAAACCTGAGAGGCCATCATCTATCTGATCCTGTAGAGGATTGGGGAAAAGTTGGGGTTTCGGAGTACTTGGAGGATGTTGGAAAAGCAGTAAAAAGGGTTGGAGGAGATGTGGTGCTAGTGGGTCACTCCATGTCAGGCATTTTGATACTTAAATATGCTGAGTCCTACCAGGTGGCAGGGCTCATCGTTTCTCAGTCTGGTTTACCAAAGCCCATGATGCAGAAGAGAGGCATAGAGATTAAGGTGACTATGCCGGGCAAGAGTCAAAGGGAGGTTAAAGCGGGAGCCATCATGCCCATGAAAGATAAAGAAGTAGTAAAGAGGATGCTTTTTGACAGGAATAATGTTGATGAAGAGAGTGTCAATTTGGTATTAGAAATGATGGGGGAGGAGTCTGCAAGGGTAGGCGGGGAGATTATGCAAATGGAGCTTGTACTTGAGAAGATTACATCACCTCTGTATGTGCTTGGATTTGATGCTACCAAGATAGGCATTAAGATGCCTGTTGATCTCAACAAGGTTCTGGCAGAGGAATTAAAGGCTAGGGATTACAAGATTATTGAACCAGGTGGACATAATTATATGCTGGAGAAGAACTGGCAAGAATTTGCACGCCAGTTTGAGACATGGGTGAGCTCTATGTGAAATTCTTTACTTTATATTGGTTGTAAAATAAAGCTCCTTTCGAAAAACAACGGGGTCACCCATTAAAGGTTTCTTGTCAAGAGATAAAACTACCCCACGGCATAAAATCTCTCTTTTTTAATAGATCTTTTGATTAAGTCTAACTACCACAACGATTAGACACCATCTTTTATTCCGCACCTGTTATTTCTATCAGTTCATAAAAGGAAGTTCTTATCAATCATTTACAGTCTAAGATGCTTTCTGGTCTTTATGACTCAATTGTTCTTGACAAACCAGCATGTTATTCTATAGTGAAATTCTTGAGTTATCTTCATGAAACTCCCCTCTCTGTGTGTTTGAATGCATGAAAAAGAGTAACAACATATAACCACAGAGGGCACAGAGGGGGAGGGAACAAAAAGTCTTTTAGCTTGTTGATAGTGGAGATTCCCTCTGGCTCCCCCGTTAGATTATTTATCGCTGAGTTCGAAAGGATTACAGAGGCATTATCTTTACTTACTCGGCGTGCTCTGCGATAAATAGTGCAATCTAACGGGGTGAATCTGTGTTTTGGTTTTGACAATACGTAATGAGGATGGAGGAGTAAAACCATGGTAAGTATAGATACCGAAAAATGTTTAGGATGTGGAGGGTGTATCGATCTTTGCCCCGCAATAGCTATCAGCATGATCAATGATGTAGTTATCATTGACGAGAAGCTCTGCACCGAGTGTAGTATCTGTGTTAAGGTCTGCCCGGTAAGAGCTCCATATAAGGCAGATGAAAAATGATGTGTTGAGAGGAGAGTCAGTATGGCAAAGCACTATGATGTAGTGATAGTAGGTGCAGGCCCGGCTGGTCTGCTAGCTGCAAAAACTGCCGGCGAAAGCGGCCTCAGCATTGCACTGTTGGAGAGAAAGGCGGACATTGCTAAAATTCGTCGTACTGATGCAGGTGTTGTTGCTCTCAATGAATATCTGTATGGCCAGATTGTAACGTTTAATCGCAAAACGCACACACTGGTTTTCCCCGTTGCTGGATTTTCACTGAAATATGAAGGCCCCTGGAATGATAACCGGTATGGCTTTCATTTTTACTCTCCCAGTGGAAAAAGGTTTATGGTAGGAGACTGGGCAGAGCTGAAGAAAGACCCGAACAAAAACAGTAAGGGAGTTGCACTCTCTAAAGGGATTTTCCTTAAGTCCATTCTTAAGGAAGCACAGTCCTGTGGGGTTGAGTATTTCCCCAATACAAATGTGCTGAAAGTAAATGGAGAGGGTGACTGGGTATCAGTGGAAACCAGCCAGGGGGAATATAACGGGCGATTCGTCGTTGCCGCGGATGGGGTCAACTCACGTGTAGTACGGTCACTCGGTCTGAATAGAAAACGGAATTTTCTCGGAACTTCCAGATACCTTACATGGGTGATGACCGGGGTACGACCGCCAGATGCTGAAGGGCTTATTTTTGTGATGACCATGTATGGAACATTCTCGGTTTCTCAGGTCTGCGATGAAGATCATTACCATGTGGGCATCATGTCAGGTGATCTTACGTTGGACTTGCAGGTCCAGCTAGAGAGGTTTACCCGTGAAGACCCTGTCTTTTCTCATTGGTTCAGAGAAGCAAAGAGGACAGATGATGCGGAGTGCTGTGTAGTGAATGGCTGGCAGGCTATGGAGAAACCTTTTTACAATAACGTTATCATTGTTGGAGATGCGTGCTGGTCCGAGCAGTTTTCCAATCCCCCTTCACTCAGTGCCGGATATCAACTCGGCCATGCATTGACCAGGGCCTTTATGGATGAGAAGTTTAATGAGGAAGGAGTAGCCCAGTATTTGGAGTGGTATGATTCCAGTATCTACAAGCCTTATGGGCAGAGGGCAATGGGAGGGGGAAGTCTTGTAAAATATCTCACGGCGGAGGAATTAGATTATCTCGCTGCACTTGTTCCCAAACCAGTTCCCTCTACCGCCAGTTTTCTTAAGGTGTTTAACACACTCCTTGAAACCTATCAGCCTCTGGTGCCGCAAATTGAGAAAGTGCGCCCCGGGATTCTTGCGAAGTTCAAGAGAATGAGGGAGGAGGTGGAAGAGAATCAGTCAGAAAGGAGGAAAACAGGGTTCCCAAACAAATGAGAGTTGTCTTGAGCACCCTAGGGTCCTTTCGGAATACTACTTATATGGAGGCTGTTGAAAAATGTTTAGATGCAAGGCGCACGAAATCCTGGGGAATGAGGTGTACTTGTGCAGTACGCTAAAAAAGATATTGAAACACCTCGGGCTCTGGCTTGTTAAAAAAAGACCACCGCCCAGGATACATTCCCCACCAGCAGAACTCTATGCGGATTACTCCGATTCTCAAATCTCACCATGGGGTGATTACCAGACCGCAGTATCACACCCCACATCTTGTGTCTCCCATCTGCCCACTAAGATTCAACACTACTACCATTAGGGATCCCAATCAGAGAGCCGAAATATTTAACACTTCGTTATCAAACCTACGCAAACCCCGCATTTAACACTTCTTGCCACTTTCTAGGTCGGCTTCAGAGGAATTTCGGTTTATATCTCTTTTGGTAACTTCAAATATCTTGGCTTTTAACCCAGGTTTTGCAGTAGGCATCGTGGCGAGGCGTAGAAAACCGTAGCGAAACGTGCAGTTGGAGCGATTTTGCAACGCAGGCATATCCATAGATATGTTGAGGAGCAAAATCGTGAAACAAGCGTTGCAGCAAGGATTTTCAAGCCACAGTAGATAGCTACTGCAAATTCTGGGTTAAGCTACTGACCGCGCATTATGTTCTCAACTATTAGCTGGAAATGTATCTAGTGAGTTGATCGATAAGGAATTCCTTCTTGGAGATCAATGTCTTAACAACGTCACCAATTGAGATCATCCCGACAAGTCTGTCTCCATCAAGCACTGGCAGGTGCCTAATGTGCTTCTTGGTCATTAGCGCCATGCAATCCTCGATTTTCTGGTCTGGTTTCACATAGATCACTCGCTCCGTCATGATCTCGCGGACAAGGGTGTCCTTTGAGGACTTATCTTTAAGAATTACTTTGCGTGCATAGTCCCGCTCAGTGATGATGCCTATAACTTTTTTATCCTCTGAAACAACTAGTGCACCGATCTGTTTGTTAGCCATCTCCGAGATGGCATCATACACGGTAGCTCCCGGTTCAATGGTCCAGATATTCTTGTTTTTGATTTTCAGTAAGTCTTTGATTACTTCTGCCATGATTGTCTCCTCCATTATAGTTAAAAAACGTATTTGTTAAAAACTATAAAATGAAATGCCATTAGCTAACTGCTCTTATGACTCATGGTGCAGAACTTATTATTTATTCCAAATTCCTCAATTCTCCAACTCCTAGATTCTTTTTTCTCTGCGTCCTCTGTGGTTTCATTATGGAAACAAAAAACTGCCGTGTACTATTCCAGTGAGAATATACATTCGGCAGTCCAGCCTTCTATCAAACCATATCCAGGAAGCAAGTACTTACTACGATTCAACATCCGCAATAGAACTGTGGCTTTCCGTCCCCTGATCACTCAGGGTTTGGCTTTGTCGCTATACATTAATTTATTATTATCTGTATAGCATACTATAGAATATTGTCAATGAAAGATTGAGAACCTGGTTAAAATTGTGCTTGAGATCGGCAGTATTAATTAAAGCTCTTACTGCTATAACCGATATATATGTGAGAGACACTCTTTCATTCGTTCCTGTCCCTTTGGCAGAAAGAGGAATTATGTTAATAGTAACTCCAATAGCAAAGGAAAAACTTAAAAAAGCCTTACTTGAAGAACAGGCAACTGATCCAGAAGTGATTTTTAGAATCACTCCTGTGCATTCAATGCCAAACCGCCTGGGCATAGCTTTGGATAAAGAAAACAAAGACGATCAAGTAGTGAAAAGCGAAGAGGGTACGAAAGTACTGCTTATAGAATCCAATTTAGCCCATGAGCTAGAGGGAATGGTTCTTGATTACAAAAAATCCTCTCAAGGTGAAGGCTTTAAAATATCTAAGACTTCTCCCATTGAAGCATGTTATAAACGGTGGAACTAAAAGATAAGGTTTAAGATGAAGGTGTGTTAATAAAAGATTCAACGGCAGCACGTGATTTTTCTATCTCTTGTATCAGTGGCTGGGTGACTATTTTTTGGATTTCCGTACTCAACCCGAACAACTCAAAGTATTCCTTCCTTATCGGCAGTATTTTATCACTTTGCCCCCCATATCCCAGAACCTTACAGATAAGATCCGAAAGACACACAATGAAGCAAAGTTGTTGGAAAGGTGCTGGGATGCTCTCTGGTGGGAAAAATATCGGGTGATGATGAAATTGAATACATTTTGCAATAACATCAGACAACTTCCACTTCTTGACTAATATGCTTCCTGTAAGCGGATGGTTAATTCCGTATTGCTCATCTTCCTGAATAATAGTGGGAACATCTTCAACTTTTTCTCCTACACTATCAAGCAAATGGAAAAAATACTTGCCAATATCATGAAGAACCCCTATCGTTGCTACTTCATTCTCAGGGCTACGAAAAATGTTCAAGCTTAAATAATGAGCACACGCCGAAACGACTGTTGAATGAATCCACAACTCGTCAAATCCAGACTGTTTTGCATGTTCCTTTCTAGAGAGTGTGCTTTGCAGAGCGTCTTGAAAAACCAATGACCTCACATTGTTGTAACCCAAAAGAATAATAGCTCTTCCTACAGCGGTAACCTCTACTGGAAGATTGTAATAAGCAGAGTTAATAACACTAAGGATTCTTGCGGAAAGGAAGGGATTTGTTTTTATAACAGTGGAAATCTCCACAGTGCTGGTTTGAGGGTTTTTCAGGAGATCGAAGAGTTTAAGAGATGCTACAGGGAGTGGTTTAAGAACAGCAATCTTCTGATTGATTGACTTTTTAATTTTTTCATCGATATCTTCAAGCTGTTTTGGATAGACCTTCTCATCCATGTGGAAATAACTGACTTCCGGTATAACAGGATAGAAGCCCATTGCACTGCTACTTTGCATTTCCCTTTCATTTTGTGACTGCCCTGAGGTATTTTCTTCCACAACGTGGGGCTTTTGGGAAACTTTCATCCCTTGATGAGACGACCTGGAAACCCTCGTCTTTTTCTTTCTGGGAATTAGCAGGATGACAATTACTAATAAAAAGATAAAGATTAAGAACAGAAATAGTCTAAAGTCCATAATCCGATTCTAAACAGATGAGACGGTTTTGAATTTCGTCATTACCTCTGCAGTCACACCATTAATAATTTCATTTCTCTGCCAGAGGATCAAAGTGACAGGACACAACTCAAGAAAATTGTTGCCAACATATTTTGTATCTAAAAATAAAAATCGACCATGCTGAAAAATACTTTAATTGTTTTTCCAATTATCATTTTACATAACTATAGAAATAAAATCCTCAAAAAATGTTTCATCTTTTGAATGCTCACCTAAAAGATACCAGGCTCGTGGATCTGATTGGCGGAGTATTTATGGTGATAACCTTCAAAAAGTGAGGCAAGAGATGTGCACTTTCATGGACATAAAGAAAAGCTATCGTAACGGATTGAGGAGAGATTTCTACTCGGGATCAGGAGAGGTTTGAAAATAGTCTTCCAGATATTTACCAAAACTTCCCTGGTTTATACTGAAGATGTCTTTCATCTCGCTGATATCACAGGTGCTCCCACCTGTAAAGGCAGAAACTAAACCTTTTGCGTTATAAACCCTATCGGTTAAAATATCTATAATCCCTGCAACAAAATAAGCTATTTTAGATGGAATAAAAATGAAACGAATTTTTTTATCCAAGACCTTAGAAAATAAGTCTCTTAGCTCTACAAAAGTATATTCCTCTTCTCCTGCTACCTCCACGACTTTACAGGAAGCCCTTTTATTATCTAACGCATCCACCATACATCGTGCCAGGTCTGCCAGGAGAATTGGTCTCACCTTTTCTTCCCTTTTCATAAACATGGGTGCCCATCCCTTTTTTTTGAGGCTATTACCTAAAAGCACTGACATATCTGTCGCCAGGGTAGTCACTCTGAAAATGGTATAATCCAAACCGCTGACCTTCAATAGATCTTCTACCGATTTTTTAACCTTGCCATGCTCAAAGCCTCCAAACTTTGCCAGGCCCCAGTAACTTACAAAAATATATTTCTTTACCTTCTGCTCTCTGGCCAACTGGATAAGATTAAAATTCCCCTGATAATCATTATCCCAAAAATAAGCAGCTTTAGGTCGTTTAAATAATCTGGTAGTAAAACTGCTGATGACGTATTCAGCCCCTTCCATTACCTTTTTAAGCGAATTTATATCCCTGGCATCACCTTCAAAAAGCTCCACTCCCAGTTGTTTGAGTTTTGATGTGTCAGAATCTTTTCGAACCAGACACCTTAAGGGAAGCTTCCGCTTAACCATCTCCTCGGCTACTGCACTGCCTAAAAATCCCGTTCCCCCTATTAAAACATTCATTAACTTCCTCCATCAAAGCGTTATAAAACAAAAGGATTCTACATACTCCAGTATCTAGAATCCAGCATCCGGTATCAATCGACTAACACCCAGCAACTTTCCCATCCGCAGATTGCTCAGTTTGTGCACAACATGTAATCCATACTACCCTTTCTTACTCTCTTCAACATACTTTATGCGCAAGTCATGAAGAAGGCTATCCATCAATTGCTCTTCATCCTTGGTAAGATTGCCCTTGGTCTTTTCATGTAAAATACCCAGAATATCAATTGTCTGTTTTGCAAGCGGTAAGTTTCTCTCTATCTTATTAGTTATCGGATCAGGTACCTGTCCAAAATGGAGTAAAGCTGAACTACTTAAGGATAAGACAAAAGAGGCAAAATCAATCTCAGGGAAGGGTACCTTATCAACAGGTTGCGTTTTATCCTTTTTCCCTTCTTCTTTCTTTTCCCCTCTTTCTTCTTCTTTCTTAACTTCCGCTTCTGGTTTTACCTCTCCTTCGGAAGTAAAATGCCTCCTGTCTTTAATAACAAACCCCTCTCCCTCTATTTTCTCATCTTCAGCCATGATTTCTCCTCATTATAATTAGGACACAGAAAAAACAACTTGCTGTGGGTTTCTAGTTTCGTGTTACGGGTTTACCAATAATCCGCATTAACTCGCAACTCGTAACTTTATTAATATCTTCTTTATACTAATACCATTTCCTCACTACTTTCCACCCATATTTCACCATCCTTCACGTCCACTATGAACTCATTTCCCTCTTTCCACTTAAGAGTAAGTGGGATTTTTACTCTTTCGTCGATAGTCCTTTTAAGGAATCGAGCCCCGTAGATAGGACTAAATCCAACTTCAACTAAATAATCAACAGCTTCCTCAGTAATACTCATCAACTTTCCCATAGGTTTCATCTGTTGATTAATCCTGTCCAGGTACATCTTAGCAATTTCCTTAACTTCCTCCTTTGTTAATGGTGAAAAGACAATAATATCGTCAATTCGATTCAAGAATTCCGGCGCAAAGGTATTTTCTACCTCCTTCATAACTGCCCTCTTCACGGAGGAGAGGGCTTGAGAGTCAGTTAAAAACCCCATAGACTTGTTTAAGTTCTTAAATTCATTGGAACCCAAATTAGAAGTCATAATCATAACAGCATCACTAAAATAAACTCTTTTACCTCTGCCATCCGTCAGCCACCCTTCATCAAAAACTTGCAGAAACAAGTTCAATACATGGGAGTTTGCTTTTTCTACTTCATCTAACAGCACAACAGTATAAGGATTATCTCTAACCTGGTTAGTTAGCACTCCTCCCCTTTCCGAACCAACTATTCCCCGTGGCATTCCAATCAGCTTATCCACAGCAATAGTAGAATCTTTGTATTCCGACATGTCCAGCCGAACCATCTTCTTCTCATCTCCAAAGAGGAATTCAGCCAATGCTTTTGCCAGTTCGGTTTTGCCTACTCCAGTTGGCCCCAGAAAAAGCAGTACACCATCAGGTCTCTCAAACTTTTCCTTAAGCGGTCCCTTATTCAACCGAAGATGCTTTCCTACGGAATGAATAGCCTCCTTCTGTCCCACCACTCTTTTGGCCAAGTCTTCTTCCATCGTACTGAATCTGTCTGTGGTATCCCTATAGACCATGTCCAATGGAACTCTGGTTGTTTGAGAAATCACCTCGATAACATCTTTTGGACGAACGAAGTCATCTGGACGGTTGATCTCCACTTTAACACAAGCTGTGTCGAGCCAGGTAATGGGTTTATCGGGCAATCTCAATGTATGCATATAGCGAGGTGATAATTCCAGTGCTGTCTCCAGAGCTTCATCAGATATATTCACATCGTAATTTTTCTCCAAGCGGGGTCTAACCCCCATGAGAATCTTCTCCGTATCTTCTATAGATGATTCTTTAAGATCAATTACTCTGAACCGACGCGCTAAAGCTTCATCTTCCTGAATATACATCTTGTATTCTGCAGCAGTAGTGGCGCCAATAATCTGCACTTCTCCTCTAGCTAAGGTGGATTTAAAAATATTAGCAGCATCAGCATTCACTCCCAAAGCTGATCCTGCTCCGATAATAGTATGTGCTTCATCTATGAACAGAATAAGATTATTAGCTTCTTTTAGTTCATTGATGATTTTCTCAATTCTGTCCTCAAACATTCCTCTAAACATGGTACCAGCCACAATGCTATTCATCTGAAGATTTACAATCTGATAATCTCTCAATCGTGCAGGGACACTTTCAGGTTCCAGCTCAAGATTCCTGGCTAACCCTTCCACCAAAGCTGTTTTGCCAACACCCGGTTCACCAATAATCATGACTGAATTAGAAGTCTGCTTATGGCAGAGAATCTCAATCATCTGACTGATTTCTTCATTCCTGCCAATAACAGGCGGTAATTTGCCCCATCGAGCCAGCTTGTTTAGATTTACGCCAAAATGTTTCAGGTGAGCTGGAAGTTCAAACTTCTTTGCATACTTCTCCCTTTCCTTTTCTAAAACTCTAACCTTCAGGATTATCGTTTGCAAAACCCTATTGTTATCCACACCCAAATCATTGAATATTTTTGCGGGGATACCTCCATCTTCCTGGAAAAAGGCGATAAACAGGTCAGACGGCTCTATCAATTTTCTTCCAAAGTGTTGAGCTTCCTTCCATGCCAGTCGCAAAATATTCTTAGTAGCAGAAGTAACACTTATTCCCACCCCCAGATATTCAACTGAAGAATCAAGGTACTGATTCATATGCTTTAAGACTACCTGAGGATTAAGATCCAGATCAAACATTACTTCCCTAAAGAAGGTATCTTCCACTGTAGAAAAAGCGAGGAATATGTGCTCTACACCCAGATGGCTATGCCGTCTCTTTTTTGACTCTTCTACGGATACAGTTAATATTTTACCTACCTTCTCAGATAAATAATCCTTATAGTTACCCAAATCAATCATCTAAAAAACACCCTTTCTACGTTTAACATTCAACCACTTAACTACTGACTCCTAAGCCTCGCAATTCTCTCAGCTGTTGGTGGATGAGTGCTGAACAAACTCATTAAAGATTTTCCTGATAAAGGATTAACAATAAAAAGATGTGCGGTAGCAGGATTTGTTTTTATAGGTATCTTTTTGGAAGCATAATCAAGCTTTTCCAACGCTGAAGCCAACCCCAGAGGGTTTCCTGCAATCCGTGCTCCAGTCGAATCAGCCAAATATTCCCTTGATCGAGAAATTGCCAACTGGATGATTAGTGCTGCCAAAGGAGCTAGAAAAGCCAGTACTACAAACCCTAAAATTCCTCCGTCATCATCATCGCTTCCACCAAAACCTCCAAAAAGAGCAGCCCATCTTGCCATACTGGCAATCATCATGATAACACCTGCCAGTGTTGCAGCAATAGAGCTGATCAAGATATCCCGATCTTTTATGTGAGCTATTTCATGAGCCAGCACACCCTCTAACTCAGAGGAGTTAAGCAATCTCAAAATACCTTGAGTAACTGCTATCACAGCATGTTGGGAATTCCTGCCAGTAGCAAAAGCATTGGGTGCTTCTGATGGAATCAGGTATATTTTCGGCATAGGTAATGAAGCAGATTGGGATAATCTGCTAACCAGGGAATAAAGCTCCGGGGATTCTTGAGAAGAAAGTTGGCGTGACTTGTATAGTTTTAGAACAATCTTATCAGAAAACCAGTAACTCCCGAAGTTCATAAGTACAGCAAAAACAAAAGCGATAACCATTCCAGAACTTCCACCAAAATACCTGCCAATTAATACAATTAACCCTGTTAAGCTCCCCAGCAATAGTGTTGTCTTTAACTGATTCCCCATATGCTGTCACCCTTTTCTTAATCAACAAATTTAAACAGCAATTCTCAGTAGCTTTGAAGTCTTTCCTGCTTCACTATATAATCACCAAACATTTTTTTAAATCGAACAAAGAGGTTAAAAACTTGAGAATCTTTTCGGAAAACTTTCATCATTCAGCTAGTGGAAAGATGGCCACTTACAACTTTTTTGCTTCTTTCCATGTAAAATAGATGCGGTGGAAAACAGTGAGGTGGGTGAAGATAGCTAAAATCCATAATATTATAGGCATTATATTAAAGACACACTGGAAGATACCTCCTGCTGCCAGCAAAATGATGCGTTCCGCTCTTTCCATGACACCAACATCACAGTGATCAATAAAAACCTCTGCTCGCGCTCTGGTATAAGGTATTAAAATGGTACCAATCGAAACAACAGCGGTCAGTATAAGTAAGTGCATATTATGGTGATTAGCATAATAGATAATCAACCCGATTAAAAGGACTAAATCTGAATATCGATCGATAACTGAATCAAGAAAACCACCAAATTTAGTGACCCTGCCAAAGGTGCGGGCAACTGCACCATCCAGCATGTCAAAGAACCCTGCCGCCAGGATCAAAAGCCCTGCACACAACCATTTCCCATAAACAAAGGCGAAAGCAGCAAAAATATTAACAAGTAAACCCAATAAAGTAAAGTAGGTGGGATTTAAACTTTTGGCCCTAAAAATTAACTTGATGAGTTTAGAGATGGGAGAATCTAAGCGATGTCCAATATTAGAACTTATCATCAGGCTCCTCATCCCTGCAAGCTTTTCAGCTTCCCCACTGTTTGAAAAAAACTTTTTTAAACAGAAGCCTCTTATGCAATTTAGTGAGGATGGGATTTCATAGAAAAGGTAAGTGTTTAACCTTACTTACTTTATTTATTTATTCGCCGCAGAGTCTTTTGAAATCGCAGGGATGGTAATTTTTTTTGCGGTTGGGAATTACCAATCCTACTGGCAAAAACATTTTTTGCTTCTACCTTGGATATATTATCCTCAGCGTTCTCTGCCTGCCCCGTTAAATGCTTGTCCCGTGGAATGGATAACCTCTATTCCACTGGGGCGAAGCTGTTTATCCGGGGCGTTCTCTGTGGTAAATAGTTACAACAAAAGTTTACTTGCTGGCATCTTCAAATTCAGCATCCACAACATCTTCATCTTTACCAGCTTGATCACCATCACCTGGAGGAGGTTGCGCAGGTTCCTGCTGCTGAGCCTGTGCCTGTTCCTGCTGAGTCTGTGCCTGCTTATACATCGCCTCTGCAAGCTGGTGGGATGCCTTGGTAAGTATTTCCATCTTCTCCTTCATCATATTAACATCACCGCTTTCCACAGCCGCTTTTGTATCTTTAATCGCATCCTCTACCACTTTAACGTCGGCATCTGACAATTTATCACGATTTTCCTTTAAAGTTTTCTCTGTGTTGTAAATCAAGCTATCTGCCTGATTTCTAGCCTCCACTTCTTCCTTTTTCTTCTTATCCTCTTCGGCATGAAGCTCAGCATCTTTTACCATCTTTTCAATCTCATCTTCACTGAACCCACTGGAGGCAGTTATCGTAATTTTCTGCTCTTTCCCGGTACCCAAATCCTTTGCAGATACATTAACAATTCCATTGGCATCGATATCGAATGCTACTTCAACCTGTGGCACTCCTCGAGGAGCTGACGGAATGCCGACCAAATTAAATCTTCCTAATGTCCTATCATCCTTAGCCATTTCCCGTTCGCCTTGCAGAACATGGATTTCCACACTCGTTTGCCCATCGGCAGCAGTAGTAAAAATCTCACTTTTTTTCGTAGGAATGGTAGTATTTTTCTCAATCAGTTTAGTACGAACTCCTCCTAGCGTCTCAATACCCAGGGTCAAAGGTGTTACATCCAACAGTAATACGTCTGTCACCTCCCCTACTAATACACCTGCCTGAACGGCTGCTCCCATTGCCACCACCTCATCAGGATTAACTCCCCTATGAGGATCCTTCCCAAATAACTCCTTCGTCAACTCCTGCACTTTGGGAACACGGGTAGACCCCCCCACCAGAACCACCTCATTTATTTCAGACTTCTGCAGTTTAGAATCGTTTAAGGCAACTTCACATGGTTTGTGAGATTTCTCTATGATATCCTCTACCATTTGCTCAAACTTAGATCTGGTCAGTTTAATATTGAGGTGTTTAGGGCCAGCGGCATCAGCTGTAATAAAAGGAAGGTTGATTTCTGTTTCCAGAGTGCTGGATAATTCAATTTTAGCTTTCTCAGCAGCTTCTTTTAATCTCTGCAAAGCCATACTGTCTTTGCTGAGATCAATCCCCTGATCCTTCTTGAATTCAGCAACCAGCCAGTCAATTATCCTCTGATCCATATTATCACCGCCCAAATGGGTATCCCCATTGGTTGCCTTAACCTCCACTACGTTATCACCAACCTCTAAAATAGAAATGTCAAAGGTACCCCCTCCAAAATCATAAACAGCAATAAGTTCATCTTTCTTCTTATCCAGTCCATAAGCCAGCGCAGATGCAGTTGGTTCATTGATAATCCTTAAAACATTTAAACCTGCAATCTTCCCCGCATCTTTAGTTGCCTGCCTTTGACCATCATTAAAATATGCCGGTACCGTAACCACTGCATCTTTTACTTCCATACCCAGGTAAGTCTCTGCAGATTTTTTCAATTTTTGTAATATCTTAGCAGAGATCTCCGGTGGAGAGTATTGCTTACCCATGATATCAACACGAGCGTCCCCATTTGAAGCCTTTATCACTTTATAGGGCACCATCTTCATCTCTTCATTAACCTCGTCGTATTTCCTACCCATAAATCTCTTTATGGAAAATATCGTGTTCTCAGGATTAGTCACCGCCTGTCTTTTGGCTACCTGGCCTACCAGTATTTCTCCATCCTTGGTAAAAGCAACTACTGATGGAGTTAAGCGGCTCCCTTCCTCATTTATTATGACTTTAGGTTCTCCACCCTCCATTACAGCTACAACAGAGTTGGTGGTACCCAAATCTATACCTATCGCCTTCGCCATATTACTATTACCTCCCTATTTGTTGATTTACCTACCATTTCTCGTACCCCTTCGTTGAAAAGACGCGATATAAATAATTATGCTGGCTTAATCTACGCCTTTTGTTGGGGTAAATATAATCATTAAAATAAGATATGTCAATATAAGTTGTCAATATTTTTGAATAATACCTTATTGCATCTACCCTTCTTCTCCTTCCATCATACGAACTATCTCTTTTAAAAAGGGGGCTTTCTCTTTATGGCATACTAATATTTTGCCCTCTGCTTGAACAATTACTAAATCTTTGACTCCTAAAGTAGCAATCCGTTGATTCTGACCAAAAACAATACAGTTGTGGGTGTCTATCCCCACATGCTTTCCCACTATTACATTGTCAGATTCATCCAAACCATGGACTCTCTCCAAGGCAGTCCAGGTACCTAGATCATCCCAGCTAAAGTTAGCTGGAGCAACTACTACCTGCGTGGATTTCTCTAACACCCCGTAGTCAATAGATACTTTTTTAAATTTGGAAAATTCCCGTTCAATCACTACCTTTTCTTCACCGCTGCCTATACTCTGGTTAATATGCATCAGGCCGTTCCATAATTGAGGCATATACGAAGATAATGATTTTTGAATAGTTGTATTTCTCCATATAAACATCCCACTATTCCAGTAATACTGACCTGACTTCAGGAAATGGTTAGCAATAGACAAAGTCGGCTTCTCTACAAACCTTCCAACCCTGTAAAATAATTGATTGCCAATGTTCTCCAGCTTCTCACCTAATTCAATATAACCATAACCTGTTTCAGGACGAGTTGGTTTTATACCAATAGTGATGATATAATCATTTGATGTGAGGAGTTTTAGTGAATTAGTAATAGTCTTGCAAAAAGCCTCTCCTTCTTTAATCATATGATCAGCAGCAAGTACTACAACAGAAGCATCTTTATCTTTTTTCCCTATATACAGTGAAGCAAGTCCAATACAGGCAGCAGTATCTCTACCGAATGGTTCTAAAATAAAGTTTTCAATCGGTATTTCCGGCAATTGCTGCTGAGCTATGGGGAGATGGTCTCGAGAAAGGACAATAAAAATTCTCTCTTCAGGAATCAAAAGCTTAGTCCTCTCCACTGTCTCCTGGATCATAGTCTTCCCCTTAAGGCCTGGCTGAGCTCGGCCAAGCAGTGGAAGGAAAGGTTTCGGTAATTTTTTGCTACTGAGAGGCCAGAATCTCTCTCCCCTCCCCCCTGCCATTATCATCGCGTAGAACTTTTCTGTCATGCTTATCTCCAGAAGTTTAAAAATAGAATTGTCAGAACTTTATGAGAATTAAATGAATGAAAAATTGAAGGAGGGAAAATGCACGTAAAGGTTTCACTCTCTTACCCAAGCGAGGTTTTCAAAAGAAGCATATTTATCTACAAATGCCAGTTTAACGTCACCCACAGGACCATTTCTCTGTTTGCCAATGATGATTTCGGCAATTCCTTTATTTGGGTTATCATCTGATCTATCATACACCTCTTCTCTATAAATAAAAATAATCAGATCTGCATCCTGCTCAATGGCTCCTGAATCCCTTAGGTCGGCTAGCTGAGGTCTTTTATTCTGGCGTTCTTCCACTCTTCGGTTCAACTGAGATAAAGCTATTACGGGTATATTCAACTCTTTAGCCAGGGACTTAAGAGACCTGGAAATTTCAGAGATTTCCTGTACCCTTGAATCCATGTTTTGACTGTATGCTCCTCTACCCCGCATAAGCTGCAAATAATCAACAACTACTAGACCTAATTCATGCTCTGCCATAAGTCGCCTGGCTTTAGCCCTCATCTCCAGAACAGAGATGGCAGGAGTATCATCAATAAAAATAAGTGCCTCAGAGAGAGTACCAGCAGCTCTTGTCAATTTTGGCCAATCTGCTTCCCCCAAAAATCCCCCTCTTAATCTGTGGGCATCAACTTTAGCTTCAGAACAAAGCATCCTTAAAACCAATTGCTCTTTGGACATTTCTAATGAAAATACGGCAACAGGCATTTTCCGTTCAATCGCAACATACTGGGCAATGTTGAGAGAAAAAGCAGTCTTACCCATACTGGGTCGTCCTGCAATAATAATAAGGTCAGACGGTTGAAACCCGGAGGTAAGCTTATCGATTTCATCAAAACCGGCAGGGACACCCGTGATCATTTCTTTGCTTTCGTAAAGTTTCTCAATGGTCTTAAAACTCTCTTTTAAAAGACTCTTTACGTCATAAAAGGATGGTTTGATCTGGCTTTCGGTAATTTGAAAGATGTTTTTCTCAGCCTGATCTAATATGTCTGATACATCCCCTTCATCCTCATACCCTCGAGTAACAATCTCAGTTGCTGTATTGATTAATCTCCTTAAAATTGCTTTTTCTTTTACAATCTTAGCATAATAGCCAATGTTAGCAGCAGTAGGTATACTATCAACCAAAGATGCAAGATATGCACCACCCCCCGCATCATCTAGTTTACTCTTGCTTTTCAAGACATTCGTAAGTGTAATAAGGTCTATGGGCTCATTTTTTTCGAAGAGTTCAATCATGGAATTAAAGATTTTTCGGTGGGATTCACGGTAAAAATCATCAGCAATCAGCGTCTCCAAAACCTTGTTGATCGCCTCATTCTCAAGCAATATACCACCCAGCACAGATTGCTCAGCTTCAATGTTTTGAGGAGGAATTTTGTGGTTGGAGATTCCCATAGATAATCTATAACCGTAAAGAGCTGATAAGATTAAACAGCATTAATTTAGCTAAGATTTTTTAACCCGATAAAAAGATTCTAGTATTCTTTTAAACAGCAGATAAAATAGGAGGAATATAAAAAGAGTTTAGCCCATCTTTTGCAGTAGATATCGTAGCGAGGCGCAGAAAACCGTGGCGAAACGTGCAGTTGGAGCGATTTTACGACGAAGGCATATCCATAGATATGTTGAGGAGTA
>RCNB010000617.1_pt1 | contig 23169 bp, 20 predicted proteins | sample 2041321 | NCBI WGS metagenome assembly RCNB01 (sample SAMN09708232, study PRJNA481090) | Marine sediment metagenome, whole genome shotgun sequencing project. | reverse complement strand
AACCGCCATACTTCGTATATATGCCGTCCTAACCTTCTGTTTTTTAATCTTACTCGTAGCCGGTCGGGGCGAGAGGATTTGAACCTCCGACCCACTGAACCCCATGTATTGGGGCGACCAACCGGATTAGCGTCCTAACCTATTAAAATAAAAGCGTATTCCCAGCCACACTGTTTTAAGTGCATGTTGTGCATGCTGTGCATCGTGTGCATAATATCGCATAGTTAGCATAGCGTCGCTACAGAAAGGTACCATTTTGGTACCTTTTTTTTGCGGATAAGGCACGTTTGGGAATCTCGATTATTCTCATAATCCCACGTCTTCTTCACACTACTCAATCCAAAGATGTTTCGATAATTTCTGTGCCTGTACGTTTCCTGTTTCTCTCGCAATATATGGACAAGCCGCCATAATATACCGTTGGATTAGGTTTTTGGTAGGCACAATCTGGTCTAAAGGATGTGAAAGAAATGATAGGCCACAACGATCTTTCAATGACCGACCGTTATTCCCACCTTACCCTGGCTCATAAGCGTGTACAGCAAAGCAGGCTGGCTGAGCATTACAACAACCAAAAGTAAAGTCGGTTACACATAGGTTACACAAAACCCTAAAATAGCCAAAAACAACAAAAATGGCGGAAAAGCTAATCGCTAACCCGCCAGAATTGTTGATGTTTTGGTCGGGGCGAGAGGATTTGAACCTCCGACCCCCTGAACCCCATTCAGGTGCGCTACCAGTCTGCGCTACGCCCCGCCATTTGTTAGATTATTAACACTTCACACACATTCTGTCAACATCCATCGGCTAAGGGCTCGCGCAAAAACAACTTCACATTTTGGCTTCTCAGCGTCAGCCCATCTTTGACCGATGCCTTACTCACAAAATCCTCGAAATAGCTCGCTATGTCTGCGGTTTTGTTCAATCGGATCGGCCAAATCTAAACCAAATCTGAGTGTCAACTCTGCAAACTTATTCTTGCGCGAGCCCTGAGGGTCATTACAGCAATCAGAAATCTTTACAATTCAAGAAGTCCCGTGCTAGGTTCAGGCCATGGGAAAAGAACTCATCAAACCCGCCGGCCTTCGCCCTGGAGACACCGTTGGCATTGCTGCGCCGGCCTCTCCTTTCGACAAGAAAAGTTTTAAGGAAGGTATTAGAATCATCGAATCGTTGGGCTTCAACGTAAAAACCCCGGAAAATGTCTTCAGAAGAAGCGGATACTTGGCTGGCTCGGACATGGAACGGGCGGAATCGTTGATGCGACTTTTCGAAGATGACACCGTTGACGCCATCTTCTGCGCCCGCGGTGGATTTGGCTCTATGAAACTCTTGCCTCTGCTCGACTTTGCTATCATTGCCGATAATCCTAAAATCTTCGTGGGCTTTAGCGATATTACGGCCTTATCACTGGCCATTTATCAACAGTGTGGGATGGCAACCTTTCACGGTCCTCTTGTAACGACTCTGAGGAACGGCTCTGAAGCAACAATTGCGGCGTTGAAGACGGCGATTTCATCAAGCACCCCTCTTGTTTTGACCCCCTCAAAGCCCCTTGTGTTACGTCCAGGAAAGGCCTCAGGCCCTGTGATCGGCGGCAATTTGACTGTACTGACCCATCTATTGGGAACCTCATATGAACCTTCTTTTCATGGACACATCCTTTTCCTGGAAGACCGTGGAGAAGCCCCTTATCGAATTGACCGATTACTTTCTCAGTTTAGGCTGGCTGGTCATCTGGATGGAATTTCCGGTTTGATCCTGGGGACTTTTCACGACTGTGGGAATCCGGAAGAAATCTACAATATCTTCGCCGAGGCCCTTAAGGACACCCAAATCCCTATTCTGGCCGGCTTTGACCTTGGCCACGGACCAGAGAATCTGACCATCCCTTTGGGACTCCGCGCAAAACTTGATACCGAAAACGGCAACCTCCAGTTTGAAGAACCCGCCATCATAGAGGCGACACCATGAAGCCCATCAGCCAGGTAATGCAAAACGCCCTAAAAGATGGCGTTTTCCCGGGCGGTGTCCTCTTGGCGGCAAAGAAAGGTCGGGTGGTATTTCTTGAGGCCTTTGGTCATTCGAGATTAACACCCGAACGTCCTATGACAATTGATACGGTCTTTGACCTGGCTTCATTAACAAAGCCGTTAGCTACTAGTGTGGCTGCCATGATCTTGATCCAGGAAGGAAAGATGGACCTGGATCAAACACTTGGCAATACAGTACGGGACTTTTCAGACACAGACAAAAAGGGGCTTTCTGTGCGGCAACTCCTTTGTCACACGTCGGGCCTCCCCGATTATCAGCCCTATTACAAAAGACTTTTGAACCTTTCACCAAACGATGCAAAAACATCTCTCCGCAAACTACTTGTTGCCGAACCACTAATCCATAAACCGTTGAAGATCTGTCTCTATAGCGACCTGGGATTTATGATCTTAGAGTGGCTCATAGAAGAAGTGGCAGGAGAAGGTCTTGACTCTTTTATCGGCAAAGATCTCTACGAGCCACTAGGCCTTAAAAACCTTTTTTTTAACCCCATACCACAAATCAAGAACCGTCCTTACGCAGCCACTGAGGACTGTCCCCGGCGCGGGAAGATACTGGAGGGTGAAGTCCATGACGACAATGCCTATGCAGTGGGTGGTGTGGCAGGCCATGCGGGACTCTTCGGAACGACCCGGGCGGTCTATACCCTGCTCCAGGAACTTTTAGATACCTATCAAAGAAAAACAAACTCCGACATACTCCACCCGGATACAATTCAGGCTTTTTTCAAACGCCAGTCTGATGTCGGAAGCTGGGCTCTGGGCTTTGACACACCTTCCAGACCAGATTCAAGTAGTGGCAAATACTTTTCTGATAAGAGTGTAGGACATCTCGGCTTTACAGGAACATCATTTTGGATGGACCTTAACAAAGACCTCATCGTGGTACTCCTAACCAACAGGGTCCATCCGAGACGAGACAACGAAAAGATCAAGCTTTTCCGGCCCATCTTACATGATAAGATCATGGAAATGGTGTGCAAATAAAAGCTCGGCCCTTGCCAAGCACATACTAAGAATGCTATTAGGCAACACAAATATTTTGTTTTTATATGGCACAATTTATGGACTCGTAAAAAGTCGTCACAATTGATAAACTATGAAACCAGTTAATCCAAGCCACGACGCTTCCCAAGGCATTGAAGACCTTCGCAAGGAGATCGATGCCATTGACGAAGAAATGGTCTACCTGCTGGGAAAACGTCAAGATCAGGTTTCACAGATTGTTACCTTGAAAAGGGCTCACGGGATACCTGTCTACCATCCTGCCAGGGAAGAAAACCTGATCTCAAGCAGACGCGATCAAGCCCGCGAGACAGGGCTCGACCCCGATTATATTGAAGACCTTTACCGCCTTATTCTACGCCAGTCACGCGTTAAACAAACTGCCCACATGGCCCGCAAAGGTGTTCGCCCCGGGGCAAACGTGCTTCTTGTCGGCGGAAAGGGCAGCATGGGAAAATACTTCCACCGATGGTTTGATGAGGCAAGCTACAATGTGCGTATTTTATCTCGAAATGATTGGCGTCGTGTGGATGAACTATGCAGTAAAATTGATCTTGCAATTATCAGTGTGCCAATTGATGTAACCACCCAGGTCGCCGACAAACTAGGTCCCCATCTCCCGAACGATTGCATTCTAGCCGATATTACCAGCATAAAAGGGCCTCCGCTGGAAGCCATGCTTCAATCCCATGAAGGGCCGGTAATAGGCTTACACCCGCTCTTTGGTCCAACCACATCGACCATGGACAAACAGATTGTTGTGGTAACTCCAGGCAGAAACCAATCCGCCTGCCAGTGGTTAATAGATCAATTCGGCGCCTGGGGAAGCATTATCATTCAAGCCGAAGCCTCCGAACATGATGAGATTATGGGTATGGTCCAAGCCTTGCGCCACTTTGCTACCTTTGCTTTCGGACAGTTCCTTCATGAAAAAGGCGCGGATCTGCACCGCACACTGGAGTTTTCAAGCCCTATATACCGACTGGAACTTGTCATGGTAGGAAGACTCTTCGCACAAGACCCTTCTTTATACTCTGAAATTATATTCTCCTCACGAAAACGACGTCGGCTTCTTAAGGACTATGTCAAGTCTTTAAGCAATAACTTGGCAATGCTTGAAGAAGGCGATAAGGAACTCTTCCAGTCCGAATTCAAAAAGGTCGCTGACTGGTTTGCCCCTTTTAGCGAACAGGCAATGCGGGAAAGTTCTTATTTGATAGACAAGCTGATTGAACGCTTCTAGGAGTTCGTGGATGGGCACTAGCTAAGTCGAGATGTTCAGCATGATAGGAGGAGTGTAGTGAAAGAGATATTCGTGAATACGTTAATGGCTGGTGGCACGGTTGACGATATATTTGTCGCCAGAAAAAAGCAATTAGCCCATAAGAAGGACGGTAATCCGTACCTCACGCTAAGCCTTGTTGACCGCAGCGGCAGCGTGAAAGCGGTGCTATGGGATAATGTCGAGGCAATAAACAAGGCCTTCCTGGAAGGAGACTACATAAGGATCCAGGGAAATGTGCAAAAATACAGAGAGGAACTACAGGTTGTTACAAAACACATTCAGAAAATCAGCCCGGACGAAATAGATGCCATGGACTTTCTCCCCGCCACCCAGCGCGACGTAGAAAAGATGCTAACTCAACTGATCCGGATCAGTAAGACAGGCCAAAACCATCACCTCTTGGAACTCCTTGCCGCCTTTTTTGAGGATAAGGACTTCGTAGAGCTTTTCAAGACCGCCCCGGCAGCAAAGAAGATGCACCATGCCTATCTTGGGGGCCTCTTGGAACATACCTTGTCCATTGTTCGGCTTATTGAAGCCGTTTCCAACCACTACAAGGGTTTGGATAAGGACCTCCTTATCGCCGGAGGCATACTCCATGACATTGGCAAGGTCCACGAGCTTTCATACGATTCTTGTATCGACTACTCTGATTCAGGCCGACTTCTCAGTCACATAGTCATCGGTGTTGAAATGGTCGATAAGAAGATCTCAGCACTAGATGAGTTCCCACAAGAACTGGCACTGTTGCTAAAGCACATGATCATAAGCCATCATGGGTACCGTGAATTTGGATCACCCGAACCGCCTAAGACCCTTGAGGCCGTCATCCTCTACCACTTAGATAACCTGGACGCAAAGGTCACCGGCATTCGCTCCTTTATGGAGCAAGATGACACCGGGGCCGCATGGACATCTTATCACAGGATCCTTGAGCAGTTTTTTTACAAGGGTAAAAAGTAGGCGTTTCAAACGGAAAAGATTATGTTTATCACACTTGAAGGTATGGAAGGCTCGGGCAAGAGCACACAGATAGAGATGCTGATTCCTGTGCTGGAACAAAAAGGTTACGCGTGTCTTGCCACTCGAGAACCAGGTGCTACGACAATAGGCAAAAAGATCCGGGAGATGCTTCTGGATTCTAGTAATAGCACAATAATCCCGCTGACGGAGCTTCTCCTCTACGAAGCCGACCGCGCACAGCATGTACATGAGGTGATCACCCCGGCGCTCGAGGCGGGCCGCATTGTCATCTCAGACAGATTCTTTGACGCCACAGTCGTTTACCAGGGATATGCCAGGGGCTTTGACATGGAATTTATCGAAACGATCCATAACAGGGTTTTGGCGGATTTAAGGCCCCAGCTTACTATCATCCTCGACCTTGCCGTTGAAGTAGGACTGAAACGTGCGTGGAAACGGATAACAGGCAAGGCTGAAGGACTTCAGGAAGACCGTTTTGAAAAGGAGAGTCTCGCCTTTCATGAAAAGGTGCGTGAAGGTTACCTGACATTAGCCAAAAGGGAACCCGAACGCTTCAGGATCGTTGACGCCTCAAAAGATCCAAAAGGTGTCCACCAAGAGATTTTAGACATTGTATTAGCAAAGCTCCACCTCAAACCGACGATTTAGTGGAAACAATGTGCTATCATTTGAATCTAAACCATACTAGATGCTGGATGCTCGATACTGGATAAAACAAAATAACCGTTCCTTATAACATCCAGCATCTAGAAACCGGCATCCAGTATCTGCTTGCAAATCACACTATAACATATAGACACTTATTTCATGATGAACCCTAAACAAACATTTACGACTAGAAAAAACGATATGAGAAGGATCATTGTCGTAATATTTGTGCTGTACACAGGCTTTTTTCTGAGCGAGATATCTCTTGCCTCTTCAACCGAAGGCAACACCGAAAGTGCCGGTATGCTCCGCGTGGAGGCCTATGCATCCCATGAATCGATCCATCCCGGCAAATCGTTTCAGATAGCCGTTATTGGACATATAAAAGAGGGCCTTCACATCAACAGCCGCCAGCCCTCTGACAGCTTCCTGGTGCCTACCGTGATTTCCTTTCGTGAAACACAAGGGGTTACGCTTGGCCTTGTGAGTTATCCAAGCCCAAAAGAAAAGGCGTTTTCCTTTGCAAAGGAGAAAATGTCTGTCTACGAAGGGAAGGTCTCCTTCCTCGCCAGTGGTCAGGTCTCTAAAAATAGGCCTTCCGGAAATCTGAAGTTGTCAGGAACGATATCCTATCAGGCCTGCAGCGACAAGAGTTGCTTCATGCCTGAATCGGAAAACTTTGAGATAGCTTTACGTGTTATTGACAAGGGACAGCCTGCCAAACTAGTAAATCAGACTATTTTTAAACAAGATAAATCGCTCTTAACACAAGATGAATTACGTGCCAAGGGGGTCATCGAAAAGGGGATATTCTATTCCCTTGCGGCCTTTTTCCTCTTTGGACTCGCCCTAAACCTTACCCCTTGTGTCTACCCCGTTATCCCCTTGACTGTTAGTTTCTTCAGTACAAAGGGTAAACAGAAAAAGGCGGAAACCTTTCTCCTGGCATTTTGCTATATCGTTGGGATCGCTATTGTCTTTTCCGCTCTGGGTCTCATATCGGGTCTCGCAGGCAGACAGTGGGGGTTTTTGTTTCAAAACCCATGGTTTGTCATATTCATCTCCATCATCATGCTCTCCATGGCGGCAAGCATGTTCGGCGCTTTTGAGATCGCTGTGCCTTCATTCCTGATGACCCGCGCCGGCAAGGCAAGACAGGGCGCGATCGGATCCTTTGTCATGGGTTTGACTGCGGGAGTAATAATAGCCCCATGTGCCGCCGGTATAGTGATCGGACTGGTCGGCATCATCGCCAAGATGGGCCTTGTCGCAAAGGGTGCAATGCTTTTCTTTGCAATGGGCATGGGACTTGGTCTTCCCTATCTTTTCCTGGCTCTGTTCTCGAGTCTTATGAATAGACTGCCTCAGGCCGGGATGTGGATGGTTTGGGTGCGGAAGTTATTCGGCATCGTTTTAATCGGCGTGGCCCTCTATTTCCTTATACCACAAGCAGAGCGACTTCATGACCAAGAGGGTTTCTATCTTGGCGTGTTGGGAGTGTTCGGAGGGCTTTTACTCGGATTCCTGGGACACAACCGCGACTACACCAAGGCATTCAAGGTCTTTCGCGCAACCGCGGGATGTATTCTCATCATCGCAGGCGCAATCCTTGTCAACAGCGCTCTCCATTATCAGGAAGCAAAGATCGACTGGATTGCCTACAAAAATGAATCAATAGAACAACTGAGAAAAGAAAATACTCCTCTCCTGCTTGACTTTTATGCCGACTGGTGTAGCGCCTGTAGAGAACTGGATCACAAAACCTTTTCAAATAATGACGTAGCAAAGACAGCGGAGAAGTTCGCCATGGTGCGTGTGGATTGTACTTCCCCTTCCTCAACACACAAACGTATCATGAATCAATTTAAGGTGTCAGGCCTCCCTACAATTATCTTCATTGGCAAAACCGGAGAAGAACTGCGAGGCTTGAGGATAGTCGGTTTTATAAAACCAAGTGAGATGTTTGAGAGGATGGAGCGCGCGCTTTCCCCCAGTAGCCGGTAACGCCGCTGTCACAAAGACACTCATCTCCGATTATCAACGAGTGAGTTCCTTTAACCTGGAGATTTTTTCCCACGAAAACGGTTCTTTCTGGCATGGAAAGATGGAGTTGTTATGAAATATGGGATCAGATGCCAGATCATAACGAGAGGCTCGAACGGCTTCATTCCAAAGCGCAGTATGGGGAATAGGTGAATACTGAGCCAAAACCGGCCTTACACCAGCTCCTCTCACTATCCTGATAGAGGCCTCAAGCGCTTTCATGGATTGTCCGGGCAGGCCAAACAACAGATAGGCGCCAAGATCATCCTCTGTAAAACCGGCCTCTTTCAGATTTGCCGAAGCCCGCTCAAATTCACTCGGCCCCACCTTGATATCGAGAGAACGTCTCTCTTCAAAAAAAGCCGTCTCAAGACCGAGCCTGATTGTTTTAAACCCGGCACGGAAAAGGAATCGAGCAACCTCTTTGGATAGCGGTCTTATGTGCAAGGCATTCGGTGTGTGAAATCGAACAGAGATCTCACTCCGTATTATTCCCTCCAGGATGGGAAGAACGTGACGCTCTGCATCCACGAGCAATGCATCATCATAAAACGCAAAGTCTCTTACACCATATCTCTCGTGCCAATAGAGGATCTCTTCCACCACATGGCCTGGAGATCTTCGGCTGCGCTTAGGATTCAAATACACAGATGCACAATAAGCACAACGATAAGGGCATCCGCGACTAGTAAGGATTGGCACATAGGAAATACCCCCTTGAAGGTCAAGGCATGGGTAAGGATAGTTATCCAGTTCATTGGAGACAAAGCGATTCTCACAGGAAAACCCTGTAAGCTTTTTGAGGGTTTCAAGAACTGCCCTCTCACCTTGTCCCGAAAGGACCATATCAGCGCCGGAGTGCCTCATCGCGTGCTCGCAGCAAAGGGTTGCATAGATACCACCCAGCAATATGGGGACATGGGAAAATATCTCCCTGACAATCTTTATTGTTTCAAAGACACCCGGGTACCAGTAGGTCATAAGCGAGGTTACAAGGACTGCATCCGGCCTGGACAAGTCAAGCAATTGCTGCTTGAGGCATTCCTCTGAAATACCGTATCGACTGTACGTACGGGGAATATCAGCCAGCTTTTCAGGTTTCCGGATAGCTCTTTTCGCGTAACGGCCCTTGCCAAATTGACCTTGCTTGATACTATCACGAATATCAGGGTGGAAGCGATCCAGACAATCAATGAAAGAGACATTGTAGCCTCTATCCCTAAGGATACCTCCGATTATCAGAAGCCCCAACGGCTTTGCCCAGAAGTCATAGGCGGCAAAGTCATCGATCCACGGGTTTATCAAAAGGATGTTGGGGGCACCTTTTCCCTTTTGCTTGTTGGCGTTGATCATTTCCTGTTATTGTATAGAATTTTATCATTTGCGCAAGGTGTACTCTAAAGTATGGTAGGATGAATTTGTTCTCCACTGTTGAGAGAATTTGAAACTGATCCACTTGACGTTACCGGTGAAGGTATGCTAAGAACAGAAAATTATCATTTTTATTAAATTAATGTGCCTAGCCATGTCTTATCAGGTCTTACGAACAATAAGCGCGTTGACCTTTTCTTGCAATGAACTAGCAGTAACACTGGCTATCAAGCTGGATTCTGCTCGGGTCTTTTGCAGTCGGTATGTGTCAAAGGGGTTGCTTGTAAGGGTCAAAAGAGACATTTATGTCTTGAGAGAACGATGGGATTATCTGAGTGAACTTGAGGTAATGCAGATTGCAAACCTGATTCAAGTCCCATCTTATGTCTCGCTTACAACTGCGCTTTCATTTTATGGCTACACAACTCAATTGCAGCCGGATTACATTGAATCAATCGGGGTGAGGCGGACTCACAATGTGAAGGTGATTAACAAAGAGTTCAACTTTACCAAGATGGCCGTGAAGTACTACACTGGTTTTATCAGGCAGCAAGGTGTCTTTATTGCTACCCCGGAAAAGGCCCTAACGGATGCACTGTACTTAACATCGCTGGGCAGATACGGTCTTGATCTGTCTGCCTTGGACGTTTCCAGGTTCGACGAAGGCCGGATCAGGCATCTGACGGCCGTATATCCGGACAAAGTCAAAAAGTTGTGGGACAAGATATGCACCCCCTAGAAAAGCATGAAAGATTTGAATTAGAAGTCCTTGATTTTATGCACAAGAAAGGGCTCCTGAATCCTCTGGTTTTTGGTGGTGGGACCATGTTGAGGCTGTGCTTTGATCTGAATCGATACTCAGCAGATATGGATTTCTATTTTAAAGAAGCGACAGATGAAAGTGAGTACTTCAAAAGATTATTGCGCCAAATGGGTGCCGAGTATGGCATCGCAGATCATCAAAATAAGTTCAATACAATCTTAGTTGAACTAAAGGATAGTAAATATCCCAGATGTCTCAAGATAGAGATTAACAAGGAGAAGAGATATTCAATCTATAGAAAGGCCATTGCGTTTTCGAAATATTCAACACACCAAGTCCTTTTGGACGCTATTCCTGTCGAACAGATGATGTTTAACAAGACGGAGGCGTTGCTCAACAGACAAGAAGTTCGGGATGCCTTTGATGTAGAGTTTCTGATCCGTCAAGGAGTAAGTTTTGCGCATGGCGCAGAAGGGGCCAAGAAGGCATTGTCTGTTATTCGGGGCTTTGCCACGCACGACTTCAACGTTAAGCTTGGCTCCTTGCTACCTGATGATGTAAGGGGATATTATAGAAAAAACAGATTCAATTATCTCGAAGGCCAGTTGAACCAAATCATCTCCAATGACATAGAGCCAGTAAGGCGGGGGAAGTAGGAGGTTCATTAGATGAAAATGGTTGGTGTAATCGGAGCAGGTTCCTGTGATGAAAAGATTTATGAAATGGCCAGAAGTGTAGGCGCCGGCATTGCAAAGACGGGAGCAACCCTTGTGTGCGGGGGCCTCGGCGGGGTTATGGAAGGAGCGTGTCGCGGCGCCTATGAGGCAGGTGGGCAAACCATTGGAATCCTGCCAGGTTCGGACAAGGCACAAGCCAACCCTTACGTGACTCTTCCCGTTGTGACCGACCTTGGACACGCCCGAAATATATTGATTGTACGAAGTGCCGATATCTTGGTAGCCATCTCTGGAGGATACGGCACCCTTTCTGAAATCAGTATCGCACTGAAACTGAAAAAACCAGTCATTGGTCTGAACACATGGCCCAACATGGATGGAATCGTGTATGTGGATACGCCTGCACAGGCATTAGAGGCGACGGTATTGTGGCATAGAGGCTCAGTTTTGGCTGAATCTACAGACTGAATATGATTTGCGGATGATAAAGCGTAAGATATGGCCTGATATCGCGCAGCGGATTGTACTAGTCAAAACAAATGAAGCCGGGGTTGGGCATGAATCTGGAGCATAACCTGGATTCAGATTCGACAGATTCAGGGTCAGAGTACCAAAAAGACGTTAAGTGAAAATATCAGCCTTGTTTAAGACAACACTCTCCCGTCCTGATTTAGACCGGTTTTTTTTGACATTATGGAGAGAGATTCAATATCCATTTTGCTTACGAAGCGATCTTTCGCCCCAATTTCTCTACTTCCTCTATTACTTCATCCACATTCATCGTAAGGACCACCCCGTTTTCAACTACTACTCTACCATCAATGATAACGTCTTTGACATCCCCCCCATTAACTGCATAGACAAGATGGGAGGCGGGATCATAAAGGGGAGTCAAATGGGGTTTGTGGGTATCAATAATAATCAGGTCAGCCCTTTTCCCCGCTTCGACAGAGCCGATTTCTTTCTCAAGACCTATAGCGGCGGCTCCATCTCTCGTCGCTAAATTCAGTACCTGACTCGCATTCAATACTGTTGGGTCCAAATTGTCTACCTTGTGTAGCTTGGCTACAAAGTCCATCTCCTGAAACATATCCAAATTATTGTTGCTGGCACAACCATCTGTACCGATACCAACAGAAATTCCGATTTCCAAAAACCGTGGAACGGGAGCCACACCAGAGGCAAGTTTCATCTCGCTTTCAGTTGTAACTGAGAGACCAACACCCCTTTTGGCTATAAGGTTTATGTCTTCTTCATCCACCCATATGGCATGAACTGCCAAGGTCCTGTCATTGAGTATCCCCAATGACTCCAAATATTGTGTCGGAGAAATTCCAAACTCTTTCCTGATTTGTTTTACCTCGTTTTGCGTTTCCGCCAGATGAATCTGGAAAAGACATCCTGCTTCATTGGCTACCTCCCGAGCCTGTTTCAGGGTTTTCTTGCTACATGTATAAGGAGAATGACAGAAGATTCCCGGGGCAATCAAAGGTGTCTTACCCTGCCACTTCTGAATAAAAGTCATCGCTTCCGCCACGTTTTTCTCCGGATCGGGCACCCCTGGAGCTGGAAAGTCTACAACCCCTTGCCCAAGAACAGCCCGCATGCCGGATTCTTGTACGGCCTGGGCCACGCTATCTTCAAAAAAATATCCATCGCAGCAAGTCGTTGTTCCGGAAAGAAGCATCTCCGCACAGGCCAGACGTGAGGCCGAATACACGGTTTCCGGATTCAGCCATCGACCCTCGGCCTTAAAGATATATTCCTCCAACCAAGTCATCAAAGGAAGATCATCAGCAAGGCCCCGGAAAAGCACCATGGGCGCATGGGTGTGGGTATTAACCAATCCAGGCATGATAATCCCACTGCGGGCATCTATACTCTTGCGTGCAGAAGGAAGAGGCTTATCCGTAGTCTTTGCCTCAACTCGTTTAATCCGGCCATCTGATATGCACACCATGCCGTTTCCGACGACGTCAAAGTCTGCGTTAACAGTTAAAATGGCACCGTTGTGGATGATGATATCGTAGGTCATGTCTTCGTTCATCTTTCAAGTATCTTATCAGCAATCTCATTTACATTATCCATCACTTCATTTACGTCCAATGTTTTCAACACTCTTTCTTCCATCAGCACTTTTCCATCTACGATAGTAGTAACCACATCATGGCCGGAAACCGTATAGACAAGGTGAGAATAGACATTATACATAGGCACAAGGTGAGGACGCTTTGTGTCAACAATGATAATGTCGGCCTTCTTGCCAGGCTCAAGCGAGCCTATCTGGTCGTCTAGTCCAAGAACCCTGGCGCCGTCGATAGTTGCCATCCCGACAACTGTCTTGGCATCAAGGACTGTGGGATCCATGCTGTAGACCTTGTGGAGCTTGGCAAGGGTATCCATTTCTTGAAACATATCCAGATTGTTGTTACTGGCACAACCGTCTGTACCAATTCCTACCGTTATCCCACGGTCTAAGAGCTTGGGTATGGGTGCAACGCCTGATGCAAGTTTCATGTTACTTTCAGGATTATGGGCGACCTTCACATTGAAGTGCTCTAAGAGCGAAATATCCTTTTCAGTCAGGGCTACACAGTGATCGGCAACCACGTTCGGGGCTAAAAACCCGATTCCTGCCAGATGCTGGACAGGGGTTTTCCCGTACTTGTCCTGAATCTGGGCCACCTCCTGGCGTGATTCCGACAGATGAATCACTATAGGAACACCTTCTTTGTCGGCAATGGCCTTGCTCTTACCAAGAAGTTCGGGAGAACAAAGGTATGGCGAGTGGGGGTCTACGGCAATATTGATCAGGGAATCATCACGCCAGGTATCGATTAGTGTTTGTGTATATTTAAGTCCTTCTTCCACTGGACCATAATTCGGTGAAGGAAAGTCGTAGAGTACTTCCCCAACCACAGCCCTTACACCAGCATGTTTTGCCGCCTTGGCTACAAAGTCCTCATAAAGATACATATCGCAGAAGGTGGTCGTACCTGAAAGGATCATCTCCGCGCAGGCGAGTAAAGTGCCTTTATACACGATATCAGGGGTAAGCTTGGCTTCTGCAGGAAAGATATACTCTTGGAGCCAGGTCATTAACGGCAAATCGTCAGCAAGACCTCGAAAGCATGTCATGGCGGCATGTGTATGTGTGTTTACTAAACCAGGCATAATGATACCGCCACGGGCATCAAGAATTCTTGCAGCCCCGTACTCATTGACCACATCTTCTTGTCGCCCCACGGCCACAATCTTATCTCCACTTACCGCGAGAGCACCTTTGTCAATCAAGGCCATGTCCCGGGCCATAGTAAGGACCCGTCCGTTTGTTATTAAAATGTCAACTGACTCCATCTGGTAAAGCCTTTATCACTCCTTCGATAACTTTCTGTAACCGGGGGGCCGCCTCCTCGGCAGTGGCGATAACCTCATCCACACTGCACGGAGCTGGATTGTCAGGAAGATTCATGTTGGTAATAACCGAAAGTCCAAGGATAGCCATACCCCCGTGAACCGCTGCAATCACTTCCGGGATTGTAGAAAGCCCTACCGCATCGGCACCGATAGTCCTTAAAAACCGAATCTCTGCCCTGGTTTCAAGGGAAGGTCCGGCAAGCCCTGCATAAACCCCCTTCTGCAGACTTATGCAATTTTCAAGGGCGGCCTTTTCCGCAAGGGAGATAAGCCTTGGGCTGTAAACTTCAATCATATCCGGAAATCGCGGCCCCCATTCATCTATATTCGGCCCAACAAGGGGATTGTTACCTGTAAGATTTATGTGATCGGCGATCACCATGATATCGCCTCGATTAAATAAAGGATTAATCCCCCCCGAGGCATTGGAAAGGATCAATGTCTTGACCCCAAGAACCTGCATGACTCGTACAGGAAGGGTGACCTCCTGCATGTTGTAGCCTTCATAATAGTGAAACCGTCCCTGCATAGCCATGACAGGTTTTTCCTCTATCCGGCCGAAAACCAACCTTCCATAATGACTCTGAACCGTTGACACGGGAAAGTTTGGAATCTCCCGATACTCAAATGATGTAACCTCTTTGATATCTTTCAGGCTATTGCCAAGGCCGGTGCCGACAAGAAGGCCTATATCCGGCATGGCCGATATCCGGGCGCGAACAAACTCTGCGACCTCATTGACTTTCTTTTTAAACGATTCCATGCTATATTCCTTTAGTTAGTGCTCATTCTATTCAAAGGCATTTTTGGATGTGCACTAGTCAAGAAGTGTAGGAAAGACGACAGGTACTTTAGAACAGGGCCGGGTTCTTAGTCAAATAGAAACTGGGTTATCTTGGGCGCTGATGATGGCACAACAAGTCACCAAAACAGGGGTTATAAAGGCGGTCCATGGCTCCATGGCCACGGCAGTGACAAAACGTGAACCTGAGTGTGAAAGCTGCAAGGCCAAAGGTAGCTGTGAGGCAATGGGAGGCACAGGGGCCAATGCAAAGGTTGCGGCCATAAATACGGCTAATGCCAGAGTCGGTGACATTGTAACGATAGGTATGCGCAGCACATCTTTACTAAAGGCGTCTTTTTTTATCTACATGGTGCCGATTCTTGCTCTTTTGGGGGGTATAATCGTCGGCTTTCTTGCGGCAAGGATCTTACCCATCCAAGAGGAGATAGCCGTCGGTACGCTGGCAGGGGTGGGCCTTGTAGGCTCATTTGTATGGCTCAAGAAAAAGGCGGCGAAGATGGCAAAAAGCAAGGAATTTACACCTGAGATAGTAGCAATAAGGTCTTCTTCACAAGCTCCGACTGAAACAGGGAATACTTGCACGGTACAATAGCCTTACGTTTGTAAGGAAAAATGAATCAGAATTCTGAATATGAAGCTGAGATAGTCCCGTATGAAAGGGAACTCACACACTCCTTCGCTTTTGTGGTGAGTGAAGCGGAAGGGTTGTACCAAGGGCAGGGACGACTAAGAAGAACGTACGACAGGTTCACAAAGCGTCTGGAGGAGTTGGGAGTTTCCTACGGTTTGATTGATGGATATGCGCTTATTCTCCACGGAGTGCGGCGGTTCACAGAGGATATTGATATATTGATTTCAAGACCTGACTTAGATAGACTTCATAAAGAACTTGTAGGCCGTGGTTATGTCCACGTCGTCCCGGGGAGCCGTAACCTGAGAGATGTTGAAACGGGGGTTAAGATTGAATTTGTCACTACCGGAGCGTTCCCTGGTGACGGCAAGCCAAAGCCGGTTGCATTCCCAGCCCCGCAGGCAGTAGTAGAAAACAGTGGGGGGATCAAAGTCATTAATCTCAAGTCATTGATTGAACTTAAGCTGGCCTCCGGTATGACAGGAAAGGGACGACTCCAAGACTTGGCCGATGTGCAACGGCTGATCGAACACCATGGCCTAACCCCTGATTTCGCCAAACAGCTTGATCCGTACGTCCGCGGCAAGTTCTTGGAACTGCTGGAATAATTCCCCATATCGTATTCTCGGAATCCAAACTATTGAGTTCAGCTCACATTTACTTCATGTCATGAAACTTAACCCAGAGGACTGCACCGAGCTCAATATCCTTGTCAACTCCCTGATATTTTTTCTTCACATCTGACGTATTCAAGGCGGCAAAGCCCCACCAGCCGGCCTTAGGTGCCGCATAGGTAAAAACACCATTTCCATCCGCCTTCACTGTCTGGGTCACCATATAGTCCGTGGGGGCGGTGAGCTTACCGCCCTCGTTGTAGTATTCCACCTCTACTTCCACGTAAGGAACCGGCCTTCCGTCAAGTTTCACAATCCCTTGAAAAACGTTACCAGTATAAAGCCCATACGGTTTGGACAGAGGGACGATCTCTGTCTTAAGACCGATCTCTTCGTCCCAGCCCTCATCATCACCAAAGGCAGTAACCACGGCCTTTGTGTAGTGTACAATATAGCAATCTTCTGTCGGCTCCCAGTAGGGCTCTGGCTCCATACAGAACGTGTAGACACCAGGCCGCTTGATCTTATAATTGACACTCCATGCCTGATGTCCTTTTGTCTTGGTTGATTTCAAAGAACTGAGCAGGTCCTGTTTCTTGCCATTTGCCACCACCGAAAACCTGGCAGGCCTTTCGAGTTCCATTCCGTGGCCTTCAAAGGGGTGCCAGAACATGAGGTCAACTTTGATTTGCCTGTTATCTTCCTGCATGACCATCTGGTCTGAAGGAATAACCATCCCAAAATGGGCCCAGGCAAGCCCTGCCATCATAACAACTACAACTGCCGACAAAATGAAACACCTAAATCCTTTCATACGGAAACTCCTTTCTTGCAAAGACTGCCCACAAAAAAAGGTCACTTGAATATCAGGATTGACATGCTTTAAGGTTTTCAACCAAACTGTATGGAATGCGAAGGTCCCCTTTTCCCACGCCTAGATGCACATCCGGCTTTGCCGCACCGTGAAAATCCGTTCCTCCTGTCATCAATAACCCGTAGCGCCGCACAAGCTTCTCGTATCTTGCCCGACGATCTAGGTTAGGATCTGGGCAATAGACTTCGATTCCTTTAAGACCATTTGCCTTTAGCTCCACCACGATCTCTTCTAACGCCCCTTCACTGGCCGGCTCAAGTGTAAACGGATGGGCCAAGACAGGAACCCCTCCTGCTTGCGATATTGCCTCAATAGCCTCAGCGGGCTTGAGGCGATACCTGTTGGCATAGCCCGGCCTTCCCTTTCTCAAGTATTTGCTAAAAGCCTCTTCAGCGCTTTGAACTACCCCCCTGCTGATCAACACCTGGGCAAAGTGGGGCCTGCCAACCTGGCCCCCTCCAGAGGCTTCGATAACCTCATCATATTCCACGTCTATTCCCAAGGCCTGAAGCTTTTTGACAATCCTCAGATTCCTCTCAGACCTGGCTCTCTGGATGCGCTCAAGCATCTTTAAGAAAGCCGAATCATCTACACGAATCATATAGCCAAGAATATGCATGGTTCCTGAAGGAAAATCGGCGCTAAGCTCAATACCGGACAGAATTTCAAGAGAAGGGGACTGGGGATGGCTGAGTGCTTCAAGAGAGCCTGCCAGTGTGTCGTGATCTGTAATTGAAATAGCCCTCAGGCCAAGGCTCTTTGCTGCTTCTATGATTTGCGAAACTGAAAAGGAGCCGTCGGAGGCAGTTGAATGGATGTGCAAATCAATGCACTCTGAGATTGGACAAACTTGCGGCATCGACAAAGGCGGATAGGAGGTTATGCTTCGAAAGCATTTTCCTTGGCTTCTTCACGGGTCTTACATTCAATACACTGTGTAGTAACAGGTCGGGCCTTTAAACGCTTAGCTGAAATGCTCTCGCCACAGATTTCGCAGATGCCGTAAGTGCCATTGTCAATACGGTCGAGGGCATCATGAATCTTTCCGATCAGCTTCCGCTCTCTGTCGCGAATCCGGAGCATGAAGTTGCGATCCGATTCGAGTGCCGCCCTATCTGTGGGATCAGGAAAGGTCGGTCTTTCATCCGTCATGCCAGAGACCGTATCACTCGCCCCAGCCAAAAGAGTCTCTAATTGCTCAGTCAAATGTTTCTTGAAAAATTCCAGATCCTTCTTTTTCATTTTAGTACCTACTTAAGAAATTATCTTTACTGCCCAGTTATTTTAGCTTATAAAACAGGTTATTTTAGCTTAAAAACACGGTGGTTAACCTACAGCCCAACCAACAAGGAAAAGGCTGACTGCATCTATGAAATGCTGACATCTACCACGCTGATTTACCATTGTAAAGTCAAAAGTTGACTTTCGAAAGACAAAAACGTGCAATGCACAAACCTTACAACCAAAAAAAGATTTTGGGGATGCCTCCTGGCCCTGGGAATCTCGTCCGTTTCCGTACAACTTGTCATGATACGCGAGATTATGTCCACTTTCAGTGGCAACGAGTTGGTTATCGGCCTGGTTATTGGCTTCTGGCTCCTCTTTACAGGTATGGGGAGTGCCCTTGGAGTCCCATTGGCAAAAAGGGCGCGGCCCTTGACAATCCTTTTTTGGGGGCATGTCCTCGTGGCGCTCTTGCCCTTTGGACAGATTGTAGCCCTCCGAGCCCTTCCGCTCCTTTGGGTTAGAGGTGAGATGCAGGGGCTAGGCCCAGCAATCTTTTCAAGCGGAGCAATTCTCATTCCCTATTGTATTGTCGCCGGTGCAATGATACCCGTAGCAGGATCCTTCCTTTCCGGCAAAAAGACTACGACCAGAGTATACATCGCAGATGCCATTGGCGACATTGCGGGCGGACTACTGTTCAGCTTCATCTTTGTCTACACCTTTTCTCACTGGAACAGCCTGATCTTACTGGCAGTGTTAAATCTCCTTGCAGCCGCGATGATGACATCACTTACCGGTCTTATCGGCTTAGCCATACTTGCAGTTGGCATTGTTACAACCAATCCTATTGACATGGCTACGATCTCTTGGCGCTTCCCGGGCCAACAAATCATCGTTCACAAGAGCACCCCCTTTGCACAGCTCACTATCTCAAAGACGGGCGAACAACTAAATATATTTCAAGATGCCATTCCGTTATTTTCTACTAATGATCTTCACATAGAAGCCAAGGCACATCTTGGCCTCTGTCAGATCGATCGTGGGGCAAATGTCTTGTTGATCGCGGGCGGGGTCTTCGGAACCATTGAAGAGATAGCCAAACACAATCCAAACCGGATTGACTACGTCGAACTCGACCCCGCCATCCTCGATCTGGACAAGACCATTGGCAAGAGCCTTACTCGGCCCTTTGTCCATGTCCACGTGGGGGATGGGCGCCTTTTTGTAAAGAATGTGACCATGAAATACGATGCCATTATTGTCGATCTTCCGAACCCGGAGAACGGACAGCTAAACCGGTTTTACACGCAGGAGTTCTTTTATGAGGTGAAATCAATCCTTTCTTCTGGAGGGATTTTGTCGTTTTCCCTCGTGGGGGCTGAAAACTATGTGGAAGAAAAGGGGTTGGCCGTTAATGACTCAGTCTATACGGCGCTAAAAAAAACCTTTGATCATGTTCTGGTCTTTCCTGGACTAACCCATTACTACCTGGCCTCCAGCACCCCTCTGACAACAAATATTGCGGATGTACTGGCAAAGCGCAAGATCTCCACAAAACAACTTGTGGACTATGATCTTACCACCATGACAGATCCTTTTCGCATAAACCATCTTAGAAAACTTCTTGATCGGCAAGACACCTCGCCAAATATGGACCTATCGCCGGCAGCTTTTGGGTATCTACTAGATATGTGGCTAAAACAAACGGGAAGCTCAAAGGCCCTTCTTTACGTTATTTTCCTGTTGGTTCTGGGCTTTGCAGCCCTTGTGTGCCGTAAGGAGTTGAACAACTTTACAATTATGACTTCGGGATATGCGGCCATGGCCTTTGAGTTGTCTCTTATTTTCTTGTTTCAGGTCATTTATGGCTACGTATATTTGCGGATGTGCATCTTTATAACTCTTTTTATGATAGGATCCGCCGCCGGTGCCTTTGTCTCCGGACGGATAAATAAGACCGAACGCCGGCAGATACTAATAGCTGACTTTACACTTGTCGTGCTGGCTGTTGCCGCAGGCACTTCAGCAACATTCGGGGTGTACTTCACTGGGCCCGCTCTATTTGTCATGCAATATGCAATAATTCCAGCACTGATCTTTCTTGTAGCCTTTGCGACCGGCTGTCAATTTTCAGCTGTCTCGCGCATTTCCCGTGGCAGTGGCACAGAAATCACTGGACGTCTTTATGTAGCAGACCTTGCAGGCGCTGCTTGCGGAACTATATTGACAGGCCTGATCTTTATCCCTAAGATTGGAATTATGGGGGTTTTAGTTTCGGTAATCATTTTAAAAACTATTAGCCTTGGATTAAACGTACGGTTTGGAAGCCCTGCAACGTAGTGGTAAAGTTCCCGAAGGCACTTATGGAAACATCCCGCCGAGAGTTCATAAAGACTACCTTCTGCGCAACCTGTAGTGCCATGCTTTTCCCGTGGGAGCATGCTTGGGCCAAGGAGGAATTCTCTCCTGCTGACGCTCATGTAAAAGAGGCCTATTTCTACACCAAGCTTGGCGACAACACGGTCCAGTGTGGAACGTGCCCCCACGAATGTGTGGTAACACCTGGAAAGAGGGGAAGATGTCGTACAAAGGCAAATATAGGCGGAAAACTTTATACCATTTCTTATGCCAACCCTTGCACTGTCCATGTTGACCCAGTAGAAAAAAAGCCGTTACTTCACTTTTATCCCGGAACAAAGGCATTCTCATTGGCAGTGGCAGGGTGCAATTTCCACTGCTTGAACTGCCAGAATTGGGAGATATCTCAAACCAGTCCGGACAAAACACGAAACTACAATATCTTGCCGGAAAAGATAGTTTCCATGGCCTCTGAATACAATTGCAAGAGTGTTGCCTATACCTATTCTGAGGCCACGACCTTTTTTGAATACATGGTCGATATATCGGGGCGAGCAAAGAAGGAAGGAATCAAGAATATCTGGGTCAGTAATGCCTATATTCGCCAACCGGCCTTAAAGAGGCTCTGCGAAGTAATTGATGCGGCCAGTGTCAATCTAAAAAGCTTTTCTGATAAGATCTACCGCGATCTTAGCGGTGGGCATCTTGAGCCGGTCCTTGAAACCTTCAAAACCCTACATGAGCGTGGGATCTGGATGGAAATCATAAATCTTGTTATCCCTACTTATACAGACGATATGGAAATAATTAAAAAGATGTGCGGGTGGATCACGGAAAACCTTGGAACCTCGTACCCCCTTCATTTTTCCAGGTTTTTTCCTCAGTATAAACTTGTCCACCTCCCACCAACGCCGGTAGAAGTCTTGGAACAGGCCAAAGACGTGGCTACTAAAGAAGGGCTTCACCATGTTTACCTGGGAAATGTTCCAGGCGGATGTGACAAAACCCTGTGCCCTAACTGTAAAGAAACTGTAATTGAAAGGCGCGGATACACGATTTTGACGAACAAGATAGAAGATGGAAAGTGTCCGTCTTGCAAAACACCTATTAATGGTAGGTGGGAGTAATAATGAAAAAGCCCCTATTTATTTCACTCATCATCGTCTTCGTAATGCTTTGGACGTCAGGCTTGTCATACACCTCCGAGAAGGCCAACTCGAAATCACGGCCACCAGCAGTAGCGGGGATGTTCTATCCGGACAGCCCAAAAGAACTCAGAAAAAAGGTTCGCGCCTTCCTAGACAATGTCTCCGGAACGAAGATTCAAGGAAAGATCCGGGGACTGGTTTCACCACATGCGGGGTATATATACTCAGGCGTTGTAGCCGCCGCCGGATACAAGCGCATTGACCCGTCCATAGAAAGAGTTATACTCCTTGGACCGAGTCACCGCGCCCCCTTAAACGGAGCGTCAATTCCTGAAGTAAAGTCGTATCAAACACCACTAGGAAATGTTGCACTAGACGAGCCGGCATCAATTCTTAGAAAATCGTCATTCTTTCATTCTGTTGCTAAGGCACACGAAAAGGAACATAGCCTTGAGGTTCAACTTCCCTTCCTCCAGGTCATACTGAAAGACTTTAAGATTGTACCGATCCTGACAAACAACGCGGACCCAGAGGCGCTTGCTGTTATCCTTGCACCACATGTCAACAGCAAGACTCTAGTTGTGGCAAGCTCTGATCTTTCTCACTACTATTCTTATGAGACTGCAGTGTCCCTGGACCGAATCTGTACCAGGGCCATTACTGATTTTAATTTCTCCGACATGGCCATGTGCGAGGCATGTGGGAAGCAGGCTGTCTTAACGCTTATGCACATTGCTAAGATCAAAGGTTGGCAGAGCATTTTGATTGACTACAAGAACTCCGGGGACACTGCCGGAAGCAAGAATCGTGTGGTAGGTTACACCAGCATCGCCTTTGTAGAAAGAAAGGAGACATCAGCAAAGATGAAAAGAGACCACCTGCCTGTTCAGGACAAGAAAGGCCTTCTTAAGCTTGCCCGTTCCGCTATTGAGTCCAGGCTTGTAAAAGGTGCTAAGGTAGTAAGGCCGCAGGCTTGCTCATCCGCCCTTTTAGAGGATCGGGGCTGTTTTGTGACATTGCACAAAAATGGTCAACTTAGGGGATGTATCGGCAGTATTGAACCCGTCTCCCCCCTTGTGGAATGTATTGAAGAACACGCTAAGAGCGCTGCATTCCGTGATCCTCGATTCCCTCCGTTGACGGCAGAGGAACTACCGGAAATAGACATTGAGGTCAGTGTCTTAACGGTGCCGAAGAAATTGAGTTTCAAGGATGGTGAGGACCTTAAAGATCAACTCGAACCGCTCGTCCATGGTGTTATTCTG
>RCNB010000616.1_pt1 | contig 23178 bp, 19 predicted proteins | sample 2041321 | NCBI WGS metagenome assembly RCNB01 (sample SAMN09708232, study PRJNA481090) | Marine sediment metagenome, whole genome shotgun sequencing project. | reverse complement strand
CCTAATAGAGAACTTATCTACTCCAGTCATTGCAGCTATAAATGGTTTTGCGCTTGGCGGTGGACTTGAATTAGCCATGGCCTGTCATTTCAGAATTGCCAGTAACAATGCCAAAATGGGCCTTCCTGAAGTTTCTCTTGGGGTGATTCCAGGTTATGGCGGAACACAACGCTTACCCCAATTAATTGGAAAAGGCAGGGCGATGGAACTTATAATGTCAGCCGGAATGATTGATGCAGATAAAGCTTTATCCTTCGGTCTGGTAAATTATGTGGTTCCTCAAGAAGAACTTTTACCACTATGTTTTAAAATAGCAGGCAAAATAACGAATAACTCTCCTGTTGCAATTTCTTATGCAATAAAAGCGGTAAATGCGGGTTTTAAGAGTAATGCGAAAGGGTTTGAAGCCGAGATAAATGCATTTGGAAGCTGTTTTGGAACAGCCGATTTTAGAGAAGGCACTACTGCCTTTTTAGAAAAAAGAAAAGCAGAATTTCCCGGAACCTGATGAGCTTAAAATTCATTATCTATCATGAAAATTCGTTTTATCATATTTTTAGCGGTTTTTACTGCGAGCTTTAGCTACGCGCAAAAAATGCCTATTACCTATGATTTTGGAGAAAAGTATGACGACAGATATAAGTATTCCAATTTAGTCTCCATTTCTGAGGATGGAACAGGCGGAACTGTTTTGGTAAGATCGTACTATACGGGAATGATTCTGAAACCTAAGGGTTATTTTATAGAGCATTATAATAAGGATCTTGAGCTGGTCTCAGAATATAATTATAAATTAAAAGGACCTGATCTTATAGAGGGTTACTTGAAAAACGGGCAATTGTATTTACTGTTTTTGGATTATAATTTGGAAACTATGTCATATGATTATATAGTTCACCGCAGTCCAATATCAAATTTTAATTTTACCCAGGAGAAGTTACTCTCAATTCGGTCAGACCAGGTACAACAACCATACGACCGCAACTATTACAACAGAAATTTTTCGTCTGGTTTTACCACAACTGCCTTATTTAACGATGATAAAAGCGCATTTATAATTAGCACACATTTTAAGAAGGGAAAGATTAATAAACACAATATTTATTTATTTAATGCTTCGCTTAAAAAGATATTCGAACAGGATTTTTCTAAAGAAATAGAAGATAAGAATTATGCTTTCGAAAATATAGTGGTCTCCCCAAACATGGAACGTGCATACATTATTGGCAAGGCTTATTTTAAGAAGAAAAGAATTGCCGCCTTGGAACGTAAATTTCAGTATGAACTTATTATGCTGTCAAAACAAGGTGCCATTACACAAAACTTTGACGGTCCAGGTAAATACTCTGAAGCTCTAAAACCTATTCTTCGAAGCGGGAATCTTATTTGTGTTGGGTTTTATGCTGATCGAAAGGATAACAGGTATAATGGGTTGGGTTATTTTAAATTAGACCCAATAACACTTGAAGTCCAAATAAGGAAATACAATCCTTTTTCGAAACAGTTTATGTCAGACAAGTTTGGAAAGGAGGACGCAGAGCAGGTAAAGAACCTGGTATTTAAAAATGTAAGCTTTACACAGGATGACGATATACTCTTTAATGCTGAGGAGTATTTTGTTACATCAAGTGTACAGGCAAATTCAAGCGGAGGCAGACTAAGGGTGGAACGTTTTCATCACAATGATATAGTGAGTGCAAAGCTCAATCTAAAAGGTGAAATGCTTTGGGCCAGAAATATTAATAAATCTGAAGTAACACAGGGTGACGGTGCCTATGCATCTTATTGTTCCTACACCAAAAATGATAACACCTACTTTTTTATAAGTAGCTCGGCTGAAAATCCTCAATTACTCAATAATGAACGTATAATTTTTAAACAGGGCTACAGCAGGAATAGAAATATCTTTGTAATCCAATTAGACAAACATGGTAAAATGAGTTATGAAAAAATTATTGATGACAAAGAAGCTCGCTTGCCGCTTATGGTTTCAAAACCTCTAATGGACTTCAATGATAACGCAGTTTTGTTTTATGCTAAAAGAGGAACCAAAAAACAATTAGTGAATGTCTCTATTAATTAAATTGCTTCAATAGGAAAAATTCCATAAATTTGGAATAAATCCATATATTGAAACAAAACAATTTTATTAGAGGAAGAGGAGCACAGCAAAATACTCCAAACAAATTTCTTAAACACATACACGAAATACAGCAAGATTTTCTTGAATTTTGCAGAAAAGAAGGTGAAGAGGCCACACAAAGGAAAACACAATACTTGCCTGTTTTCCCTAAAACAATTGTAAATAAAGTTACCAGTCCTGATGTCGGGATGGAATACTCAATGAATCCTTATCAGGGCTGCGAACATGGTTGTATTTATTGCTATGCCAGAAATACCCATGAATATTGGGGCTTAAGTGCGGGTTTAGATTTTGAACAAAAAATTTTAATAAAGAAGGATGCCGCAAGGCTTCTTGAGGCTAAATTAAAAAGCGCTAAATGGAAAGCTGCCACTATCGTACTTTCAGGAAATACAGATTGTTACCAGCCCGCTGAACAGGAATTTAAAATTACAAGGGCTTGCCTGGAGGTATTTTTGAGGTACCGTCATCCCGTTGGGATCATCACCAAGAATTCTTTGATCCTAAGAGATATGGACTTGTTAAAGAAATTGAATTTTCATGGGCTGGTTGGAGTAAACATCTCAATTACATCGCTTTCGGAAAATACTCGAAGAATTTTAGAACCCAGGACAACAACTATTAAAAAACGTCTTGAAACAATTGCCATTTTAGCTGAGAACAAAATCCCGGTTAATGCCATGCTGGCACCAATTATTCCGGGAATAAATAGTCATGAAATTATAAATTTAGCAAAGGTGGCTGCTGACCATGGTGCCTCTTCTTTCGCCTATACTATAGTCAGATTGAATGGTGCCATTGGTCTTATTTTTACAGATTGGATCAGGAAAGTCATGCCCGACAGGGCAGAAAAGGTATTGAGCCTTATAGCATCATGCCATGGGGGCACATTAAATGACAGCAGATTTGGTTTGCGAAGCAAGGGAGAAGGCAATATTGCTCACCAAATACAGGAAATGGCCAAATTGGCTAAATTGAGATATTATAAGGGAAGATCATTTCCCAAATTAAACAGGGAATTACACGAAGAATATAAACACGGCCAATGGAAGCTGTTCAACTAGACCTACTTTTTTGACAAATATTCTTCTTTTCATAGTGGAGTAGATTTCAAAATAAAGATTTAATATACAAAAAAACAGGACGTATCCTTGTAGTGTTAAGGTGTTGGGTTAATTCAGATAAAAGTATGTACTTAAATGAAAACTTTGTTATTTTAAACCTTCCCATTCCTGATAGAATTGGTCCAGGTAACTGAGCATAAAGTCGTGCCGTTTTTCAGCGAGCTTTTTTCCGGTAAACGTATTCATCTTTTCTTTTAAGAGTAGCAATTTTTCATAAAAGTGATTGATTGTAGGTGCACTGGACTTTTTATATTCTTCCTTGCTCATCTTCATATTTGGGGTAATTTTAGGATTATAGAGTTCCCTGTTTTTAAAACCACCATAGTTAAACGCCCGGGCAATACCTATGGCCCCAATCGCATCTAATCTGTCCGCATCCTGTACTATCTGTAATTCAATAGAATTAAATGGCTTACCTGTGTTGGACAGACTATTTTTGAATGATACATTCTCTATAATTTTTATGATGTGCTCCCTGTTTAATTCATCCACATTGTGTTCTTTCAAGAATTCAGAAGCTATTTTAGGCCCCAGAGTTTCGTCCCCTTTATGAAACTTAGAATCTGCAATATCATGTAAAAGTGCCGCCAGTTGAACGACAAATAAATTGGCATTTTCTTTTTTAGCAATATGAATGGAATTGGCCAATACCCTTTTAGTATGATGCCAATCATGGCCTCCTTCGGCTCCTTTAAACCTTTCTTTGACAAAGTTTCTGGTCTTTTTTAAAATTGCTTTTCGGGTCATTAAAAAGAAGTTACGCCGCTGGTTATCTGTTGTTCTACCTTTTCAATCAATTCATCTGGATTTCCACTATTATTAAGCGGTTGATGTACCTCAAAGGTTAAATGTGATCCAATCCCGTACGGAAATTTTCCGTAACGAAGCATTTTCCATGAATTATTAATACTTATAGGAATTATTAAGGCAGAGGGCGCTTGTTTCATAAGAACTTTTAAGCCCGTTGTTTGAAATTTTTTTGGATGTCCGGTCCGGCTTCTTGTGCCTTCAGGAAAAATGACCGCGCTTCTGTTGTATTTTTCTATATAACGGCCAAGTTTCGATATTTCCATAAGGGCTTGTTTAGCATCCTTTCTATCAATAAGTGCAGATCCACCATGCCTAAGATTGTATGAAACGCTGGGAATGCCTTTCCCCAGTTCTATTTTACTCACAAATTTAGGGTGATGTGCGCGCATATACCATATTATAGGCGGAATATCATTCATACTTTGGTGGTTCGTAACAATAATAAGGGGCCTGTCTTTAGGAATTTTGTAGGGATTGGTAAAAGTATACCCGGTGCCCAGAACATGGGTGCACCTTAATAATAATAAATTGAGAATACTTACGCTTTTTTTGTGGGCATTATATCCAAAAAGATTAACGCAAATCCATTGAATAGGATGAAAAACAAGCAGGACTATTCCAAAAAAGATAAAATATAATACTGTAAGCGGATAAGCCAATATTTTTTGCATGACACAAAAGTAAAAAACCGCTCCTATAGATACGGTTTTTTACAAATTTTTATACGAACTAAAAAGTTTTTAGGTCAAATCAAATTTTATGAATACAAATGAAATCTTCAATAAAATCGAGGGAAATTGTGATAAATGCCCCCTCTAATTTTAGCAGAATTCTTCGTATGCTTCCATTAAATTCTCAGAAATTAATTCTGCAGGCCTTCCTTCAATATGGTGTCTTTCAATCATATGCACCAATTCGCCATTTTTAAATAAGGCCATACTTGGTGATGATGGAGGAAATGGGATCATAAGATTTCTTGCTGCATCTACTGCCTCGGTATCTACCCCTGCAAAAACAGTGATAAGATGATCTGGCTTTTTTTCATTTTCCAAGCTTAATTTTACAGCAGGTCTGGCATTCGCAGCAGCACAGCCACATACAGAATTTACCACCACCAGGGTAGTACCTTCTTGTTTTATGGCACTTTCAACTGCCTCTGATGTATATAATTCCTCAAACCCGACTGAAGACAGGTCTGCTCTCATTGGTCTTACTAATTCTTCTGGATACATAAGCATTTTTTTAATTGAATTAATTGCAAAGATAGTGAAATTGCAATAACCTAAATGTAAAGCTTAACCATTCTTTAAGTAAGGTATTCATTCATATTATTCTATATTTGCGCAAATTTTACTACTGTTATGATTAGGTGGTTCGCCGCAATTGTGGGTTATTTTCTTTTTCGTTTACCTGGAGCTATTTTGGGCTTTTTAATTGGGAGTTTTCTAGATAGTCTAAATAGTGGTTCAGGTTCAAGAAGGGTCTTTAGTGATTTCACAAGACAAAAGGTGTCGCCTGCAGATTTTGAACTAAATCTTCTTTCATTGTGTTCTATTGTCATTAAGGCGGATGGACAAGTGAGTCAGCGTGAATTGGACTATGTAAGGCAATATTTTCTCAGCACATATGGAAAGGAAAAAGCCAATGCAATTTTTAGGACATTTAATGAGGTTATAAAAAACAGAGAGATATCGGCTCAGCGCATCTGTACATACCTGAATCAGAGAACGCGCTATGAGGTGCGATTACAATTGTTGCATTTTCTTTTTGGGATAGCACAGGCCGATGGGGCCGTAAGCAATCTCGAGATTGAAAAAATAAAGGAAATAGCTGGTTACCTAAGGGTTGGAAGGCAAGATTTTGAAAGTATTAAGGCAATGTTTATAAAATCTGCTGACAATGCATACAAGATATTGGAAATAGAAAAGGCGGTTACAGATGATGAAGTTAAGAAGGCATATCGCAAAATGGCGAAAAAGTATCATCCTGATAAGGTAATCACAGACAATGAGGCCATTAAAAAAGGTGCTGAGGAAAAGTTCAAGGAAGTTCAGAGAGCCTATGAGCAGATACAAAAGGAAAGAGGGATATAGTAGTGAGTATACAGAATGACAGAATTGCTTTTATAAGACTATCTTTTAATATTTAAACCCAATTATTTTTAAAAGAATTTAGCATGTATGATTTTTGGTTCTATTGCAAACTTGGAATTAACCATGTTTTGGATTGGGGAGCTTATGATCATGTATTATTTCTCTCTGCCCTTGCGGCGCCTTTTACTTTTAAGTATTGGAAAAAAGTAGTAATATTAGCCACATTATTTACCATTGCTCATTGTCTTTCCTTACTATTATCTGCCTATGACATTATTAATGTTGATGTAGAATTAATTGAATTCTTAATTCCGCTAACCATATTGTTGACTGCCTTATTTAATATAGTGCAGGTTTTTAAGGTCCAAGGTAAAAACAAGACATACCTACTTGAATTTGCCACAACTTTTTTTGGCATAATTCATGGATTTGGATTTTCTAATTACTTCAATATGTTGATGAGCGAAGAAGAGGAAAAAATTGGGCCTTTGCTGGGTTTTGCCAGCGGAATAGAAATTTCCCAGATCATAATACTATTTTCAATACTAACCCTGGCCTTTATTATGCAAAATAAGTTCGGCATGAAACGGTCAGTATTCACAGTATTTATTTCTTCAGCAATTGTTTTACTTTCCATACCAATGCTGGTAAATAGCTGGCCGTGGTAGCAGATATCTAATTTATTTTGTCCTTTTAACTTTAGAAAGCGTGAAAGGTATATTTTCCCAGGTTTTATATACCAGACAACGGTTTTAATTAAAAATTAACCGTTTAAGGTTGTGGAACTTTCCCAAAGCAGGTATCTTAGTGCTTTACCAGAATTAACATGGGGCATACAAAGATTCTGTTTGGTGAAACAAAGTAAACAGGAAAAATACGACAAAGCTTATTTGAGAATGGCTCATGAATGGGGTAAATTATCCTATTGCAAGCGCAAACAGGTCGGAGCTATTGTGGTTAAGAAGAGGATGATTATTTCGGATGGGTATAATGGTACACCTACCGGATTTGAAAATTTTTGTGAGGACGATAAAGGATATACCAAATGGTATGTTCTGCATGCTGAAGCAAATGCCCTTTCCAAGGTAGCCGCGTCAACTCAGTCTTGTGAAGGTGCCACTTTGTATATAACCCTATCACCCTGTAGGGAATGCAGTAAGCTTATTCACCAATCTGGCATAAAACGTGTGGTATATCAAATTGAGTATAAAGATAATTCAGGATTAGAATTTCTAAAAAGGGCAGGGGTCGAATTGCAACACCTCCCTGCAATTGAAAGCGTTGTTTAAATTATTATTGAACTAAATGAAGAAGAATTATTATATATGGCCAACAATCGTAGCCCTGGCTTTGTCGCTTGGAATCTTTGTGGGTGGGAAACTTCATTTTAACGATACACCAGAGAAATTATTTACAACTAATTCTAAAAAAGATAAGCTTAACAGACTTATAGATTATATTGATTATGAGTATGTTGATGATATTAATACAGATAGTATAGTAGATATTACTGTAAATAATATTCTGGATAAATTGGATCCTCATTCTGTTTATATTCCCAAAAGTGAAATGACCCGGGTTGCTGAAAATATGAAGGGGGATTTTGTTGGCATAGGGATAAATTTTTATATGTACAGGGATACTATTACGGTAATACGAACTGTAGAAAAGGGCCCTAGTTTCCTTAAAGGGATTAAGGCAGGAGATCGAATATTGATGGCAGGCACAGATACCCTTTATGGCAAGAGATTACCAAGTGATGTTATTGTAGATAGATTGAAAGGACAAAATGGTTCGTCAGTTCAACTTCAGGTTTATCGTAAATCTGAGAATAAACTGTTTAAGGTAAATCTTAAACGAGACCGTATACCAATAAAAAGCGTTCATGCATATTATATGCTTACCCCTGAAATGGGATATATTAAAATAAATAGATTTGCCGAATCTACCTATAAAGAATTTAATATGGCACTGCGAATATTGCGGCGTCAGGGCGCAAAAAAGCTTACTCTCGATCTAAGGGACAATCCTGGAGGTTATCTGGGAATTGCAGAGCAGTTAGCTGACGAATTTTTAAAGGATGGTAAGCTAATCTTATATACAAAAAACAAAAAAGGGAAAATAGAAAAAACTTTTGCTACCAAAAAGGGTGATTTTGAGGATAAACCAGTCTATGTTTTAATAAATGAACGCTCTGCCTCTGCCAGTGAAATAATTGCCGGAGCCTTGCAAGACAACGATATAGGAACAATAATTGGCCGCAGATCTTTTGGTAAAGGACTGGTTCAACGTGAAATGGAACTCGGCGACGGCTCAGCTGTGCGCCTGACGGTATCGAGATATTACACACCTACTGGTCGGTCTATTCAAAAGACTTATAAAAATGGAAATAAAGATTATTATCAAAAATTTACAGATCGCTATCATAACGGCGAGTTGATTTCTGTTGATAGTATCAAAGTTGCAGATTCTTTAAAGTTCACCACTCCTAAAGGTAAAGTGGTTTACGGAGGGGGAGGCATAATTCCTGATGTTTTCGTGCCAATTGGCACTAATGAAGAAGAAGCTGTTGAAAGCCTGGAGAGTCTTGGTTTTATGTCCAGGTTTATATTTGAGCATTTAGAGGAAGACAGAAATAGATATTCCAATTACACTGAAGCTGAATTTGTCCGGGATTTTAATGTAGATGACATAGTTTTTGAGAAGTTCGTAGACTACTCAATAGATCGAAACATTAAAATTAATTTCTATGATTTTGAGGATAAGATAAAACTCTACTTGAAAGGTGCTTTGGCTGAGCAGTTATTTACCTCAAATCTTAACGCAAAGATAAAGTCAGATTCAGACAGTATGCTACAAAAAGTTTTGGAGTTGGATCGACCCACAATTCAGCAAAAAGAAAAAGAGCTGATTGAATTTAGCAACTAATTATCCTCTATTTTTTTCTGAATATTTTTGGAAGTCAGATATATTATTAGCAGTAAAATAGCGCATAGAGATGCCACAATCCCAATTAAAGCCACAATACTATTTCCTTTCAATGGCTCGTCAAAATCAACAAGCGTAACATTGTAAGTAATAAGTACAAGTGCCAGGATTATAAGTACAATGGTGAATCTTTTATTCATTTTAGTTGTTTCTAGTTTTTTACGCTTTTTCCTCTCAACAATCTATTCTAAAAAAGTTGGTTAATATTTGAAGTAAATAACTTAACGGCTATTGCTAATAAGATTACTCCAAAGACTTTCCGTATGATGTTAATCCCGTTCTTTCCAAGTATTCTTTCAATTGACTTAGATGATTTTAAAACTATATATACAAAAATAATATTTATAATAATAGCTACAATAATGTTCTCTACATGAAATTCCGCCCTTAAAGAAAGGAGGGCAGTCATAGTACCTGCGCCTGCAATAAGAGGAAAAGCAATGGGAACTATTGAAGCACTTTCAGGTGCGTCATCTTTATAGAGTACTATCCCCAAAATCATTTCAATAGCCAAAAAGAACAAAACAAAGGCACCCGCCACTGCAAATGAATTTACATCTATCCCTATTAGCTTTAAAATTTCTTCTCCAATAAATAAAAAAGCTATCATAATAATAGCAGCCACAATAGTAGCCTTCCCGGATTGAATATGCCCCACTTTATTTCGAAGACTGATAATTATAGGGACGCTGCCTACTATGTCTATTACAGCAAAAAGGATCATACTTGCTGAGGCTATTTCTCTTAAGTTAAAATTCATTGGACTATCAAATTAAATAAGCTGCCAAATTTACGCATACCAAAGGTTTTTAGATCACCGAAGGACAAATATTTTATGTATGTAAAATTCAATAAAGTATCTTTACGAGCTTAATTATACAGGATGTTTGAAATTGGCAAAGCAATTATCTCTGACGAAATTTTGGAAAAAGAATTTGTATGTAATTTATCGGCATGCAAGGGCGCCTGCTGTATAGACGGAGAGGCGGGAGCCCCATTGGAGGATAAGGAGACTGAAATTTTAGTTGATATTTACGCTGCTGTTAAGCCTTTCCTTTCGGCTGAAGGAGTTTCAGCCATAGAAGAACAAGGTGCCTTTATAAAGGGTGCAGATGGCGAATGGGAAACACCTTTGATTAATAAAGAAGAATGTGCATATGTAATTTGCTCAGAAAAAGGGATCGCCAAATGTGGCCTGGAAGAAGCTTATAATAAGGGGGCGACAAAATGGAAAAAACCCGTATCCTGTCATTTATATCCGGTAAGAATTACAGAATATGAACAACTTACAGCGGTTAATTATCATAAATGGGAAATCTGCGATCCGGCATGTTCTTTGGGAGAAGAATTGAAAATCCCCATTTATAAGTTTGTAAAAGAGGCACTGATTAGAAAATTTGGCAAAGAATGGTATCAGGAATTGGAAAAAATAGCTGTGGATAATTCTAAATAATAGGTATATGTAATATTACCTTGGTGCCACAGGCTGCGCCCTCCTTATCATAAAGGTCCATAATTTCTATCTCAAATGTATTTTGATAATCCTTGGAAAAATTAGCCAAACGTTCTTTGGTAATATTGATCCCGACTGATTTTCTTTTTAGAACCTTGCTTTCCTTGAGTTTTTCGGAAACTTCTCTTCCCACTCCATTGTCAGCTATAGATATATCTATATAACCCTTTTTCCCTCTGATTATATGCAATAAAATGGATTTGTCACCATCTTTTGAAGAGAGACCATGCCATAAGGCGTTTTCCAAAAAAGGTTGAAGAATAAGAGAAGGGATTTTAACTATGTGGGGATCAATACCTTCATCTATGATTATTTTAAACTGAATTTCATTGGAAAAACGAATATTTTCGATTGTCATATATAATTCTACAGTTTCTAATTCTTCAGCCAAAGGTATTTCCTTAAGAGAAGAGGCCTCAAGTATTTTACGTACCAATTTCGAAAACTTATTTAGATAATGGACCGCGTTCTTTTTTTCATTGTTGATTATATAGAGCTTAATGGAATTTAGTGAATTAAATAAAAAATGAGGATTCATCTGACTGCGAAGCATAGTTTGCTCGAGTGTGAGCATCTTCTTATCACTTTTAAGCTGGTTTTGTCTGTATAAAATATATAACAATAGCATAAACAGAGCCAATAATAAGGCGCTAATCAATAAGGTGTTTTGATTTCTTCGAAGTTTTAAGTTTATGATTTCATTCTCTTCTGCGAGTACTTCTATCTGAGTATTCTTTTTTTCCGTCTCAGAACGGGAAATTATATCGGCTACATAGCGCCTATTACGATCATTTGAAATTAAGTCCTTCACTCTATCTGCTTCTAAAAAGAATTCTTTAGATTTTTTGAAATCATCTTGATATTCCCATAAATCGGCTAAAAAGGAATAGGCCTCTTCCACCGCACTAAGCAGATTATATTTCTTAGCTATTTCCAACCCTTTATTCAGATTGTATTGAGCATCCTCAAACTGATTATTTTGCATCTGAGCCCAGCCGATATTTATATAAATCTCAGAGATGATCTTCATGTCACCCAGATCTTCAGATACTTCAAGAATGGATTCAAAAACTTGAAGAGCTTCCTTGGTTCTGCCCTGATGAACATATACATGGGCGATTCCTAGATTTGATAATACATTAACTCTTTTAGATCCAATCTTTTCATTAAAGATTAATGATTTTTCATAATTTTGTAGCGCTTCTTCCAGCTTACTCAGCGCCTCAAGGCATTCACCAATATCCTTATAATTCATGGCAAGCCCCAGGTTATTACCCAATTCGGCCTCAAGCACTATTGATTTCTGGAAATTTTTAATAGCAAGATCATATTGACCTAAAGTTCTATATATATGGCCAATACTATTCAAGGAAAAATTTAAGCTCCTTTTTATATCCTCATTAGGCTGTTCCAGATTCTCCGCTAGCCCAATTGCCTTTTGGGCACAGTCTAAGGCTGAGGGTATGGCCTCTGTTTGGCGATAGACAGCACTTAACATAGTTAAACTGTAAATTTGAAATTCTGTATTGTTACTTGCTTCGGCGGCTTCTAAAGCCATTTGGTGTAGTTTAATGGATTTTTCATAGAGCGCGTAATCCCGGTAAGATATGCCCATTTTATTAAATGCATAAGACTTTCCTGCATAGTAATCTTCCTTAGCTGAAGCATTGGCAAAATAGCGCATTAAACTAGTATCACGTTGGACTGGCTTAAGCACAGTCTCCAAATCATTGTAAGTCTGCGGGGCCTTGGATATAAGACTTTCAGTTGATTCTTTGAAATTTTTGGAGTATCCCTGTGCATTAGCCTCATCTGTAAAGAGTAGGATAATAGCACAAAAAAGCAAGGAATAATTAGCAAAAACAGAAGGTATATAGGGAATTTTAAAAATCTTTAGCATAGGTAATTCTCGAATTGATTATAACAAATCCAAAAAATCAGACTTTTTTTGACGGGACACAGGTATTTTATGATTGGATTCAAGTATAACATATCCGTCAGTTTTGAGAAACTCCTTAATTTTTGATAGGTTAATTATATAAGAGTTGTGAATCCTGAAAAAGGAATCACTTGGTAGTAATTCATTAACTTCTTTTAATTTTTTAGTAAGTACAATCTTGTGTCCATCTGCAAGGTAAATAGTACTGTAATTGCCGTCAGATTCGGCATATAGGATCTGCTCACTTTCCAGGAACACTAACTTCCCGTCGGTATTGAAAGTAATTTTTTTATGCTTTTCAGTAGCATTAAAATTCAGCAGAATTTTTTCCAGTCTATCTGCAGTATAATTTTTCGCATTAAACTTTTTAATTTTTACAATAGTATCTTTTAAGTCGTCCGTATCAATAGGCTTTAAAAGATAATCAATAGCCTCATTCTTAAGTGCTTTTATGGCATATTGATTGTAGGCTGTTGTAATCACAACAGGAAAATCCTTATTGCTTAATTTTTGAATGAATTGAAACCCATCCATGGTGGGCATTTCAATATCTAAAAACAAGCAGTCCGGGGTGGTGTGGCTAAGATAACTTAATGCTTCAAAGGGATCGGTAAAAGAAGCAACTACATTTATTTCATCGCTGAAATTAGTCAATTCCCATGAAAGACTTTGGAGTGCTTTTTTTTCATCATCTACAATAACAGCTTGTAACATTACCTTATTATATATCCGTAAGTTACAAAATTAGGAGTATTACTCTAAAGGCTTGTTAAAATATGTATAGATAGATTAAATAGGTGTATGACCAGAGCTAAAAGACTTAAAGGTTGCATTCCAAAGAAAATTTTTGACGATTTTGATCTTTTCTCTAAAGGAAAAAACAGAAAGTTAGATTTATAACAAATTGACACCATAAAGGCCAAAATAATTCATTTAAAAGCAGAGTTCGTAACGCAATTTATACATGAATTCATACCAATTATACAAATAGCCTGTGTAGATTATTTTTTATCGCATAATTTGGTTTTAGAAAATTTTTCATAAACGAGTACTATTGCACGCTTGAAAAGTACAGAGAACTGATGAAAAAATGTGTTATATTTTTTACCCTTTTAATCTTAGTTATACTGCTTGCAGTTTTAACGGATAATAAGGAACGTTCAGTACTTGTAGATGAAGTGGTACTTGCCGGTAATAACATTGATCATCTTTTGGCTGAAGAACAGGGCGAAATAGCAGAATTATGTACGGAGTAAAAGCATAAAATAAACTACCATGCCACATATTGTAATCAAATCCCTCAAGGTTGGTCTATGGGTTATTTTACCCCTCATTTTCATTTCTAATAATAAAACTGAAATAAAGTCTGATAAGATGGTCTTATCAGCCGGGAGTTATCTGCTAAATGTTGCCGGACAAAGTGAGTTTCAACTTCAGGGGGTAATTAATTTTGAAACCGCAATAAAGCGTTCCTCAAAAGGGAAAGAGTATACCATTTTAAAATTAAGTCTAAATGATGCTCAGAAACTTCCGGGACATTCACTGGGATTTTTTCTTTCTAAACAATACCACTCAAAAAAAATAGGAAATGGCCTGCATGAAATCTCAGGGAATATTGAAGGATTCCTTAATTATTCTGACGGGATTTTTGGTTTTGCCAATATAAATGAATTTGGGGAATTACCATTTTTTGCAAAAAACGGTTCCGTTACTATTGATAATTTTGATGACAAAATATTAAAAGGCAGTATAGATGTAATTTTTGAAAACCTCAATGAAGCTAACTTTAACATAACTGGCAATTTCATTGCCCTAAAAAAATAGTATTTGGTGTTAATTATTTGATTTTATTGAGATAAATTTGATTAACGAAATAAAGTTCATTGAAAAAATATTGCAGTTTTAGTTTTTAAGTAATAAATGAAACTGTCAAACCATTAAGTACGACTCGGGGGAGGTATATCTTTTTAGAAATACCGCTGCTTTAATGCAGGCCCATAGATGTAATTGCTAATTGGATAACCATACCAATCATGTTGGTCATGCAATTTGCTCGATTTTTAGGTTTCGGGGGAACTACCTAGATCAGCAGACCCAAGTGGTAATTAAATTTTAAACATCTATTGAGTTGTACGGTTTGGCGGTATTTTTTTATAGGTTTAAGACGCTAGTCTACCTTTTACCCTATATTATTCCTCTTAAGTAGCTCAATTTTTGGATAGAAACGGAATCAGGCCAAATCCTTATATTTTTAAAACAAAAGTATTTATTTGGAGGAGGCAATAGTATTAAGTAGTTATTAGGTATCCCATATTATTCCGAACCTTAATTAAATCCTTTCATTTTTTAGCAGTTAGCTTACCACCAGGGTTTTAAATCATTAATGATTGAATTTAAATATGAAATAAACCAAAAAGTATGTTTTATTATACTTTTTGGTTTAATTTTTCCTGCCCAATAATGACATATATTTTTACAAAAACTCACTTTTCTAAAAAGGCAGCAAACATCACTGGCGAACCTAGATTTCAACATACGGTGTTAAAAACTTTGGGTAGTATTTAGTAAAACCTCCTTTACAATTTGATAACATTTTTGAATCTTTGTTAGCCCCAACACTTAGGAAATCCATCCTATCATTAACTCTTATAAAAATATAAAACATGACTGCAGCCTTTGAGCCAATTTTACAGGAAAACGACGATCGATTTGTGATATTTCCCATTCAACACCATGATTTATGGGAATGGTACAAAAAATGTGAGGCCTGTTTTTGGACTGCTGAGGAAATAGATCTTCATGAAGACTTAACAGACTGGAATAATAAGCTTAGTGATGATGAAAAGTATTTCGTGAAGCATATCCTGGCATTTTTTGCAGCTTCAGACGGAATAGTAAATGAAAACCTTGCGGAGAATTTTGTGAATGAAGTGCAGTATTCAGAAGCCAAATTCTTTTATGGATTTCAGATTATGATGGAAAACATCCATTCTGAAACCTATTCCTTATTGATAGATACCTATGTTAAAGATGAAAAGGAAAAGGGAATTTTGTTCAGAGCAATTGAAAATTTTCCAGCCATCAAGAAAAAGGCAGACTGGGCTTTAAAATGGATTGATTCTCCAAGCTTTGCAGAAAGATTAATTGCTTTTGCGGCGGTTGAAGGTATCTTTTTTTCCGGGGCTTTTTGTTCTATATTCTGGTTAAAGAAGAGAGGCTTAATGCCGGGTCTTACTTTCTCTAACGAACTAATATCGAGAGATGAGGGAATGCATTGTGATTATGCTGTACATCTTCACAATAAACACCTGGTTAATAAGGTTCCAAAAAAGCGAATCACAGAAATACTTGTAGATGCCTTAAATATCGAACGGGAGTTTATTACTGAATCACTTCCTGTTAGCCTTATTGGCATGAATGCAAAACTCATGACTCAGTATCTCGAATTTGTTACCGATAGGTTATTGGTTGAATTAGAATGTGATAAGGTTTACAACTCTACTAATCCGTTTGATTTTATGGATATGATTTCTCTGCAGGGGAAGACTAATTTCTTTGAGAAACGTGTTTCCGAATACCAAAAGGCAGGGGTCCTTAACAAAGATAAAGATGTAGATGCCCAAAAAATTAGTTTCGATGCTGATTTCTAAAGTATAGAACAACGTTTTATACCCTGTTTCTATAGGGATTTTTATATCATTCAATTAGAGTATTTCGCTTATATAAGCTTTCAATAACCAACAAGCACTTAAAACAATTAGAACCACATGTATGTAGTAAAAAGAGATGGAAGAAAAGAGCCGATGATGTTCGATAAGATCACGGCCAGAGTACGCAAGCTTTGTTATGGACTTAACGACCTGGTAGATCCTGTAAAAGTTGCCATGAGGGTAATTGAAGGTCTATATGATGGTGTAACCACATCCGAACTGGATAATCTGGCAGCGGAAATTGCAGCCACATTAACTACGGCACATCCGGATTACGCCAAATTAGCTGCGCGAATTTCTGTCTCTAACTTACATAAGAACACAAAAAAGTCTTTTTATGAAACAATGAAGGATTTATATGAATATGTAAATCCTAGAACCGGAAAAAAAGCCCCATTATTATCTGATGAGGTCTTTAAGGTTATATCTGAAAATGCTGATGAGTTAGATTCCACTATAATTTATAACAGGGATTTTGGGTATGATTATTTTGGCTTTAAAACCCTGGAACGCTCTTACCTCTTAAAATTAAATGGGAAAATAGCCGAAAGGCCACAGCATATGTTAATGCGGGTGGCCGTTGGGATTCATCTTAATGATTTGGAATCGGCAATAGAGACTTATGAGCTCATGTCTAAGAAGTACTTTACACATGCTACTCCTACATTATTCAATTCAGGTACTCCTAAACCACAAATGTCTTCATGTTTCTTACTGGCAATGAAAGATGACAGCATAGACGGTATTTATGATACACTAAAGCAAACCGCTAAAATTTCTCAATCTGCGGGTGGTATAGGATTGTCAATACACAATATACGAGCAACAGGATCATATATTGCCGGAACAAACGGTACATCCAATGGAATTGTACCCATGTTGCAAGTGTTTAACGATACAGCCCGTTATGTTGACCAGGGAGGTGGAAAGCGCAAGGGGAGTTTTGCAATTTATGTTGAACCATGGCATGCAGATATTTTTGATTTTTTAGACCTTAAAAAGAATCACGGGAAAGAAGAAATGAGGGCAAGAGACCTTTTCTATGCTATGTGGATCCCCGATCTTTTTATGAAAAGAGTAGAAGCCGATGTGGAATGGACATTAATGTGTCCGAATGAATGTCCTGGCTTATTCACCAATCACAGTGAGGATTTTGAAACATTATACACTGGTTATGAAGCGGCAGGAAAAGGGAGAAAAACTATCAGGGCACGTGAATTATGGGAGAAAATTCTGGAATCACAGATAGAGACAGGAACACCTTATATGTTGTATAAAGATGCAGCGAACAGGAAGAGCAATCAAAAGAATTTAGGTACAATCCGCTCTTCCAATTTGTGCACAGAAATAATGGAATACACTTCGCCTGATGAAGTTGCGGTATGTAACCTCGCGTCTATTGCATTACCAATGTTTATAAAAAATGGGGAATTTGACCATAAGGAACTCTATAAAGTTACAAAACGCGTTACCAAAAACCTCAATAGAGTAATTGATCGAAACTATTACCCGGTTGAAGAGGCCAGGAATTCAAATATGCGCCACCGGCCTATAGGTTTGGGGGTACAAGGTTTGGCAGATGCTTTTATAATGTTACGCTTACCTTTTACATGTGATGAAGCCAAGCAACTAAATCAGGATATTTTTGAAACTCTTTACTATGCAGCCGTTACTGCCTCAATGGAACAGGCAGAAGAGGAGGGAGCTTATTCAACATATGAAGGGTCGCCTATTTCCCAGGGTCAATTTCAACACAACCTTTGGGGCATTAAGGACGATGAATTATCCGGTAGATGGGATTGGGACAAATTACGCAAGCAAATAGAAAAGCATGGGGTACGTAATTCTCTTTTAGTTGCGCCAATGCCTACAGCTTCTACTTCACAGATCTTGGGTAATAATGAGTGTTTTGAACCCTATACGTCTAATATTTATACTCGAAGAGTACTTTCGGGTGAATTTATTGTGGTGAATAAACATCTGTTGGAGGATCTTGTTAAATTGGGATTGTGGAATGAGGACCTCAAACAGGAACTGATGCGTGCCAATGGTTCCATACAACATATTGATAATATTCCGGACGATATTAAAGAGCTTTATAAAACTGTTTGGGAATTGAGTATGAAAGACATTATTGATATGTCCAGGCAACGGGGCTATTTCATAGACCAAAGCCAATCTTTAAATCTCTTTATGGAGAATGCCAATTATGGAAAACTTACTTCTATGCATTTTTATGCCTGGAAGAGTGGTCTTAAAACAGGAATGTATTACCTGCGCACAAAGGCCGCGGTAGATGCTATTAAGTTTACTTTGGATAACACCAAGAAAAAAGAGATCCCAATTAGCGTAGCTGCAGAGGCGGAAGTTGCTGCGGCAAGTCCAGAAGCTGCAGTGGCATTAGCGGTTGAAACCACACCTGCTAAGCAAGAGGAAACAGATGTGGAACCAATGTCACAAGCTGAAATGAAAGAATTGATCGCGCGTTCCAAAGAAGGACTTGCAGATGATGATTGTCTGATGTGCGGTTCATGAACGTAACCTATACTGAAATGCAATTGGCTGACTATACTATATCGTTTCAGTTATAGTGTAAATAGTGTTTATTGATTAAAAGACACCTCGGGTAGGTCTACCCCATTTCCAGGACCTATTAGCAGGTGTTTTTTTATGGATTGTGCTTTCAGGTTCAACCTTAATGACCAAGGAAATGAAATTATCCGTTAAAGAACAGCCAGAATAAGCTGTTATGGATACCCGATTTAATTGAAATATGGTTTTTAATTTTGAGGTAAGTTGCCCTTCAAAGCCTAAGTAATAATTATCTTAACTGGGCTTTCGTTCTATTTATTGAAAATAGGTCTCACAACATTGTACGAAATAAGAATCAATGCTGCGTAAATTAATAAAAGGATAAAATAGTTGTCCATTGCTAGGGAAATAATAAAACTTCTAACAATCTTATATACGCATCAAAACCATAATCAGATTACCAAATTGTAAAAAAAACATATAAAAAATGTTAAAATCATCAATTTAATTACCAAAAGGCAACCAATTTCCAAATTAATCTGAATAAAGAGACTTACCCCGAGTGCATAACTTATAGAAATGTCAAAAGAAGCAGGAAAGTTAAATAAAAGTATCCACGGTTTTATAGGCATTTATTACAGCTAATTCACCTTCCTTATCTGGTCGTGAATTCCCGTGTTCCATCCCCATAACACCATTATACCCTTTTTGATGAATGAACTTAAAAACGTTTTTATAATTTATTTCTCCCGTAGTAGGTTCATTTCTGCCCGGGTTATCCCCAATTTGAAAATAAGCAATTTCATCCCAGCAGGCCTCAATATTTGGGATTAGGTTACCTTCCTGGATTTGTTGATGATAAATATCAAAAAGTATTTTGCATGAAGGAGAATTAACTGCTTTACAAATTTCATAAGCCTGGGGAGAACCTGTAAGAAATAAGCCAGGATGGTTTCGGAAATTCAAAGGTTCCAGTACCATGGTTAAATCATGTGGTTCTAATAGCGCACTCGCTTGTTTTAAAGATTCAATGACATTAGCAGTCTGGTATCCCATGGATAAACGTAAGTCCACATGGCCGGGAACAACAGTCATCCATTTTGCATTTACACGCTTGGCTACAATAATGGCTTTCTTTATATAGTCTAAGAACTCTTCTTGTTTCTCAGTATCCCCTGATGCCAGATTTGGTTCTGTCCAATAAATTTTATGCGCTACAAAAACACCCATTTCAATGCTACGGGCTGCCATGGTTTTTACCATTTCTTCCTGTAAAGCAACGGATCGCTGCATCATTCCATTGTCCTCAAAAGCAGTAAAACCCTCGTCTGCCATGAAATTAAGTTGTGCTATTGGGTCTTCGCCGGCACTATGTTTAAACATTCCAAGATGCGGCGCATATTTCAGATGAAAGGCATGCTTTAAAGGTGCTTTGGAAACAGAGCCTAAGGCAGAAAACCCTGTCAGGGACAGGGTGCTTGCGGCGCAAGCTGATTTATTTATGAAACTTCTTCTTTTCAATTAAATTATTTATAGGGACCAATCTTTGCCCCCTGTGAGTTCATTAAGATCGCCACATCCAATATATTCTCCGGGTACCGGTAGATATGCAAGCACTTCCTCTCCAACGTATTCCGAAGTTTTATAACCCCAAATCGTCATATCTCTTAGATTCTTTGAAAAGGAATAGCTGACTACTTGATCAGCCAACGCCTCATTTTCTCCTTTAGCCATTGCCGAAGTATTTTTTATAGTCAGTTCCGCATTCTTTATCTCATCTTCTTCCCTGACTTGCAGGGCAGCTGCTAAGACGGGTTCCAGGTCTTCAGAAGTTAAATCATCTGCTTTCTTTTTGCCGGAATCCTGTAAGGCCGTCTCAATGAATTGTTCAAAAGACACTTTGATCATCGCTTGTTGTCCATCTTCCATAACTTCGTTCGTAAAACGATCTATGAATACATGTACGTTCACTTCAGTGGCCGAAGGCGTATCTGTTTTGGGGAGGATGATATCTACCAGCTTGTAAAGTACGTTGCCCTCTTCTTTGGTAAAAAAATCAGGTTTCCAGTCAATTGTATTTACATCATTACATCCTTGAACAAGGCTTAATAATGTGGGGGTGGCTACTGTATATCCCAGGGCAAGCCCCATATTTTTTAACGCTACTCTTCTATCCATTATAATAATCCTTTTTTAAGTTGTTCTGCAGCATGGTCGGCAGCTCGTGCCGTAAATGCCATATAAGTCAATGAAGGGTTTACGCAGGCGGCAGAGGTCATAAATGCACCATCTGTCACATATACATTTTTGACGTCATGTACCTGATTGTACCCATTAAGGACGGAGGTTTTGGGATCTCTTCCCATCCGTGCAGTTCCCATTTCGTGGATACCTAATCCAAGGGCCCCTGGCCTGTCATAAGCTTCAACGTCTCGGAGTCCTGCTTTTTTCAGCATTTCATACGCCTGTTCTTTCATGTCTTCCCGCATCTTCAACTCGTTTTCTTTTAACTCTGCATCAAATGTTACCGTTGGTAATCCCCAACCATCTAATTTGTCATAATCTAGTGTCATCCGGTTATCTTCATAGGGCAATACTTCGCCAAAACCACCCATCCCAAAGGTCCAGCCACCTGGTTTTAAGATAGCCTCTTTAAGGTCTTTTCCATGCGATAATTCGGAAACGGCATCTTTCCAATTACCCCTGCTCCCGCTTCCCTGATAACCATATCCGCGTATAAATTCTTTCATATTAGTATCCCCGCCAATATTCCGGAAGCGCGGCACATAAATTCCATTAGGTTTTCTTCCCTTGTAAAATTTGTCCTCATAACCATCGTATTTTCCTGAGGCGCCTACCCCGAGATGATGGTCCATAATATTTCTGCCTAACTGATCGGAATCATTACCCATTCCGTCGGGGAACCGATCAGATTTTGATTGCATCAATATTGATGTAGATGCTATGGCAGAGGCACAAAGGAATATCACTTTTGCTTTAAATTCAAAGGTTTCTTTGGTAACCCTGTCTATTACTTTTACTCCGGTTGCTTTTTTGGTATCAGGATCGTACATAACCTCATGAACAATAGAATCGGGTCTCAGGGTCATATTTCCCGTAGCTTCTGCTGCCGGCAAGGTAGATGAGTTACTGCTAAAATAGGCGCCAAAAGGGCATCCCCGGATACATCTGTTTCTAAATTGACAACGGGTTCTTCCATCCCCGTCAAATTGTTTAGCACTATTAATATGGGCCACTCGGCCAGCGGTGATCACCCGGCCTCCAAAATTATCGGCTACTTTTTCACGGACATGTTGTTCTATACAGTTCAGTTCCATCATAGGCTCAAACTCACTGTCTGGCAATTGAGGAAGTCCTAAATTTTCTCCTGTTACCCCAATATAAGTTTCAACTTTACTATACCAAGGTGCTATATCTTTATATCGGACCGGCCAATCTACAGCCAGGCCATCATTTTTATTGGCTTCAAAATCCAGATCGCTCCAGCGGTAGCTATGCCGCCCCCAAAGCAACGATCTCCCACCCACGTGGTAGCCACGCATCCAGTCGAATCGTTTTGTTTCATTATATGGATGTTCTAGGTCATTGACGAACCAAAAATTATGTTGAGCTTTTACGGTATAGCCTGTACGCCCTTGTTTTAACTGTTTGGATGCTTCTTCCGGGGGAAGTTCCCCGTTATTTGGAAAGTCCCAGGTATCCTTATTTGCTGTGGGATAATCTTCACGATGCTTTACCATTCGCCCTCGTTCCAGAACGAGTGTCTTTAGCCCTTTCTCACACAATTCTTTTGCTGCCCATCCACCGCTAATACCGGTACCTACAACAATGGCATCATACGACTCCTGTTCTTCATTGTAATAAAATTTCCCCATGGAGTACTATATGTTTACTTGCTAAAAGTATCAAATATAAAATTAATTTTCTACATTTAAAGGCATATTAACCTATGGAGTCTGCATTAAAACGATATGTAAACTGAGAATATAAAAAAAGGTTGTTTAATAAGGGTTGAGCAACAATTATTAAGATTCAAACCATTAAAAATATTAGTATACAAATGATACTACAATCTATTAACTATCTAACATAAAAGGACTTATGAAAAGAAGAATATTCATTAGAAATAGCACACAGGCCGGAATAGGTTTTTCTCTACTTGGAATTTATTCCTGCAAGGATGAAAAGAAAGCTGTAAAAGAAGAAGAAAATGTTGAAAAAGATGCGCTCATGACCGCAGCCCCTTTTTTTAAATTATCCCTGGCAGAATGGTCTATTCATAATATGATTAATAATGATGGTGTT
>RCNB010002007.1_pt1 | contig 23189 bp, 23 predicted proteins | sample 2041321 | NCBI WGS metagenome assembly RCNB01 (sample SAMN09708232, study PRJNA481090) | Marine sediment metagenome, whole genome shotgun sequencing project. | reverse complement strand
GTTCCACCTGCTGCGGTTTCTTGTATATCGAAAATAACAGTAACTGCAACACTTACCATAAGGTTTCCACCAGCATCTCGTGCAACGGCTTGGTAGTTAATTAATTCAGCTGCTGCGGCTGCTCTTGTCGCATTATTATTTTCTTCGACAAGAGTTGATTGCATTGTTTGTTGTACATCTGCGTTTCTTTCAGATGTGTAATTTGAGTCGCTTCCCATTCCTTCCGTTCCTTGTGCAAATAAGCCTGCAAACGTTAATGAGAAAATACAAACTGCGATATAGGTTATTTTAGTTTTCATAATTTTTAGTTTTATTGTTTAATTATTTTAAATGTTTTTGATTTACTGGTTTCACTTTGAACGATATTAAGTATATAAATGCCTTGACCAAACGCACTGAAATTTAGCGTTTCATTTCCCGAACTGTTTCTTAGTTCTTGGTGTAAAACTTGTCTTCCATTGCTGTCAAACAACATTACCTCAAAGTCTTGTCCGACCATATCGTTGAACGATAAGTTCAAATAATTGACTACCGGATTTGGATACACCGTTGCCTGGACCTCAAAAGTGAAGTCTTCGCTACTCAATAACACTGCTGCAGCGCTCGGCCAAAAGCCCTGTCCAAGTGATTCCCCATTGATAATATTACCAATGACGGCTTCCCCAGCCGTGAAGCTCAGGGTATTGGAAGCTCCTACTATAGTAGCTCCCGAACTTGCCACTACTACTTGACTCAGACTTTGAGCATAGCTAAAGCTAACTGAGAGAAGAATAATGAGAAGTACATAGATTGTTTTTTTCATAATTTAGTTTTTAAAAGGTTATTATTATTATTATTTGTTTTCATTGGCATATTTATTTATGGTATTTGTGTGTTTTAAAATTAAAAGTCTCAGTGCCTTTGTACTACCAGTATTGTAACAAACTATAAAACATATGTAACACGAGTTTTTGAAGCACATCTTTATTTTATTGTTTAAATTAACAATGACAAAATTGCTTTAACCGAGCATATTCTACAAGAGTTTATTAGCTGATAATTAATGTGTTATACCCTGTATTAAAGTCAGGTTGTTCTCCTTGTAATTTTTAAGGGTTTTACTTCATTTTTTTATGGGGCTTTACCCCCTTTTTTTGCAGTTATTTAATCCTAAATTCGTATCTAATTATTTACTTAATTTGTCAGTACACGTTTATGCGTGAAAATAAATGGCTTAGGCTTGTAATTACTTACTTATATACTAGTACTTTCATCCTAGATCTTTGAACATTATAAATTAGCAACTATGAAAACCAACTTCAAAAAAATGATTTTTCTCTTAACAGTATCATTCTTATTTCTTGTAATATATTCTTGTGAAGACGAAAAATTCCCGCCCAGTCAGGTAATTACATATGAGGTAGCAAATGATTTAGAGGAAGAGTTTAAAAGAACTAGAGCTCGTATTATAAATGATAGCTTAGGATATGAAGATACCAGAGAGTTTTGGTTTGCGCTGGATTCTCTAAAAAAATATATAGCGTATATAGAGTATGAAGCAGAAAAGAGACAGCTTTCGAATTTAGGAGTTCGCGTTTATTTTGGGGCATATCCAAAAAATGATAACGAGGCATATCCAGCAGGGTACTCGACAGTGTTTTTTGTTCCAACAGCTCAAAACGCATCATCGCAATTAAAACAAGGATTTGCACCAGTTCAGGCCGAAAACGAAAATATCGAAGGATTGAGTGCTTTAAACTATGGTCACGGGGGTATTCCACCTAACGACCTGTAACATAATATGAAAATTGACAGTTTATTATATATAATCACCGTTCTTGAATTTATCGCGGCATTAGTAGCAACTGTTTGTTTTAAAAAATATCGAAAATCGAGTGAAAAATATTGGCTGTATTTTTTATGGTTTACGTTTCTTATTGAAGTCTTTGGTGCGTCATTGAAACCAAACTATCCCATTGGAGTGAGTTGGATTTATAGTATTTTTTCGATTGCAAGTGTCATTTTTTATTTTTTTTGGTATTATCAAATATTGAAAACCAAACAATTAAGAATAGTTGTAGTTGTATTTGCAAGTCTCTTCTCGTTAATGACTACCTTAGCATATATATTCCCAGATGAATTAAAAAATCAAGGATATGCCTTTGTAGTTGGATCCCTTGGGATCTTAACTTTGACACTATGTCATTTTTATCGGTTACTTAATAGTGATGAAGTGTTAATTATTAAACACAAATTGAGTTTTTGGATTTCTACAGGCTTATTGTTGTTTTATGTTGGAATCATTCCTCTTGTTCTTTTAACTAAAGCTTTGGTTATTTCACCCTTGAGTCGCATTCTGATTTTAATTAGCCTGAATTTAATTCTTTATGGTTGTTATGTAATTGGATTTATATGGACGAAAAAGAAGTACAATCGTTTTTAATTATTTTTTCGATCTTTGCGTTTTTTCTCGCTCTTACGGTAATTCTATTGTTTGCCATCTTTCAGAAAAGAAAAAATAAGCTACTAAGAGAAGAAGCAGAAAATAGATTTAAGGAAGAAATTATTGAATCGCAAATTGAAATCAAAGAAGATACACTTAGAAACGTAAGTTGGGAGTTACACGATAATATAGGTCAATTATTAACCTTGGCTAAAATTCAAATGCAAAATGCCAAAGACGACCCAGATGCCATTGATGATGCAATTAAAACTATTGGTGAAAGCCTCAGAGAATTAAGAAGTTTGTCTAAGATGATCAACCCAGATACCTTATCTGACCTATCACTAGTAGAGGCATTGCATCTAGAAATAGAAAGATTCAAAAGGCTTGGATATCTGGAAACGTCACTTGAATGTTCGGCAAGCTTTTTTGAGATTGATAGTAAAATTGAGATAATTATTTTTAGAATGCTTCAGGAATTTTTTACAAATACAATTAAGCATTCTAAAGCGACTAAATTAGACGTTTATGTCGATTATAGTGATAATATACTAACGATTATGGCGAAGGATAATGGTATAGGTTTCGATATGTCTAGAAGTAATGAACATAAGGGAATTGGTATCAGTAATATAAAGAATAGGGCGAAATTGATTCACGCCGATGTAAAAATAAATTCGAAAATAGGAATGGGGACTCAGTTTTCGTTTAATTATAGAATTAAATAAATAGCTATGGAAAATACTGTTGTTGTTGTAGATGACCATATGTTGCTCTCGCAAGCAATAGGTGCACTAGTTGAGGCTTTTGAAGGATTTAAAGTATTGTATCTATGCAAAAACGGTCAAGAATTAATTGATAAATTTCAAAACCCAAAAAATATTCCTGAAGTCGTCCTTATGGATGTCAATATGCCTATTCTAAACGGTATTGAAACCACAACTTATCTTAAGGACCATTTTCCAGATGTCAAAGTATTGGCACTCTCGGTTGAAGAAGATGAAACTACCATTTTAAAAATGCTACGAGCAGGTGCAAAAGGTTATTTGATGAAAGATGTGCGAAAGGTTGAACTCAAAGAAGCGTTACTAGAAGTGATAGAACACGGATATTACCATACCAATACTGTCGCAAAAATCTTAGTTAATTCTTTAAGACATAAAAGTGGTTCAGCGATCACACTAAAAGACAGGGAAATTGAATTTATTAAACATGTTTGTACTCAAATGACCTATAGGGAGATTGCAGATCAAATGTGCTTGAGCCCCAAAACGGTAGAAGGTTATAGAGATGTTTTATTTGATAAGCTGAATTTAAGGAACCGGACGGGATTGGTTATTTACGCTTTCAAGAACAAAATATTTACACCTTAGAATCACTTTTTACGTGAAATTGTTAAACCATCTCTAATTGGTAGTAAGACTGTTTCCAAATCTGGGTGCTCATTTAATAATTTATTATAAGTCAACAATGCACGGGTGTCAGTATCCTCTTTCTTGATAGTATCAACAACCTTCCCGCTCCACAGTACATTGTCACTTAGAATAACACCTCCTTTTTTTAACTTCGGAAGGATTAACTCTAAATATTTTGGGTAGTTGTTTTTATCGGCATCAATGAATACCAAGTCAAAAACGTGGTCCAATTCCGGAATAATTTCTAAAGCGTTGCCAGTATGCTGAAAAATCTTAGGTCCGAAGTCTGAAGCGTCAAAGTATTTTCGTTGTAGATCATGTAACTCTTCATTGATGTCAATTGTATGAAGTTCCCCATCAGATTGCATACCTTCAGCTAAACATAATGCAGAATAGCCAGTATAAGTTCCGATTTCTAAAATATGTGACGGTGCAATTAATTTAGATATCATACTCAGCACTCTACCTTGAAAATGCCCACTTAACATTCGTGGCTGCAGTACCTTCTGCCAAGTTTCCATATTGAGTTTTTGTAATAATTCTGGCTCTTTTTGAGAGTGAGCCAAGACATAATCTTCAATTTTTTCAGGAAGAAAGTCCATTACCCTATGATCCGATTTATTAATTTTTGTTTTGCAACTTCATCATCTCCACAAAGCCATCTAATGACGTTTTCGTCCCAAATGGAATCGCATTCTGCTTCGGTAAGTATATTGCGTTCTTTGGCTAAATCTAAAATTTTTCCAGGATAGGATGATTGTACTTCGCTATCCATTTCACCCAAAGGATATGGATCATCAAGCCCCATTACGATCTGCTTAGAAGTCTGGTTTTCAACAACCAGCTTTAACGAACCTGTATCGTGTACCAATGTGTCAAAGAAGATATTCTTATGTCCAACTGCTTTTCTAGGATGTGATTTCCCTTCAAATAAATCTGGACGCCCGTCAAACCCCTGTATCCTTCTTCCGAGATTCATTTGTGCTAATTGTCCACCATGTGCAAAACAAGTCCGCATATTTGGAAATTTATCTGCATACCCGTTAAGTGTTAAAAAGTGATAGGCATCTGCGCATTGTGCGAGCATCCAAATAAGATGAAAACGCCAGGAAGTATTTTCAAGTTTTATAAATTTTTCACCGTCATAGGGGTGCACTTCTAAAGCAAGGTTGTATTTGCTTGCCATTTCAAAAATCGGTTCATTTTCCTCATCGAATATACAACGCCAAGTCCCAATTGTATCCATATAATGCGTTGGAAGACAAAGTAATTGCATTCCAAGTTCCTCCACACAACGCTCAATTTCCCACATTGCTCCTCGCACAAAGCCAGGATGTACTACAAAACCACAAGTAAATTTTGAAGGATGATCTCGTTGAACTTTTGCGTTGAAATCGTTCTGAAATCGCAGAGCCTTTTTCATCTCTTCAACGCGCAGCCCATTTCCATAAAGTTGAGATAGGTTTAATACAACCGCGTGATCGATTTTAAATTCTTCCATCCACGCTAGTTTTTCATCTAGAAAAAAACTAGAATCGGTAACTGGTCGACTCCAATCTTTTTGAAGCATGAACTTTCGATCCTTATCTACCCAAAATATTTCTTTATCCTTCATAAATTGAGGGATATCCTCTGGATAAGGTAGTAAATGTGAGTGGCCGTTAATTCGCAGTTTTCGTTTCATAATTATTCCCAGATAAAGCAGGGATCATATTAATTGAATCTATGTTTGATTTTTCTACTTCCTAGATTTCTTTTTTAGGAATCTTTCATGTGCAGGATATTGTTAAAGTTACAAACTTTTAGTCCGACCTCCATCAATGGGAAGGTTTATTCCATTGATATAACTCGCAGCCTCACTTGCCAAGAAAACCACAGCATTTGCAATTTCCCCTGGCTGAGCAAAACGATTCGCGGGCACAAGTCCCATCATAAAGGCACTGGCTTCGGGTTTTGTCTTGTTTAATTTCTTTGCAGCATTGGCGATAATATCGTCCAATCTGTCCGTAGCCGTGAATCCTGGAAGAACATTATTGACAGTAATCCCATATTGTCCAAGTTCATTGGCCAGAGTTTTACTCCAACTGGCAACAGCTCCCCTAATAGTATTACTAACACCTAAGCCATCAATAGGTTGCTTTACCGAGGTAGAAATAATATTAATTATCCTTCCATAGTCTGCTTTTTTCATTCCTGGAACTAAGGCTTGAACTAAAATTTGATTACAAATTAAATGCTGTGTAAAAGCATTTGTAAATTCTGAGGGTTCAGCTGAAAATATAGCTCCACCTTTCGGGCCTCCTGTATTATTTAGCAAAATATGAAAAATTTTGTGCTCTGTAACCTCATTCACTCTTTCCTTGAGTAATTCAGGATTGCTAAAATCGGCAACTATATAATTATGTTTCTGACCGTCTTGAAATGGTAATTCTAAAAGCGTGTTTTTCAACTTCTCTTCATCTCTTGCCAACAAAGTTACCGTGGCACCAAGTTTAGCTAATAACATCGCAGTAGATTTTCCAATTCCTGCTGTGCTTCCGCAGACAAGTGCGTTTTTATCTTTAAAATCTAAATTCATTTTCTTGTTTTATTATTAGTTTGACCTTATCGAGGTCTTAATGAGTCTTCGTCTAACATCTAACAGCGCGGCGGTCTAATTTCTAGGAGCGCAGCGATCTATTTTAATCATATTTAATACATACATTTTTGGCCTCTGTGAAAAAACGCAAGGCTTCAAAACCTCCTTCACGTCCCACTCCGCTATTTTTAACTCCTCCGAAAGGAGTTCGCAGATCACGGCTCATCCAGGTGTTTACCCAGACTATTCCGGCCTCTAATTTTTTGCTCATCCGCATGGTTCTGTTAAGATCACTTGTCCATAGCGTTGAAGAGAGCCCGTACTTTACACCATTTGCGAATTGTAGTGCTTGATCTTCTGTTTCAAAAGGCATAAGCGTTACAACAGGTCCGAAGATCTCTTCTTGGTTTACACGACATTGATCATCGTAAACTTCAATAATAGTTGGTTCTAAATAATAACCATTTTCAGATCCAGGTACGTTTACGGTTTTTCCTCCGAATAATATCTTACCTCCTTCTTCTTTCGCTATCTCAATGTATGATTGAACTTTTTCAAGATGTGGTTTCGAGACTAATGCCCCAATATCTGTTTCTGCTTCAAAAGGATTTCCAACTTTCAGCTCACTCACCTTTTTGATAAAATCTGTTTTAAATCGCTCGTAAATGGAACTCTCTACAAAGATCCTACTTCCGCACAGACAAATTTGCCCCTGATTGGTAAATGATGATTTAACCGATACCGCTAACATTTTGTCATAATCACAGTCAGCAAAAATGATATTTGGATTTTTACCTCCCAATTCCAATGATAGTTTTTTAAACATTGGTGCTGCGGTACGCGCAATATGTTCACCAGTTTTTGTTCCCCCGGTAAATGAAATGGCCTTAATATTTGGATGGGCTATTATTGCCTGTCCTGCAGACGGGCCTAAGCCGTGAACAATATTTAAAACACCTTTAGGTAGGCCTGCTTCAGTACAAATTTCACCTAAAAGAAAGGCCGTCATTGGAGTCACTTCGCTCGGTTTTGCAACTATTGTGTTTCCAGCGGCTATGGCAGGTGCTATTTTCCAGGAAAATAAATACAAGGGTAAATTCCAAGGAGAAATGCAACCCACAACCCCAATGGGTTGCCGAAGTGTAAAATTCATCGTATTCAAGCCAATACTCGTAAAATTCATCGTATTCAAGCCAATACTCTCATGCGCTTCACTAGAAAACTGGGTTATAGCATTTCCGAAAAATCGAAAATTACTGGATGCTCTTGGGATATCAACCGTAGTTGCCAGACTTAAAGGCTTGCCGTTATCCATTGATTCGGCTAAAGCAAAACGGTCTAAATTATCGTCAATGAGGGATGCAATTTTGAGCATAATTGCACTGCGATCGTCAATATTAGTATTAGACCAGGCAGGAAAAGCATCTCTGGCAGCTTCATAGGCCAATGAGATATCCTCTTCATTTGAATTTGCTATTTGAGAATAGATTTCACCATTACTCGGATTGTAATTATCTAACCACTTTTCAGAAAGAGGTTCGCAATATCTACCGTTAATGTAATTAAGAATTTTTTTCATCTCTCGTGATTCATATTGCTCAAATGAGCTTTTTATATGCCATTGCTTTAATTTCCACTACTAGATTTGGGTGAGGTAATTGATGAACCGCAACTGTCGTTCTTGTAGGTCCGGTTTCTTTGTCAAAATAGGTTGCATAGATCTCGTTATAACCAGCAAAATCATTCATGTTTACTAGAAATGAAGTGATATCTACTACATCGGCCATCGTAGCACCTTCAGCAGCAAGATAATCTTTTATATTTTCTAAAACTGCCTTTGTTTGCTCTCGTATATCCAATCGCATGGTTCCCATTTCATCATTGTCAGGTAATCGGGAACTTGCTCCAGAAACAAATATAAAATCCCCAACACGTTTTACGTGCGGATACGCTCCTCTAGGAGTGGCTTTTCCTTCAATAAGTCTGCTTTCGTTTTTCATAATGGTACTGTGTTTCAATTATTGGTCTCTTGAAGAGATTTAAGGCTTGTAAAACCTAGTGAAATGTAAACTCCTTCTAATTCTGAATAAGCTATTCAAAGAAAAAAATTATTTTAATTTCCCCAGGACAGCATTGTCATCTAGTATTTCTTCCGTCGTTCTTTTTACTAAGATTAGTTTCTCATTCAAGGACATTATTTCAGGAAGTTTGCCGTCATCAATCAAATTAAGAATGGCTTTATCTTGAGCTCGACCTCTTCTCATAGCCTCATAAGATATATTCTCATTGAAAGTTACCATTGAGTATTTAGAATAATATTCGTCTGGGAACTCCGCTTCAAAAGCAGTTTCAAGTTTTCTTTTCTGCTGAAACAGTTCACTTGCCGTATGCTCTTTCATTTCATGAAAATTATCTACTGCAAGATCAGCAATAGCATCGGTGTCTTTTTTACGCTCCTTTTCATATTCTTGAAAAATCTTTTTCCAATCTACTTCTCCGGTGAGTAGTTTATCTTCAAATTTTTCCAATACTTCATCAAAAACTACAACATCCTCAAAAGAGGCGTTCATTCCTTGTCCATAAAATGGAACAATAGCGTGGGCGGCATCTCCTAAAACTAAAGACTTTCCGAAGGAATTCCAAGGAGAACATTTAATAGTACCCAAAGGTCCTGTAGGGTTTTCGAAAAATACTTCGGTTAAATTCGGCATTAATGCCAAGGCATCGGGAAACTCTTTCTGAAAATATTCCTGCACTTTTTCAGGTGTAATTAAATTTTCAAAACAGTAATCACTATCTGCATATGGAAGAAATAATGTCACTGTAAAACTACCATCCATATTTGGAAGAGCAATAAGCATATCCTCTCCTCGAGGCCAGATGTGTAAAGCATTTTTATAGGTTTTGTATCCGCCATTATCGGCAGGCGGAATTGTCAGTTCTTTATAGCCGTGCGTAAGCCAGTCTTGAGAAAAGCTAAATAAAAAGTTTCTGTTGTTAAACATGCCTCTTCTTACTACAGAGCCAGCACCATCGGTTCCTAAAAGGATGTCACCTTTAAAAGTAACTAATGCCCCTGTTTTGTAATTTTTAAAAGAAGCTGAAGCATTTTCTAAATCAATATCTTCACAGCCGTGATCGAAAACTAGGCTAACATTTGGCATTTTTTCTGCAGCATCCAATAGCATCATATTCAATCCGGGACGTGATATAGAATTGATGAATTCATTTTCGCGACCACTGTATTTGCTTAAGAATGTATTTCCCTCTTTATCGTGAATCATGCGTCCATGCATTGGAATACACTGTTCTTTGGCTTCGGCCTCAACTCCAGCAAGGCGAAGTCCTCTTAGCCCTCTATCCGAAAGTGATAAATTTATTGATCTCCCTGCATCTTGCTCGACTTTACGTAAATCGGGGCGTTTTTCAACTAGGGTAACATTGTAGCCACGCTGCGCCATTCGAAGTGCAAGTAGGCTTCCACAAAGCCCTGCTCCAATAATAAGTATGCTATCTTTTTTACTCATATAAAATTATTAATTCAATACTTTTTTTAATCGTTCAGCAAAATGATAAATATCTTCAAAGCTATTATAGAGTGGGACTGGAGCAACGCGAATAACATCCGGTTCTCTCCAATCACTTATAACACCTGCCTCTGTAAGTCTTGTATGCAACTTTTTATCAGCACTTTTTACCTGAATTGATAATTGGCAACCTCTTTGTTCAGGATTTCGAGGGGTAATAATGCTTATTCTATTGTCCTTTAGATCATCAACTAAATACTCTAGAAAACCAGTCAGCTTTAAAGATTTTTTACGAATATTTTCAAAACCAGCTTCGGAAAAAATATCCAAAGAGGCTCTAATGGCGGCCATTGACAGAATTGGCGGATTGCTTAATTGCCAACCTTCTGCTCCGCTTAAAGCATCAAACTCGTGACGCATATTAAAACGCGTTTGCTTATTATGTCCCCACCATCCAGTAAAACGATTCATTTCTTTGTCATTTGCATGACGTTCGTGAACAAAACAGCCACCCAGGCTACCAGGCCCGCTATTGAGATATTTATAAGTACACCACACCGCAAAGTCGGCTCCAGTTTCATGTAAATTGGGTTGAATATTCCCTGCGCCATGTGCGAGATCAAACCCAACCATACATTCCGTGACTATGTCCTAAATCTGTAATTTTTTTCAAGGGAAATGCCTGCCCTGTATAGTAATTAGTGCTTCCAATCATCAACAAAGCAATTTCGTCACCCTGCTGATTCATAATTTCTTCCAGGTCTTCAAAGCGACAAAGTTCTTCACCTTTTCGAGGTTTCCACAGAATTAGGGCATCGCTCGGATCAAAACCATGAAACTTTAACTGACTCTCTACAGCATACTTATCACTTGGGAATGCATCACTCTCGATAATAATTTTATACTTAGTAGTTGTAGGTCTATAAAAGGAAACCATCATTAAATGCAGATTGGTAGTAAGACCATTCATAACAATAACTTCGGAAGGTTTAGCTCCAACTATTTTCGCCATGTTTTCGGTCAGAAATTCGTGGTAAGGCAACCATGGATGTTTAGCATCTGTATGTCCTTCTACTCCAAATGTGGCCCAATCATTAAGTTCTTGCTCAATATAGCTAGAAACTGTTTTAGGCTGCAGTCCTAGAGAGTTTCCGCAGAGGTAAACTAACTCTTGACCAGCAACGTTTTTCGGAAGATGAAATTTATTTCTGAAGCTAGATAATGTGTCCAAAGCATCACATTTTTTAGCGAATTCTAAACTGTTTTCGAACATATTAATCTATCAATTTTGAGCTTCTAACAAAAATAGGAATTAATATTTGAAGTGACAGCAAAATTGAGGTTGCTAATATTACTTTGTCCGCTGTATCTTTGTACAAAACTGACAAATGAGAAAATACACTGTTTTAGTTTTTCTATGTTTCTTAGTTGGCAGTGTAACAGCGCAATCTGTTGCAAGGCAATGGAACGAAGAAGTGCTAAATGGTATTCGCAATGATTTTGCACGGCCTACTGTACATGCACGAAATCTGTTTCATACTTCGGTGGCGATGTACGATGCTTGGGCAGTTTTTGATCCATATGCGGATACTTTTTTCTTAGGAAAAACCGTAGGGGATTATACTTGTTCTTTTACCGGGTTTTTGTCTTCGGAAAATGTTTCCGAAGCAAGAAGCAAAGCGATAAGCTATGCCGTTTATCGAATAATTTTACATCGTTTTGAAAATGCTCCTAGAAAAGAAGAAATCCTAGAGTCCGTAAATAGTCTAATGACAGATTTGGAGTACGATGTCTCTATTACATCCACGTATTATCAAAATGGCGATGCTGCTGCCCTTGGAAATTATATTGCAGAACAGATTATTGCTTTCGGATTACAAGATGGTTCGAACGAAGCATTGGGTTATGAAAATCAGTTTTATGAGCCTCTAAATGAGCCATTGAATACAGATATTACGGGTAACGAGGATATGACGCACCCTAATCATTGGCAACCGTTGAAAGTAGAGAATTATGTTGATCAGAGCGGGAACGTTATTCCCGGCGGTCAACCTCCTTTTTTAGGTCCGGAATGGGGCAGTGTCACACCTTTCTCTCTTCGGGATGAGGATAAGACTATTCATTCTGTATCGGATAATAATTATACTGTCTATAATGACCCCGGTCCGCCGTCATATCTTCAGGATGGCCTCGGAATTGAAGATCCTTATAAATGGGGTTTTTCATTGGTCGCCGCCTGGAGTGCTCACTTAGATCCAGCCGATGGAGTGCTAATTGATATTTCTCCCGCTAGCAACGGTAATTTCGATTCTTCTGGTTTTCCGCTCACATTCGAAGAGTATAAGTCATTTTACAACTATGCAAATGGAAGTGACCCAAGTACTGGTCATAGTATTAATCCGAAAACCAATTTACCATATGAATCGCAATTGGTTTTAAGGGGAGATTACACAAGGGTTTTAGCTGAATTTTGGGCCGATGGTCCCGATAGTGAAACTCCTCCCGGACATTGGTTCACCTTACTTAATTATGTAAGTGATCAACCTGATTTGATCAAAAAATTTAAAGGCGTAGGAGATGAACTAAGTGATTTGGAGTGGGATGTTAAATCCTATTTTATACTTGGGGGAACAATGCATGATGTTGCCGTTACGGCCTGGGGGTTGAAAGGGTATTATGATTATGTGAGACCTATAAGTGCGATACGATATATGGCGGATAGAGGGCAATCCAGCGATAGTGGTTTGCCAAGTTATCATCCAAATGGTTTACCATTGGTGCCGGGACTGATTGAGGTAATAAGCCTTGGAGATCCTTTGGCGGGAGCATTCAATGAGAATGTGGGTAGGATTAAAATGTATTGTTGGCGAGGCCCAAGTTTTATTATTGATCCTAATAATGATGTTGCTGGTGTAGATTGGATTTTTGCTGAGGAGTGGTTTCCTTATCAAAGACCTTCTTTTGTTACACCACCTTTTGCCGGTTTCGTATCTGGTCATTCTACATTTTCAAGAGCCGCGGCTGAAGTTCTTACAATGCTAACTGGCGATCCTTTCTTTCCAGGAGGTTTAGGAACGTTTGAAGCTCCAGCCAACAGCTTTCTAAAATTTGAAAATGGACCATCTGAGACAATTAAATTGCAATGGGCTACCTATCGCGATGCCAGTGATCAGACAAGTCTAAGTAGAATATGGGGAGGGATACACCCACCGATAGATGATATTCCTGGGCGTATACTTGGTGAAAAAATTGGAAAGGAAGCCTTTGCGTTTGGAGAGAAGTATTTTTCAAAAAAGTTGGCTGAAAGTGGTGCTTTATTTCCAAATCCAACAGTAGAAAATACAACTATATTATTTGAAACCAATGAAGTGCTAAGAGTTAGTGTGTATGATATATTGGGCAGGGAAGTAATATCCATTCCTGCGGAGTTTGACCCTTATAATCAATGCAATTTAAACACCAGTCAATTACGCCAAGGAATCTATTTTGTGATACTTAGGGATGGCAATGATAATTTGGTCTTCAATGAGAAGCTTCTTAAGAAGTGAAGGGTGAAGAGTTAGAAGAAAGAGGAAAGACCGTTTCACTCTAAGAAGAAAGAGAAAAGAAGAAAGAAAAATGAAGTGATAAGTGAAGAGTGAAAAGTGAAAAGTTGATTTGTTTATTCGTTGAATCGTGTAATCGTAGTTTGAGATGAATATTTTGCTCTAAATGACTATAATGTTGACAAACAATTGTCCCCTTGAGGGGACTTTAGGGGTGTTTTTCAGGACGAATGGTGAAGAGTTAGAAGAAGAAAGAAGTGAGATGTGAGAATTGAGACGGAAGACAGAAGATGGAAGATGGAAGTTCAAAGAAACATCTAAACGATTAAACGATTCAACTGAATTGACTCATTAAATCATTGACCAGAAAAACCCAGAAACTATAACCCAGCAACTAGAAACCAGCACTTTACTTCACTGATATGTTTGTGAAATATAATTTGAAATCGCCCAGACTGTCCTTGTGCATTTTTGCAATTTGAAGACCATTAAATTCTTCGTAATCTTCCCAAGTATTCGTCATTGTTGGGATGCTGGCATTTGCGCGGCGATAGGCCCACTCTTTAACTATAAAATCTTTTCCGAAGTAAAAATCATAAGCATCTCCTGGGGTGTAACCGCCATCGTTACCATAAACAACAGTTAATTTATTAAGGGTTTCTTTTGAAATAGGAGCAGAAACATCTTGTGTTTCTGTAAAGACCGTGCCTTCATCCCAAATAAGATTAAAAGGTGCCAGGAACCAAAATTTGTCATTGATAAAGGACGCATCGGTTTTCTTGAGAATTGAGTCCATTTTCATTCTATTATATGAAACCGTGTCTTCTCCCATTGACATCAAAACATCGTTGGTTTTAGGTTTCCAACTCCACGAACGTTCAAAGTGATTTCCGCCTTGATCTACATTAAAAGTAAAATTTATTTCTGAAACCTTATCCCAGTTTTCAAAACCATTCTTATATGCGATAGTTTCAGCGGTAGTTAGTTTTTTTTCTGAAATATTCTCTTGCGACTGAATATCTTTAGAAGATTTTTTCACCTCATTACAACCTACTATAAAAACGATAAAACAAATTAGAATTAAGCCCTTTTTCATTATTCTCAATAATTTTCGACAAAAATAGTTAATTAAAAAGGCAAGCAATAATTTTTGTACTTTTAAGTATGGAAAAAATAATAGAATATACGAATGATGAAGTAACGGTTATATGGAAGCCAAAGACCTGTATTCATTCGGCAAAGTGCGTTCATGGTTTACCCGAAGTTTTTAAACCAAAGGAGAAGCGTTGGATTCAAATGGAGAATGCCACTACTGATGCGATTGTAAATGCTGTAAAGGAATGCCCAAGTGGGGCTTTGGGTTATTATATGAATGCTGATGGAAAACCAGAAGATAAAAAGGAAATCCAGTTGGAAGCTACAAAAGTTGAGGTTATTGACGGTGGTCCATTGATGGTTTATGGAACACTCAATGTGAAACATACCGATGGTAACGAAGAAGTAAAGAAACGTGCAACAGCGTTTTGCCGATGTGGAAAAACAAGCAATAAACCATTTTGTGATGGGTCACATAATAATTGATGGATTTAGAGAAAGCTTTTAATACAAATCGTGAAACTTGGAATAAAAAAGTTGCCATTCATGCAGCAAGTGATTTTTATGATTTAGAGAATTTTAAGAAAGGGAAATCTTCATTGACACCTTTTGAAACTCTAGCACTTGGTGATGTTAAGGGGAAGGATATTTTGCATTTACAATGTCACTTCGGGCAAGATACATTGAGTTTTCAACGAATGGGAGCAAGGTGTACTGGAGTAGATATTTCGGATGATGCTGTTAAGCTTGCAAGAAACCTGAACAAGGAACTGAAATTAGACGCCAAATTTGTGTGCTGCAATGTATTGGATACTTCACAGTTTATTTCTGAAAAATTTGATATTGTATTTACGAGTTACGGAAGCATTTGCTGGCTGCCCGATTTGAAACCATGGGCAAAGATGCTATCAGAAAGATTAAAGCCGGGGGCAACTTTTTATATTGTAGACTTTCACCCAATTGCTTGGATGTATGATTATACGGTTATACCACTAAAACTTAAATACGGTTACCAACAAAAAGAAGCAATATATGAAGAGTATCAAGGCACATATGCTGATGAAAAATCAAAAATGATTAGCAAGGAATACGCATGGAACCACGGATTAGGAGAAGTGATAACATCGCTATGTGAAGCTGGACTTGACATAGAATTTTTAAAAGAACATGAAACTTCACCCTATGATATTTTTCCGGGCTTAACAAAAAATAAAGAGGGGTTATTCGAATTAGATGGAGGTTTATATCCGCTTATCTACGAAATAAAGGCCACTAAGCCGGATTAAGACATGAGACCGCTGACGCTATTAGATGTGAGACATGAGACTTAAATTGGTAAAGTATTGAAAAATAACTTAATTAACTTTTCAATTTGTAATTCTAAAACTTCCTGGCATATTTAGTAATAGCAAGGTATTATATACTGCCAATGTATCTTTTACGCTTCGTGAATTAATTGAAATTTTTAATCGGACACTAATAATTTAGAATAATTAATGATCTGCATCTTCTTTTAGTAACTCAGGAAATTTTTGTTGGAATTTAAGGAGTCTCGGTAATGATACACCTATAATGTAACTATTGTAAGGGTTGTTTTTCTCATAGTTTTGATGGTACTCTTCCCCAATCCAAAACTTTTGAAAGGGAAGTACTTCTGCTGCAACTTTTTGTCCTTCAAGTTGCGTGTTTAAATCGGCGATTATTTTATCTATTATCTTCTTTTCATCATCATTTTGATAAAAAATAATAGATCGATATTGCGATCCGCGATCAGGGCCTTGTCCATTTATCTGTGTAATATTTTGAGAACCAAAATATACAATCACCAATTGTTCGAAGCTAATAACCTTTGGGTCATAAATAATTTCAACTGCCTCTGCATGACCTGTGCGTCCAGTATTACTCGCTTCGTAGGTTGGGTTTTTCGTATGACCGCCGCTATAACCAGAGATAGATTCTTCTACTCCCTTTACACTTTCGTAAATAGCTTCAACACACCAAAAACATCCACTGGCAAAGTAAGCTCTTGCTAAACCATTTTGTACAGGCACTTGAACAGGTGTTAATTCTGTCTGTGCTATTGATTCAGCTTCTTTATTTTTATCGTTAGAAGAATGACATGCAGTCTGAACAAATAGCGTAATGATGGCGAACAGTAAAGTGAACTTTTTCATAAGTACTTAATTTTTTGGGATATGTCGTTTATATTATAAAACCTTTCAGAAAAATACAAAAAAAAACCCTCACTAAAAGTGAAGGTTTTCTTGAATATTATAAATGTGTTATTATAGCTTTTTAAAAATAACTTCCATTTTTTCACGTTCTTCAACAGCTAATTCTGGATCTACCAAAATTCTTCCGCTATGCTCATCAGTGATAATTTTTTTACGTGAAGCTATTTCCATTTGCACCTGTGGTGGAATGGTAAAGAATGAACCACCTGAAGCGCCTCTTTCTACAGCCACAACTGCTAAACCATTTTTTACGTTTTTACGAATTCGTTTATAAGCATTTACTAGACGCTCTTCAATTTTTCCTTCAAACTTATCAGATTCCTTGATTAAAGCTTTTTCTTCTTTTTCAGTTTCTGAAAGTATTTCATTTAACTCACCTTGTTTGTGTTTCAAATGATCTTCACGAGCATTAACGCGAACTGCGGTCTCCTCGATAACCTGATTTTTTTGCTCAATTTGAGCCCTGAATTCATTGATGTGCTTATCTGCCAATTGAATTTCCAATTCTTGAAATTCAACTTCCTTGCTCAAAGAATTATACTCACGATTATTTCGAACATTATCTTGCTGAGTCGTATATTTTTTTATCAACGTCTTAGCTTCTTCGATAAGGTTCTTTTTAGATTTAATTCCTTCCTCAATAACTTCGAGGTCAGTTTTTAACTTATCGAGTCGGGTATTCATACCTGCTACTTCATCTTCAAGGTCTTCAACTTCTAAAGGAAGTTCCCCTCTCACATTTCTTATCTCATCAATTCGAGAGTCAATTAGTTGAAGATCATATAATGCTCTTAACTTCTCTTCTATTGTAATTTCGGTCTTTGTTGCCATATTTTAAAAATAGCTAATAGGATTGGTGTTTGTTTGCGCTAAAACGACTGCAAAATTAGTGATTTTTTTGTTAAGGAAAGAATGTAGAAGGTCTTTTGTGAATTGTTCACTTTCATAATGCCCAATATCGGTTAGGAGAATAGTATTTTCCGCCTTAAAAAAATCGTGATACTTAAGGTCTGAAGTTACAAAAGCATCAGCACCAGTAGCTTTGGCCGCCTCAATCGCGAAGCTGCCACTACCACCTAAAACGGCAACTTTTTTAATGGTACTACTATTTAATTTTGAATGTCGAATACAGTCGGTCTTCATTGTCGTTTTTAGAAATTTCAAAAACTCTGTTTCATTCATAGCCGAAGCCAACTCACCTACCATACCCATACCTATATGCTGATTCTTGTTTTCTAGTGTAGTAATTTCGTATGCTACTTCTTCATATGGGTGCGCCTTAAGTAATGCTGTTATAATAGCCGATTCTAGGTGCTTTTGATATGTCACAGAAACCTGTGATTCATCTTCAAAATGAAGCTTTCCTTTTTTGCCTAGCGTAGGATTGGCTGTTTCATTTGGGTTAAAACTTCCTGTTCCTGTCGATGTGAAACTACAGTTGGTGTAATTGCCAATTTCTCCAGCTCCAGCGTTAAAGAGTGCATTACGGACTTGAGAGGCTTGCTCCGTTGGCACATAAGTGATTAGTTTTTTTATTGTATTGCTCTGAGGGATTAAAATTTGTTTATTCTTTAATTGAAGCGTCTCACAAATCATGGCATTCACGCCATTCCAGGCGTTGTCTAAGGCTGTATGAATCGCATAAATAGCAATATCATGCTTTATGGCCTTTGCTACGACACGCTCGACATAAGTCGCGCCAGTTATTTTTTTTAAGCCAGAAAAAACAATGGGATGAAAACTAACAATCAAATTGCATTTGCTCGATATAGCTTCATCAACTACAGTTTCGAGAGTGTCTAGGGTGACTAGTATCCCTGTTATTGCTGCATTCTTATCACCAATTAGTAATCCAGTATTGTCAAAGTCTTCAGCATAAGATAAGGGAGCTAGTTCTTCAAGGATGGATGCGACGTCTTTAACCTTCATCGTTTTTATTTTAAGGTAAAGATAAAAAAGTTACTTTCGTTAAATGAATTTACTTCGGAAAATCCTCATTCCATTTTCTCTTTTATACGGAGGCATAGCCGCCCTTCGAAATTACTTTTATGACAGGGGTTGGTTTAAAAGTAAAAGTTTTGATAAACCTGTTATTTGTGTTGGAAATCTTTCGGTTGGCGGTACTGGTAAATCCCCAATGATCGAATATTTAATAGAATTTCTAGTTAAGGACTTTAGGGTCGCGGTCTTGAGTAGGGGATACAAGAGACGTACTACAGGCTTTAGAGAAGTACTGGTAGAAAGCACCGTACAAGAGGTTGGTGATGAGCCATTACAGTTTAAACAGAACTTTCCGAAGGTAACAATAGCAGTTTGTGCGAATAGACAAGAAGGAATTGAAAAACTTCAGGACAGAGCAGATATCATCTTGTTGGACGATGCTTTCCAACATAGAAGAGTTCGTGCATCGACAAATATATTATTGACACCATTTAACGATTTGTATATTAATGATTTGGTTGTTCCGGCCGGTAATTTAAGGGAGTTTAGATCGGGTGCTAAACGTGCAGATATTATTGTAGTAACTAAATGTCCTGAAGGAGTTGCCTACTCTAATTTACAAAAGGTTCAACTAAAGATAAAACTACAAGAACATCAAAAAATTTATTTTTCTAAAATTGGTTATGAAGAGTCTATTTATGGACCAACCGAAAAACTTCCATTAAACTATCTTCGAGATAAAAAATTCATCTTAGTTACGGGAATAGCTAAACCAAAACCATTGGTCGATTTCTTGGAGCGAGAACAATTTACTTTTAATCATAAAAAATATCCTGATCATCATGATTTTTCAATGTCTGAGGTATCGAAATTAAAGAAGAATGAAATTATCTTAACAACCGAGAAAGACTATATGAGGCTTCAGCCAAAACTTGGAAAATTTGCCATTTATTACCTTCCAATTAAAACTATAATTTTAAGGGAACAGGAAAGTTTTTTCAGGAAAACAATACTTGATAGTATTGATAAAAAGCGTTTTAGCTAGAAGCTGTTGTTACCGTTTTAGTGCTTATAGTTCTGTATATTTTTTCGAAAAAATCTTCAGGTTTAAATGGCTTCGGAATAATTTCATTAAAACCAGCCCGATAAAAATCGTCTAAATTTTCATCTATGGTTATCGCAGTCAGGGCAATAATTGGTAATTGGGTATCAAACTCTCTTATCTTTTGAGTTGCTTCAATTCCACTTATGCCAGGCATATGAATATCCATTAAAACAACGTCAAAAGTATTTTCTTTCACCATTTTAATTGCATCCATGCCGTTATCTGCAACCAAACAATTCATCTTATTCTTCTCCAAGATTTTCTTGGTGATCATTTGATTAATTTTATTATCCTCTACAACAAGTACATTTTTGTTTTCTAGAGCTAAATAGTCTATATCGTAAGTGATATTTTTAGGATTTGACTCTTCGCTGATTTCCTCTGAAACTTGAAAATTAATGTTAAACCAAAATTTAGAACCTTTACCTAACTGACTTTCTAAATGAATTTTACTATTCATTAATTCAAGCAAATTCTTTACAATTGAAAGACCCAAGCCAGTTCCTCCAAATTTTCTATTAATTTGGAGTGATCCTTGAGAAAAGGTTTCGAATATACTTTTTTGTTTCTTCTTAGAAATACCAACACCGTTATCTTCAATTTCAAAGTGCAATGATATTTTATTATTGGTTCGTTCTATGTTTTGAACACGAACAAACACATCTCCATTCTGTGTAAATTTAACAGAATTACCAATTAAATTTATTAGAATCTGAGACAGTTTTAAAGGGTCTCCAGACAAAGAATTTGGAATACTTTCATCAATTTCAAGATGAAGTCTAGTTTTCCGGTCATCTGCAGATTTTTTTAATGCAATCATTACATCCTTCATTCGCTTCTTAAGGTTGAAAGACGTTTTTTCTACCTCCACTTTATTTGCTTCCAACTTGTTTAAATCGAGAATATTATTAATCAGAGATAATAAATATTCCCCTGAAAATTTCAAGGAATTTAAATGCTCTTTCTGGCTCTCTGTTGGATTTTCCTCTAAAAGTAAATGGGTGAGACCTGTAACTGCATAAAGAGGAGTCCGCAATTCATGAGTAATGGTAGAAAGAAACTGTGCTTTCGCAAGAGATGCTTTTTCCGCTTTTTCCTTTGCAAGCATTAGCTCATTGTTCTTATCCTGTAGCAATTCATTTGCTTTAGCTCTTAAATTATTGTTTTTGTATAAGGATAAAGTTAAGAGAGAAAGGATAATTATTAGTGCAATACTAAGACCATTGGTTAGCTTACTAAAGTTTATTGATCTCTTGCTTTTGTCAAGGTCGTTTTGCAGATTAACATTGATTTCATTTAGCGATCCAAGGCTCAATTCCAAGTCCAGTCCCTTAGAAATTGCAGCAATATAGACCTGTTGGATTGCGTCCTTTTCTGATAAATACAGAATTAAATTACGTTCTCCTGCTTCATAATCTTTCTCGTCAAATGCAATAATCGAAGTGATTTTAAAACTATCAATTTTTAAATTCGAATAATTGTTAGTTTCAATTATATTATTTGCAATTGCAAGTGCATTCTTTGCTAAGATTAACTTACTGCTACTAGTTTCTTCTTCTAATTTAAGAAGTGCCTCTGCTTTGTTTAATTGGGCTGTCGCCTCTTCATATGAGAGGTTGAAAGATTTAAACAAAGGAATTCCGGCATCAAAATAATTTAACGCATTCTTTGGGTTTCCTCGTCTCAGCTCAAGAATTCCTAGCCCTAATAGTACCCTAGATTGATTTTCATCATCATTGAGTAGCGTAAACATTTCATCAGCTTTTTTAAAAAATACGCTGGCCTTGTCAAATTTTTCAGTTCGTGTAAGCACTAATGCATATAAATTAAATGCCCTAGCTAAATCCTGCTCATTACTTCTTTTTTGTAAAAGAGAAATTACTTTCTCGCTATCCGAAGATGCTTTCTCGTAATTGTGAATTTGATAATGTAAATCAATCGACGTAAGTAGTACCTTAGTTTCCGAAATTGTATCTTTAATCCGGGCAACTAGTTTATTTGCTTTATTAAGATTAATTACGGCAATATCATAATCCTGCGACGTAATGGCATTTATGGCATCCTGTCGGTATTTTTCGATTTGCACCAAGGTGTCTAGTGGCTTATCTTGTGCGGCGAATAAAGGGACCGACACAAAAAAAAGCAATAAAAATGGCACAACAAATGTGTATGTGGGGCACGATCTACTCATCAAATGAGTGTAGTTTAGCGATAAATATAGTCATTTCCTCGATATTTGTATGATTAAATCAACAATTCTCGCCGAATATCCAATTTCATTATCATACCAGCCGATGATTTTTACCATTTTTCCGATTACAGAAGTCATTTCCGAGTCAAAAATACAAGAATGCCTATTTCCTATAATGTCAACAGAGACAATAGGGTCTTTGGTGTATTGAAGAATACCTTTTAAATTGGTTTCTGAAGCTTTCTTAAAAGCCTCGTTAATATTTTCAATAGTGACAGCTTTTTTTACATTTAAAGTAATATCAGTTAGAGAACCATTTGGAACCGGAACTCGGATACCACAACCGCCAATAGAATCAGCCAAATTTGGAAAAATTTTAGTCAAAGCTTTCGCAGCACCAGTGGTCGTTGGGACAATTGACTGCCCAGCAGCACGGGCACGCCTTAAGTCTTTATGTGGTTGGTCATGTAAACTTTGATCGGTAGTATAGGAATGTACCGTTGTTATATAAGCCTGCTCGATACCACATAATTCTTCTACGACTTTGAGCATTGGAGCCGCATTGTTCGTAGTACAAGATGCATTCGAAATAATTTGGTCATCTGGATTTAAAATTGCTTCATTAACACCCATAACAACTGTTTTGATATCGTCATCAATAGGAGGGACCGATAATATAACCCTCCTAGCTCCATTTGTAAGGTGGTTTTCAAGCTGAATGCGGGTTTTGAATTTTCCAGTGGCTTCAACAACAATATCTACATTAGGCCAAATAATATCTTCAATAGCCGTTTCCGAAGAGAACTGAACGGCAGTATCTGCTACAACAAGCTGATTTTCAGAAAAAGAGATTTCTTCATTTAGAACTCCATGAATGCTGTCATACTTTAATAAATGGCTTAAAGTTTTTGTGTCAGCTAGGTCATTAATTGCGACAACTTGTATTTCGGGATGGTGTAATAGGATTCTGAATAGGTTTCTACCAATGCGGCCAAATCCGTTGATACCTATTTTAATAGTATTTGCCATTGTTCGAAAGTGTCTTAGGTAAGATGCTTTTGTGCTTTATATGATGAACGTACTAATGGGCCACTTTCAACATGACGGAAACCCATCTCAAGACCTATTGTTTCATA
>RCNB010000614.1_pt1 | contig 23193 bp, 24 predicted proteins | sample 2041321 | NCBI WGS metagenome assembly RCNB01 (sample SAMN09708232, study PRJNA481090) | Marine sediment metagenome, whole genome shotgun sequencing project. | reverse complement strand
AAGCTGGCAACGATATATTTCGCCAATAGATATTTCCATTTCACAACGGGCTGCATAAGAACCGTTTGTAAGGTTTTTTCTTGATATTCGGTTGTTAGCATTCCAGACACAATAATCATGCAGAGCAAGGGCACGTGAAACCAAAAAGAGTTTAGTATAAAGTATACTATCAAATTCCCGTTTATCAGGTTGCCTTGAAAGTAGAATGTGTCTTTCAAATTGGCTAACACAATATCAATAATTCCTGTACCTTGATAATAGGCACTTAACAGCACGATGGCTTCAATTAAAAGAAGCCCCAAAATCGCATAATAGGTGCGACTTTGTCGAAATAATTTAAAGGTTTCGATATAGAGTAATCGCATCATTTCTGCTTCGGATTAAATAGTTGTTGCAAGTCAAGTACAGGCTTGCAAGAAGTGATTCCTATTTGCTGCTGCGATAATTTAAATACGATTTCAGAGATTTCGTTAGCCGGTGCCGAAATAGTCGTACAATCTCCATTCGTCACGGCATGGTATTCGGTTAAAAAAGATGCATTTTTAATATTGCTTCCACATAACGTATACCCTTTAGTACAGGCAGCGAGGATTGTGCTGGTCGCTCCTGTTTGTAAGATCTCCCCATCATGAATTATTGATAAGTTTGTACAAACTGTGCTTAAGATATCAATGATGTGAGAAGAGATTAATATGGTCATTTGGGTTTGTTGTGCCAGATCAAAAACAAGTTGCTTTAATGCTTCGATACCCAGCGGGTCTAAACCTGAAAAAGGTTCGTCCAACAACAAACAAGAAGGGTTATTGAGCAGGGCCACTGCGATACCTAGACGTTGTTTCATTCCCATAGAGAAATTACGAACGGGATCTGTTCTACCTAAAGGTAAACCAACTTGTTCTAGTGAGACTTCAATAGCCTGTTTTGACGCGTTTGAACCTTGTATTTTTGAAAATAGCCACAGGTTTTCATGCGCACTTAAATAGGGATATAGTGCTGGTTTTTCAATAATACCACCAATTGTTTTTACGCCGTCTCCAGATATTTCAACGGTACCACTATCGGCAGTAACTAAGCCGAGTAAAATTTTGAACAACGTAGTTTTACCAGCTCCATTTGCACCTACCAAACCGTGAACTTCTCCCTTACCACAAGAAATGGTAACGTCATGGAGGGCTCTTACCGTGTCGTATTTTTTATGTATATGTTGGCAGGAAATCATGCCGATTGCGATTTGACCATGGCACGATAATCAAATTTCGACTCATAGAAATCTTCTAGAAAGGTACGGGACCAAAATATCTTTTTAAATAGAAAGAAGGGTTCCTTTATCATAAAGTAAGGTATGTAGTGATACCACTTTACTCCAAAGTCTCGATAGTATTGTTGTAGTTGGTCATTAATTCCTAATTCTTCTGCAGCGGTTTCTGCTGCCATGCGTTGGCATTTAGAACCCATATAACTGAGCGCAATTTTCTCATTAAAACCATGAATAAAGAACTGGTCCTTTGTACGCTTATAGTTCTGGTAGCGCGACCAGCCATCCATGATTACCAAATAAATGTGAATAAAAGAAAAGAGAAATGACCACGCCCAAAACAGGACCCATGCTGTTGACTCAAACTTAATGGCCTCCATTAGTTGAACACCATACATCCAAGATTCTAAGATAAAAAGTAAAAGTGCACCATACAACAGCCTACCTACCCTAAAATAGGAAAGCATGGAACTTGGTTGTACGGGCAACATAGTTATTTTCATTAAAACAAATATACCGTTTCATGAATAATTAAAAAAAAAAAGGTGTTTCTCGTGGGCGCAATAATTTACTTTTACTTTGGATGTTTTTCAATTTTCGTTTTGGGACATACAAAGACTTTAGAAAAGTCAAAGAAACTAGTAAATGTATCTAAGTTCTTTAAATCTTCTTTTGCAGTTCCAATTCCATTGCCAATAGTATCTTTAACTCTTGCTTTTCCTAGAACAACATTATAAACAAATACCTAAAGCCATTATTTATGGAGGTAAATATCTCATTTGAGATTTTATTTTTTAATTATCCTTAACTGTTTTGGGTTTAAGAAAATCTTTAATATATACATCATGTTGCGGCAATGGTATTTCAATACTATGTTCCTTAAACTTGTTATATATCGCTATTGATATATCACTTTTGGTTTGTAAACCAAGTGAAAAATGTGTCTATGCACGAAAAAGAAAAAGAGCTCATTAAGCAACTACAAGTGTTTCCAGAAGTAATCCAGAATGCGCGGAACAGCAAAGCCCTGCCTTGGTTGCTAATTATACTTATGATTTGGTAAAGGAGTTCAACTCTTTCTATCAAAATGTCTCCATACTAGGGGCAAGTAGCGAGGATGAAAAAACTTTAGGGTACAACTATCTCAAGTCGTTGCCAATACCATCAAGAACGCCTTTGGATTTTTAGGGATCGATGTGCCTGAAAGAATGTAAGTTCGAAATATCGCTTTGCAATTGTTAATCACTCATAACAATGAATCCAAATTATTGCTTTTAATGTAGTACCTCAATGACTTTTGGCTAAATTCTATCGCTTTTGAATAATTCGCGTGATCAGATACAAATTGCATATAAACATGGAATATCCTACCTAGAATGTCATGATCCGCATCATCACAAAGTTTATGGACTTGCTTGACAAGAGTTAGATCTTCATCGTAATGTCCTTCGCGTCTCTTGGTCCATGCATCTTCGAGTGGCTCTTGTAATTTCGACTTGTCACTCATGAGCTTGTCTATTTACTAATGATGCAACTTGTAATATCAATTAAGCTTGGTCTGTGTCTAACTTTGATGTAATTAGGTCAATGAAATTGGAATTTTTCCCCACGTCGATAAAGTTAAAAGTGCGATAAGGCTCAGGTACCGCTTCAAAATTAAAAGTTAACATATTGATGTTGATGAGCTTTTCTACGTAGCGATTAACAGCTAAATCCAATTCGTTTTTACAATGGTTTTTTCCGTAGTACTCATCAGTTACCACCGGAATGAAACACTTGGCGTCTACAATGGCCCACATGTATTTAGAAGTAAAGGCTTCTCCAATCCCAATACTCTTTTTATCGAAAAAGATATTGAGCTTGTCTCCATTTTGCTTTCGATAGGCCGCTAGTGGCTCGTATACATGTTCCTCCACCCAATCTGCCTTCGGTCCGTGAGAATAGCTAATGAAGATGTCATATTTCTCTGATCCTTCGGAAACTCCTGTGACCAAGAATTTATACGCAAATCGCCAACTCAAAAAGGCTGCAACGATCATTGAGATCATGGTCTGCCCAACAGGGATAACTGCCTTAAATGACAGGATTACGTGATAGTAAATAAATAGCAAGAGCAATACCGCAATGAATGATAGAATGGCAATAATCAAAGGTTTGGTTTGCAGGGACTTGACATATTTAAAAATCAACGCATATGTCAGTGCTACAAAAAAAGCAAATAAGAGCATTTGACCAATTATGACTGAGGTACTTTCTAGTGGAAGTTTTAGTCGGATGTTTCCATCCAATAGGTCGCTAATGGCCCACGTTACGACATAGGGACCAGGCAGGGTCGTACTTCCTAAGTCAATCAGATCACTCACTGGGTCACCAACAATCACAATTTTTTCATCCATGTCGATTATCTGGTCGGAAGGATCCATGCCTTCATAAGGAATAAAACTATTGATAGAAAGGGTGCTGTCAGGACTAAAAAAATAGCTTCTCATTTGCATTTCACTCAAAGACGCGTAAGGAACAATCGAGCCTCGGCGTTTATCTTCCAAGAGCATTGATTTCGAATCTCCCAGATCTTTAACCACCTTATATACAAGTGATTCAATCAACGCGGAGTCCCCAAATGTGCCGGAATGAAAAACAAAGTCATTTTCATAAGACGCCATATTGCGTTCTGGATAGAAATTTGTATGGTAACGCCCCGAACCAGAGTGGGTTTCTTCATTGCTATTGGAGAGCAAGTTATAAGCTTTGGTGAGATGAGCGATTTCCAATTTATCAAAATCTGTGCTATCTATATCGATGCTCTGTCCTGATGCATTAATGTTATAAGCTGCGTAGACCGGTGTGTCATAGGCTTGTAAATATTCAATGGCCTCTAACAATCCTTGTTGTTCTGTATTGTCATTTCCGAACCAGATATCCAAAACGACACCTTTTGGACCGTTATTGACAGCTGCTTGCTCAGCAATAGCATTTAAAAGATCGATTGTATTTCTTCTTTTCTGAAAAAAAGCTTCGCAACCACTATCGCCAGGAGGATTTTGATCGACATGAACAAAAACGATGTCTTTATTGACAATGTGCTCTTGTTCACTTGTTCGATTGGAGTAGCCAACAAGATAGTTGTCAACCTTTCTCCAATTACCTATGGTAATCGCAAGAACAAGGGAGATCAAAAATATGATAAGATAAATTGCTAAGCGTTTAAGAGTGAGCATATAACCTATTTTCTTAGTTACATCCTGAGTCCATGGCGTTATAATATTGATTGCTCACAGCTTCATTGCCTCCAATTTCATATGCCCATCCTAATAGTCCATATATTTCCATCAATTCTTCACAAATAGCATCATAAGCTACATCGTCATCTTCATCAATATATAACTGTTGATTTATATACTGTAGATCTTCCTCATTAAACTGCTGCAATTCTTGTAAAATGTCACTGGCACCAGTCGTGATTTCTCTCGCTGCATCATCTCTTCCTAAATAAGAGGACGCTTCTGCATAAGACAACTGTGCTTCCAGAGTTGCTAGATCGTCTATCCCGTAATACTCTGCAAAAATTCCATAAGCTCGATTAAAGGGATCGAGTGCACTTTCATACTGCTCAACATCCATATACAGGTCACCAAGAAATAATAAATTATCGGCTTTTTCCTCGGGATCTTCAATGTATTCGATTTCGGCCGCCACATTTGCTATTGCCTGTCCGTAGTCATTATAATTCAAGGGAGAATCACTCGAGGTATATAATCCGTCACCTCCATTTTGTATTCGAGATACGGCCTTGGTTAATGGTTGGCCTCGTTTATTGGTGGCAGTGGATTTACCTCCAATGGTAATAGGTACCTTGTCGATAATATTGATACTGCCTTCTTCGGTGATGATGACGGCTTTTTCGTTCTTGCCTTCGGACATGTCGGTAAAAGTATACTCAGTGCCTCGGGCAGCAGTAGTTGTTCCACGTCCATTGCCGGAGCGATAGTTGTACCCAACAGATTTGGCTACAGTGTTTTTTACTTGGGCGCCTTTGCCACGAACAGTATGGTTTTCACCCTTTGGAGTTATATTCACCGTATATTCCATGGTTTTACCTTGAGTGGATGAACAAATCTGTCTTCCTCCAGGGGATTGCAGTATTACCGTGGTTCCTGGTGGAATGATCAAACGTGTACCTGAAATCAAATTGTCGCCTTTATTTATTTGAGCTCTACTTGCTCCTTGTCCCTTAGGCGGCATAACAGTGGCATTAACACTAGGAGCGTTCTGTTTGTTAAAACGAAGACCTGTCACCGTGCTTTGCGCTACTAGAGACAATGTATTGGCTAATATAACAAAGATGAACAAGCATACGAGGAAACCTATAGAATGAGGCACTATCTTGCCATTTATTTTTGATAGCATAATTGAAGTTTTAATGTTTTTGATATTACAGTTGATAATATGATATGGACTTATTCAATACTTCTTTACGCCAAGTATCATTGGTCTATAGCGATAGTTCCACTAAGTTAGACTATTTTATTAGACTATCAAATCTTAAAAACTTACCCTAAAACTTAAATTTGGTGTAATACCCAGCGATTGGCTGTCGATCTTAGTGATGTTGTCATCATCATCAATAGTATAGTAAGTATTGATAATATTTTCTTGGTTCAACACATTCAAAAGTGATAATCCTGCCTTCGCATGGACATTCCTACTGAAGTCAAAATCGTATGTCACAGATAGATCTGTCCTTAAATAATCATCTAGAATACTGCTATTAGGTGATTCGTAATTAATATCACCATTAATTACCTCGTTACCTAACTGTGGTGCCGTAGTTGGTTTGCCACTGCGCCAATTGACACCCAAAGCCAGTTTTAAATTGTTATAAGTGTAGGTGCCTGCAAATGTCACAGCATGTCGCGTATCTATATTGTTAGGGAATTCGCTGCCATTATTAAGGTCGTCGAAGGTATAATCGTTCTTGCTATAAGAATAACTAAGCCAAGCACTAACATCCTCAAACTGTTTATTGATAAGGAAATCCACACCTTTTACCCGGTAACCGCCAATACCATTGACGAATTGATACTGATTTTGGAAGCCTTGACTTCTGGTGGTAATACCTTCAACATCCTTATAATAACCTTCGGCACTTAAACGAAGCTTATTCTTATAATAATGCAACCCAATCGAGGCTTGCTTACTCTTTACTATTGGGATATTTAGATCATTGGCTAAGACCCAACGACGTTTTTCAATACCCAAGAAATCATTCTGACGGTCAATGATCTGTGTAGTTATTTGGCTTTTGAACTCTCCTAGGATTTCAACTTTGAGATTATTGAGGATATTCTGGCTGAAACTCAATCGAGGCTCAAATAACAATGCCTTGAATTTTTCATAATAATTGGCGCGAAAGCCCAATGTGGCATTGGTATTTCCAGTTTCAGATGCGTATTTCGCTTCACTAAACCCGGCATGAGTAATTGTCACTTCCTTGATGTAACTCCTAAAAAGAGGATTGTTTACATCTTCAAGATTGCTAATGCCCACTTCTGAGAATTGATAACCATTGGACCATTTAAGTTCGTCAGTAAACTCGTAGGAGGTCTTTACTTTCAATCCGGCATCGACCACCTTGTTTTCTTGAATAAGTCGCTGGTCGTTAATCACATCAAAATTAGTGGCGTCTAGATCGTATTGTGAGATATACAGCTCGAAATTGCTAGTGAAGGCGTTATTCCAATGACGTTCGTAAGATACACTACCAGCTAAATTGAACTGGGTCAAACTGCTATTCAAGGCTTCAGCACCTTCAATGGTCGTTGCCGTTTCCTGATAATCCAAAGTATTGTAAATGGTCAGGAAATTAAGTCGGATTTTATCATCATCTGTTGGATCATAAAGGAATTTAAGGCTCGCATCGTAGAAATAGAAATTCGCATCAGTCAAAACCGTCCTATTCTGCTGGTTATTGCTTAGATCGGAATCTTGTGAAATTCGTTTAAAATATTGATCGTAAGTAGGGGTCGTAATCACGTCTGTGATTGACCGTCTTGCCGATATCTGGACTTCTGTATTTCTGGATATAGGAATGGTGGCAAAGGCATCTAAATTAATAAGGTTGCTTCCTGCGCCCCCAGAAAATTCATTATCGATCTCGTTTTTTGAACGCATATCAATAATACTTGATACACCATCACCATAAAAGGCACTTGTGCCATTCTTGATGAGCACCACATCCTGCGTTAGATATGGGTTAAAGGCAGATATCAATCCGAAGAAATGCCCAGATTGATACATCTTGATACCATCCCAAAGAATTAGATTTTGGTCATGAGTACCACCTCTAATATTAAGGTTTGAAATAGTTTCATCGGTACTTTGTACGCCTGGAAGTGCAAGTATCGTCTGCAAGACATCAGGTTCAATAAGCCCGGGCAGTATCCCGAATTCTTGCGGATTGATCGCAACCGTTCCATCATTGGGTTTTGTGATGCCCTGTGTCAGGTAATCAGTGATGACTACTTCGTCTAGAACCTGTACTCGAAACCCTTTTTTTAATGCAGGATACTTGGTCTCGGATTTTTTCCTAATGACAAAGCTATTATTGTCAAGTCGACTATAAAGCAATACAGTTTCAGTACTCAGATATTCAATCGTTTCTTCAAGGTTCAGGACATCAGACGGTGCTGTGATCTTTATGCCTTGTACGTTGGCGTCTGCAAAAGTGAAATTAATACCAAATCGCTGTTCAATATTCCTTAAGATGTCGGTAAGAGGTTGTTGCTGCTCATTTTCGGTTTGTGCCATGATGCTTGACATACCAAAAATAAAAGAACAGAAAAAGATAAGTGGAACCAGATACTTTCTATTCACTCGATAACACAATGGTTGAGTCGTTTTTTAAGCTATACTTAAGGTTTAAAGGTAAAGTTATGGATTTTAAAGCTAAATCCATGTCGTCATGTTTAAAGTTTCCTGTAAAGAGAAGGGTAGTGTCTATTGATCCTGAAGCAACAGTGACATTGTATTGTCTCTCAAATTCGGCAACGACCTCTTTAAAAGGCATGCTTTCAAAATGGCTGATATTTTCCAGCCAAATTGGAGCGGTTAAGGTTTCTTTCTCTTTAGCAATGAGTTTCCCATCTAGTATGACATAGCTATCACCTGGTTTTAATTTTACATAACTATCGCCGTGAGCAACGCCAACAAGACCTTCATAACATACCACTTCAAATATATTGTCACGTTGTTTTACATTGAATTGTGTTCCTAATACCGAAACGACACCATCCTCGGTGATGACATCGAATTTAGACCCTTTAGCCACCTTAAAGAATGCCTCGCCCTCAAGTCTTACCTCTCTTTTATTAGTCCACCTATTATTATTGAATTTTAGTGAGGTAAGCGCATTGAGGGTAGCATCTGAGGCATCTGGCAATTCTATATTGGTCTTTTCAGACGCTAATGTGTTTATTTCTGTGTCTAGTGTAGAATTATAATAGCGAACTCCAAAAAAGATGGTCAGTATTGCCGCAATACCAATTAGCGGTTTTACCCAATTGTTATTGCTCTTATTTGAATAGTCAATTTTATGTAGTACGGATTGAAGCTCATTTTCAGAATTGTATTCCGGAGCTGTAAATCGTTTAACGCTATCAGATAACGTCACTAAATCGTCATGGTCCTTAAGCGCATTAAAGGCTTTAAGTTCCATTGGATTCAGTTCATCATCCAACCATTTTTTTATGAGTTCTTCTCGTTTCATGAGTCTTGTTCAATTATATAACATCTTAGAATAAAAAATTCCTACCTATGCATTTAAATTTCTTTTATGTCCTCTCTTAATTTATTCAATGCGCCATAAATTCTTTTTTCGACCGCTTTGGTCGAAATACCTAATAATTCAGCAATTTCCTTATGCTTTTTACCTTCTATCCTATTCATCATAAAAGCCGTTCGTTGTGCATCCGTCAAGTTGGACAAGGCTTTTTGCAATTTTTCCATGTATTGTTTTTCTTCTAACAGGAATTCTGGACTTTCATTGGTATGACTTTTAGTAGGCAGTTTCTGAAAATTAAGCACCACTTTTTGATGTGCCGCCTCATTCAGCATTAAATTATTAGCTATAGTATATAAATAGGACTTAGCTTTAATTGGTTTTACTTTGGTACAATTCTGCCATAATTTTATAAAGGCCTCCTGCACTTTGTCCTTGGGATTCAATCGCTCACCAAACTTATAGTAAAGAAAATTATGCAACTCTTTGGAGTATTTATTGAATACCGATGAAAATAGGGTTTCATCACAGATATTGTCCTTTAAAGAATCGCTCATAAAATCTTTTTTCTGGATTAAAGTTAAAAAAATGAAACTTAGAGGTAGGACTTTTTAGTATTAATCTGTTTTACTCATGAACACGTTCAGAAGATCACCTATGAGCAACCTATTTAAAACTTACTCAATGAAATCAAAAACGAGAATCATGAAAAATTCAATTACCTACAAATTAAGTAAACTCCTTTTTTTGCCTCTTATTATCTTAATGACTTTTACAGCTTGTCAAAATGAAGTGACTGAGATCACAGATCAGAACGAACGAGATACTATAGTAGTCGATTCCGCATTGGCTAATTTCATTCAAAACACGACGGCTAGAGATGGCTCGTATGATAATATTATTGACGGTGCGAATTGCATCTCCATAAATTTACCCGTTACAATTGTTGTGAATGGAATCGAGATTACTATCGACACCGAAGAGGATCTTGCGGTGATCGAAGCGATCTTCGATCAATTCAGTAATGATAATGATGAGGTTGAGATTGTATTCCCAATCATGATCATACTGAATGATTATGAGACAGAGACCATCAATAATCTTGAAGAATTGATTCAGTTTGTTGTAGAATGTGCAGGAGAAAATGAAGATGATGAAGATATCGAGTGTATCGATTTTCAGTACCCAATTACAATATCTCTTTACAATTCTGATTTTGTAGTCATAGACACTGTTGAAATAAATGATGATGAAGAGCTATATCATTTCATTGAAGAATTAGAGGGTGGTGTGCTAGCGAGCATTAATTTCCCAGTAAATATGATTTTGGCGGACGGAACAATTGTAGAAATCAGCAATAATGCCGAACTAGAAGCTGCCATTGAAGCTGCAGAAGATGCGTGTGACGAAGATGATGATAATGATTATGATGATGATGACAATAACGATGTACCAGTGGACGACTTGAATATTTTATGTTCAAATTGTACTTGGACCGTTGATGAATTGGAAATTGGTGATCAAGACCTAGAAGATCAATATGAAGGGTATGTTTTTACATTCGTTCCTGAAGGACCTGTGTATGTTGAAGATCCTAACGGAACGGTTTACGAAGGTACATGGGGACTTACGGAAAATCCAAACGGAATTCCGGCATTAAGTCTCAATATCCCAGACCTTCCAGATTTCAATAATGAGCTATGGTTACTGCATGAAATAGAAGATGAAGATGATGAAATCAGTGTCGATTTTAGAAGCGGTATCGATCGCTTGAAGTTCGAGCAATTAGAATGTGACAATACAAATCCAGCGGTATGTCCAGAAGAAGTTGTAGATGGATATTTAGCTGAGTGTTTCTGGAGAGCTGGATTCAATGGAGATGACAACTTCGCAGATTATGAATTCTATTTCAATGCTAATCAAGAGTTAGTTGTACAACACAGTGTTAATGATCAAGAAGTATTAGGTACTTGGATGACTTCAACGAGTGATAGTGGAGCAACTATTATGACGATTGATCTAGGTGAGCCATTGGGGGATTTTAATGGTGAATGGACCGTTATAGAATGTGGCGAAGGAAGAATAAAAATCGTTATGGATGATCTATATATCGTCTTCGAAAGAGAATGTGAGGATGATAATGCCTGTACTCAGGAGCAAGTTGATGCTTATTTAGTAGAATGTATTTGGAATGTGGTTAACCTAAACGGAAGTAATGACTTGATCAATTATGACATGAATTTTACGAGCGATGGCCTAGTAGTGATCTCTGGAGATGGTCAAACAATCACAGCTCAATGGGCGACTTCGGTTACCGATGATGGTGTTTGGGTATTATTTGATGGTGTTGCTGGAGCGAATATTCAAGCCATAAGCGGAAACTGGTTAGTAACAGAATGTAGTGAAGGCCGTTTGAAAATGTTCAATGATAATAATGATTTTATGGTCATTGAACGAGAATGTGACAATGCAGGTGATTGTACAGAAGGAGATGTTGACGGCATGTTACAGGCTTGCCCATGGACGATTTCCAACTTTGCAGGAGATAACGGATTCAATATATTCAATATAGCTTTTGAAGATAATGAGATTGCGGTCATCTACACCGCGGATGAATCTGAGGTTTATACAGCTAATTGGTCTACGTCTCAAGGAACAAATGGTGTTGAAGTAACGATTTCAGAGATTTCTGGAGGTAATGTCCAAATCATTGAAGGAACATACACCGTAGTTGAATGTGCTGCAGGGCAGTTGATATTGCATGATGTAAATAATAGTGATAATGAATTAGTCCTAGATAAGGACTGTAATTAATGTTTTAGGTTTTAGGGAGAGATCGCCTTTGATTGATTAATAGCTGAATTCTTTTATTCGATTTTGTCCTTGTTAAAAAAACAGTCGTAAGTATTTTGCTGCGACTGTTTTTTATTGAATTATTTTTTTATATTTAGTACAGATTAATAGCTAAATCTATAGTAGTATTTTAAAAGAAGTCGTACATGCTAGTGTACGGCTTCTTTGTTTATATAATATCTCCATTCTAGCTTTATAAATAGGTATCAAATTCATAAATTTGTAACTCTTGAAAAAGAATGTATTATGTTCAATAATTTAAGTGAAAAATTAGATAAAGCACTTCATGTCTTAAAAGGACACGGAAGTATTACCGAAGTCAATGTTGCAGAAACTTTGAAAGAGGTGCGTCGTGCCTTATTAGATGCCGATGTTAACTTCAAGATTGCGAAAGAATTTACCAATCGTGTTAAGGAAAAAGCACTAGGCCAAGATGTATTAACGAACTTGCAACCAGGACAATTAATGGTTAAGATCGTTAAGGACGAATTGACCGAATTGATGGGTGGAGATGCTGAGGGTATCAATCTTTCCGGAACACCGTCGATCATCTTGATGTCCGGTCTTCAGGGGTCTGGTAAGACCACTTTTTCGGGTAAACTGGCTAACTATCTAAAGAACAAGAAATCAAAGAAACCTTTATTAGTTGCATGTGATGTCTACCGTCCTGCGGCAATTGATCAATTACATATTGTAGGAGAACAAATAAAGGTAGATGTATTTAGCGATAGAGATAATAATGATCCGGTAGCTATTGCTCAAGCGGGTGTTGCTCACGCAAATGCTAATGGTCATAATGTAGTTATAATTGATACCGCCGGTCGTTTGGCAGTGGATGAAGTCATGATGACCGAAATTTCGAATATTCATAAAGCCATTCAGCCACAGGAAACCCTTTTTGTGGTGGATTCCATGACGGGTCAAGATGCAGTTAATACTGCGAAGGCCTTTAACGATATTCTCAATTTTGATGGTGTTATACTAACAAAATTAGATGGTGATACGCGCGGTGGTGCAGCGATTTCCATTAAGTCTGTTGTCGATAAACCGATCAAGTTCATTGGTACCGGCGAGAAGATGGAGGCAATTGATGTCTTTTACCCTGCACGTATGGCAGAACGTATCCTTGGGATGGGTGATGTGGTATCGTTGGTTGAAAGAGCCCAAGAACAGTTTGATGAAGAAGAAGCTCGAAAGATCCAGAAGAAAATCGCAAAGAACCAATTTGGATTCGATGATTTCCTGAAGCAGATCCAGCAAGTAAAGAAGATGGGGAACATGAAAGACCTCATAGGAATGATTCCTGGCGCGGGCAAAATGATGAAGGATGTCGATATTGATGACGATGCTTTTAAGCATATTGAGGCCATGATACATTCAATGACACTGAAGGAACGTACAACTCCAGCTATTATTAATGCAAGCAGGAAAAAACGTATCGGAAAAGGATCGGGAACTTCTATTCAACAAGTCAATCAGTTAATGAAGCAATTCGACCAAATGAGTAAAATGATGAAAATGATGCAAGGTGGCGGCGGAAAGAAGATGATGCAGATGATGGGGAAAATGCGCTAAATTCAATTTATAATAAACTAATCAATTACAACATATGACAATTCTCGATGGCAAGAAAATAAGTAATGACATTAAAGATGAAATTACTGCAGAGGTAAAGAAAATGAAAGAGAAGGGAGAGAAGGTACCTCATTTAGCTGCGATAATCGTAGGTAACGATGGCGCCAGTCTTACCTATGTTGGGAGTAAGGTTAGAGCATGTGAGCGTGTTGGATTTGAATCCACCATGGTAAGATTGTCCAATACCACTAGTGAAGTTGAATTGTTGGATAAAATAGAAGAATTGAATAATAATGATGAGATAGATGGCTTTATTGTTCAATTACCTTTACCACCGCAAATCGATACCCAGAAAGTACTAATGGCGGTTGATCCTAATAAGGATGTAGATGGATTTCACCCAACCAATTTCGGTAAAATGGCTTTAGATATGTCTACATTCATTCCTGCAACACCTTTTGGTATATTGGAGTTGCTTGATCGTTACGGTGTCGAAACAGACGGCAAGCATACGGTGATCATCGGTCGTTCTCATATTGTTGGGAGACCAATGAGTATATTAATGGGTCGCAAAGGATTTCCGGGTAACTCAACGGTAACCTTAACTCACAGTCATACAAAGAATATTACCCAAATAACATCACAGGCCGATATTATAATTTCAGCATTGGGCATTCCAAAATTCTTGAAAGCGGAAATGGTCAAGGATGATGCCGTGATAATTGATGTTGGGATTACAAGAGTCGCAGATGAAACTAGGGAAAGAGGGTATTATATAACGGGTGATGTGGATTTTGAGAATGTCAGTAAAAAAGCGAGTTATATTACACCGGTTCCAGGAGGTGTAGGACCTATGACGATTGCCATGTTGCTAAAAAACACCCTACTGGCAAGAGAGCGCCATATGCATAGAGTAAAATAGTATATTGCAACTTAAATCAATGAGTTGGAAGTACTATCATCTTCTTTTTTATTACTTGAAAGGGTAACTATTGGAAGTTTACAACACTTAGTGCCAATAAGTTTTGCCATACTATTTGCGTCCTTTCTTATTATTTATTCCAACAGAAAACTAACTAGACGTCAGCAGGAACTTGCGCTGCATTATTTCGGGATCCTTGTTTCTTTGGTGGTTTTCAGTTTTCACATCTATCATATGGTGTTGGGGAATTATGATTTCAAAACGGATCTGCCTCTATATTTATGCAGTTTAATGGCTCTTATAATACCAATATTCACATATTATCGCAAATATTGGATGTACGAATTATTATTGTTTTGGATTATCGCGGGAACCTCTCAAGGTGTAATCACGCCTGATATTGCTGAAGGCTTTCCTGTATTCGATTATTTTAGGTATTGGGTGGTGCATTTAGGATTATTGATTGTAATATTTTACGCAACTTTTGTTTTTGATATGCGTCCAAAATTATGGAGTGTGTTCAAGTCTCTCTTAGCGTTACAGGTTTATGTTATTGTGATGATGCTATTGAATTATGTAGTCAATGCTAATTATTCTTACCTGAATCATAAACCAGAATCAGCGTCCGTTTTGGATTATCTTGGAGAATGGCCATGGTATCTTATACAAGCCCAATTATTGTTGATCCCATATTTTTTAGTGATCTATCTATGCTTCCAGATAGGCAAGAAACCTAAAAGTGTCATTTAGCAAACAACTGATTGACATCTTTAAATGCCTTGAATTCTAAGGCATTTCCAGCAGGGTCCTTGAAGAACATGGTAGCTTGTTCACCAATTTGACCTTCGAATCTAGTATAAGGTTCGATAATGAATTGAATATTTTTGGATTTCAGTTCTTGCGAAAATTCTTGGAATATGTCCCATGGCAATACCACCCCATAATGAGGTACTGGCACATCTTTGCCATCCACAGGGTTACTATGCAATACTTCTTCAGATTTTGGCTTGTAATGAATGACCAATTGATGACCAAATAAATTGAAATCAACCCAATGATCACTGCTTCTGCCTTCTTCGCATTTCAAAACCTCGCGGTAAAAGGTTCGGCATTCGGCAAGATTATGAACGGGAATGGCTATGTGGAATGGTGATAATGTTGGCATATTATTTTTTTCTATTTAGAAGATTATTAGGTGAATTTTTTAATAAATTGTAGGTATTATCAGAATCAGCCAAGAGAGAATTCAGTTCTTTCATTTCTTCGGCACTTAGTTCGCGATATTTACCGACAGGCACGTCTAATTTTATATTCATTATGCGGACTCGTTTCAGTGTCTTGACCTCATTATCCAGATATTCGCACATTCGTCGTATTTGCCTATTGAGGCCTTGTGTCAAAACAATCCTGAATTCAAATTTCCCTAGTTTCTCTACTTTACATTTTTTGGTTACGGTATCCAGAACCGGAACCCCTCCAGACATACGTTCGACAAAGGTTTGTGAGATGGGTTTGTCTACTGTAACTATGTATTCCTTTTCATGATTGTTGCTAGCGCGAAGTATTTTATTTACTATATCACCATCGTCAGTCAATAATATCAATCCCTCGCTTGGTTTATCAAGACGCCCAATGGGGAAAATACGTTTGTGATAATTTATAAAATCGATGATGTTGTCTTTTTCAACACGTGTATCTGTGGTGCATACGATACCAAGGGGCTTGTTGAAGGCCAGATAAACTCTATTTTCATTAGTGTTTTCAATACGCTTACCATCAACTTCTACGATATCATTAATAGTTACTTTAGTTCCCATTTCTGGAACAATACCGTTAATGGTAATACGGCCTGAATCAATAAGTCTATCGGCTTCTCGTCGAGAACAATAACCAGCTTCGCTTAAGTATTTATTGAGTCTCGTAAGTTTTAGTTCTGTCATAGTGCCAAAATTACGAATTTAAGAACTCAATTATATTCATGTTAACAGAATCGTGATGTAGTGAATGACCCAAACCTTGAGTCGTTATGAGTTTAGCATTCTTGAAACTCCTATTGATAAGTAGCGCTTCATCATAAGGAATGATTGCATCGCTTTTATCATGAATAACGAGTCCTTTAGTCTGTATGCCGTTGAGGTGCATTGCAGTGGAAAATGATTCAGGTGTATCACCAAATCGTTCCACGATCATCTTGGTTAAATGTTTCCTTATTCGACTATTATAACCCAGTAGATCAGTATAATTTTTAAAGACATTCACGAATTCTGAAGGGGCTCCGAGTAGAACAAGTTTATCCAACTCCTTGAACTCGTATTTATTATGAAAAAATACTGACGCCATTCCGCCAACCGAATGGCCAATGATTGCATGTGGTCGGTATCTTTGTGCAGCCTCATTAATGAATTCTGCATATAATAATGCATTGAATTGCTTGCTGCCAGATTCACCATGGGCGGGTGCGTCCAAGGCAACGACATGATAATTCTCGTTTCGCAATTTATTAATGAGCTTATACCATCTAAAAGTGTTGCTTTCCCAGCCATGAGCTAACAAGACCGTTTTGCCTTTACCCTCCCATGAGTAGGTCATTATCGGTATCTCATTAAGAAATATTTTTTCTTGTACGGACGTATTCAAGAATTCTTTTTGGTTGTCCAGGATTTTCCCTTTTCTAGGGGTTGAAAACAAATAAAGTGCTTTATCTGCAGCCAATTTCGGAGATGCAAAGCTCAAGCTATTTAGGTAAAATCCCACTATTTTAGGGAGTGCCTTTTCTACTAATTTCTTCACGTGTCCTCTCTATTTACCAATTCCATTGAAAAAGCTGGTGTGCAAATGGCAATATATTCACATGGTTCTGTAAATGGATTGGAATACTGAACCCGTGTATTCTTTTCGATCTTGATGGATTGGCCTTTCTCAAGAACCACAGTTTCATCTTCGATAATGAATTGTTTTTTTCCGTTGATTATATAGGTGAATTCACTGAAATCGGGAGTTTGAAAAGGCTCGCTCCAACCTGAAGGAGCAATCATATGAGCAATGCTTATCTGGTCATTGCCATCTGTAGCTAAACCAAAATGTTCTTCTATTAGTTTTCCATCAGTGGTTGGAACAATAAAGGGTGAGTTTTGTATTTGGTATTTATTCATCAATTTTTATTTTAAAGGTTTTCGTTTTATCATGCCGCCTTTAATATCTTTAACTACACCCATAATGATAAAGGCCGTTTTGTCTATCTTGTCTATTTCGGTATGTAATTTAGCCAGTTCAAGTCGCGTTAACACAGTGTAAATAATGTCTTTATTGTAATTCGACCCGTCGATTCCAAAACCACCTTTTCCAGCATATATGGTACAAGCTCGTCTCAATTTTTCGGTAATCATAATCCGTAGTTCTTCATGTTTTTCTGAAATAATGGTAACACCAACATATTCTTCAACACCATCAACCACAAAATCTACCGTTTTTGCTGCCACTAAATATGTTAGGATAGCATACAAGGCTACTTCTATGGAAAGTAAATATGCACCGACAGAAAAAATTATGATATTAATTAGTAATAACACATCTCCCACAGTTAAAGATAGTTTTCGGCTTAGATAGATAGCCAAGACTTCAGTGCCATCAATAACGCTGCCGCCTCGCATCGCCATGCCAATTCCTAGCCCTAAAAAAAAACCGCCAAAAACAGCTATCAGTAATTTATCTTCGGTTATTGTGGGATAATGAACAAAGTGCACAACAATCGCCAAAAAGATTATTGAAGCTAAACTTTTTATCGCGAATTTGACATTAAATGTTTTTGCTCCAAGAATCAAGAACGGAATATTGATAAGAATCAATAAATAAGCCAAGGGAATTTCCGATATGTTGCGTAATAATAATGAAATTCCAGTAGCACCTCCATCAATGAACTCATTGGGCAGTAAAAACCCTTTAAGCCCAAAACCAGCTGAAAATACACCTAAGATAATAAAGATATAATCTTTTAAAGTGTGTGATAGTTCTACTTGAAGAGTACGAACAACTGGAACTATCTCTTTATTACTAACGGGCTTAGCTACGGTGGGTAGATTTGATTCAAGACGTTTGCGAGCCAGTATTACTAATAACTTCGAGATGAAAGGGTTCATCGATAGGAATATTATTTATTATTGCCAATTAATCATGAAATACTTGATCTTAGCGCCATCAGGTATCTGTGTTTCTTCGATTTTAAGTTCCATGTCAAATCTCACATTGGCAGGTAGCTCTTTTTTATCTATTGTAAAACTAGCATTGATTTCATTTACCGAAATTACAGCCGAGTTGATCAAGTTATCGATTCTAGAAATGGTGTAGTTGTCTGTAATATCCTTGAAAGTACTGATGAGAGTTATATTTTTTTCAGTTTGGTAACGAGAATCCATTATTCGTATATTCTCTATTACAGCTGTAGAATCCAATGCTTGTGAAGGTGTTAATTCTAGGAGTTTAGCACCCCCAGATTCGTAGATGTCTATAGCTCTTATGTCACCGGTAAATTCGTCTCCTCCAATAAATTTCACAATTGAATCTGAAGCGTAAATCAATTCTAGGTCCTTTACCTGCGTTGAATCTGTTAATGATCCAACATTATGTTTTTGTACAAGGAATGGGTCTTGCGGTTTTTCACAACCAACAAATAATAAACCGATGATAATTGCGGTGATTGAATACTTCATTACTATTATCTTATTTTCTTTAGTACTTGAAAAATACCTCTTATGAATGTGGCGCTTGTCAATACTTTGATTATTGGATTTTGGCGTGTACTCCGTCTAGAGCTCGATCTTTTGGTGGAGGCTTTCTTGGCTTTTTCTTTTTCTACTCGTTCTCTTTCTTTCTCTGCTTCAGCTTCTACTTTCTCGATCTTTTCATTCAGCATTTCATAGGCACTTTCTCTATCAATATCCTGATTGTATTTCTTTACAAGTTTTGAGCTATTGATCAAATCCGTCAATTCAGAATCCGTTAGTACATCCATTCTACTCATAGGAGCACGCATCATTGTAGCGGCAAGGGGTGTTGGTCTTCCTTTTTCATCTAAAGCAGAAACCAATGCTTCACCTATGCCTAGGGAAGTTAATACTTCTGCAGTATCATAATAATCTGTATCCGGATAATTCTGTGCCGTTAATTTAATTGCCTTTCTATCTTTTGCCGTGAAGGCACGCAATGCATGCTGGACTTTAAGGCCTAACTGGCTCAAAACTGCTTCTGGTACATCGGTTGGATTCTGCGTTACAAAGTATAGTCCAATTCCCTTTGAACGAATTAACTTCACGATACTTTCAATCTGGTTTAGCAAAGCTTTTGATGCTTCATTAAAAATCAAATGAGCCTCATCAATAAATATGACTAGCTCTGGTCTTCCGCTATCTCCTTGTTCTGGGAAAGTAGAATAAATTTCAGCTAATAAACTCAACATGAACGTTGAGAATAATTTTGGTCTATCTTGAATATCTGTTAGTCTAATAATATTGATATAACCTCGTCCGTTATTATCAACACGCACTAAATCCTCTACATCAAACGAAGTCTCTCCAAAGAATAGTTCTCCACCTTGTTGCTCGATCTCAACCATTTTTCGGAGTATAGCACCAGTTGATGCTGTTGAAATTCGACCGTAGGCTTCTTGAAATTCCTTTTTACCCTCTTGCGTTGCATATTGCAATATTTTCTTGAAATCCTTTATATCCAAGAGTGGTAACTTGTTGTCATCGCAATACTTGAAGATGACAGAAACGACACCGGATTGTGCTTCAGATAGATCCAAAATACGAGACAATAATACTGGACCAAATTCGCTAACGGTAGCTCTTAATCTAACACCATCTTGTTCAGAAAGTGTCATGATCTCTACAGGAAAACCTTTAGCTTCAAATGGCAAGCCTATTTTTGCATGACGTTCATCTATTTTTGGGTGTCCTGGACTGGGTTGTGCCAATCCGCTCAGATCACCTTTAATATCCATAAGTAAAACAGGTATACCCTTATCACTTAAATTCTCTGATAATACTTGCAATGATTTTGTTTTTCCAGTACCTGTGGCTCCAGCAATTAAGCCATGTCTGTTCATGGTTTTTAAAGGGATATTGACAAAGGCGTTGGCTATGGTCTCCCCATCAAGCATAGCAGAACCTATCGTAATATAGTCTCCCTTAAAGGTGTTTCCGTCAGCTATGGACTTAATAAAGTCTTCCTTGCGCGCCATGATTTTAAATTTTCCATAAAAGTAAAGAATCCTGATCAAAAAGTTGGTTGAATGAGTTACTTTTAAAACACTAAAAAAGATATCAAATGAAATCAATATTCAAGAATGGCATGTATGTCATTTTAATAGTATGTTTTGGATGTAATCAAACTATCAGTGATTCACCAATTTTTCATGCATCTCATGAACCCAAAAAACAAAACGCCCCTTTTTCAGATGTTGTTCAAGTTGGAAACACCTTGTATTTAGCGGGGCAAATTGGTATGGATCATTCGGTAAGAAAAGTTGTTGATGGAGGTGTGCAAGCCGAAACCAAACAAGCGATCGAGAATATCAAGGCAGTTTTAGAACAACATGGGTCTTCATTGGATAATGTTGTGAAGTGTACTGTTATTCTCAGTGATATCAATGATTTTGCAGCTTTTAACGAGGTTTACAAAACCTATTTTACTAATAAACCTGCTAGAACAACATTTGCTGCATCTGGCTTAGCGGCCAATGCTAAAATCGAGATCGAATGTATCGCGGTGAAGTAGTTATTTAACTATCTTTGCGATCTATGAATAAAGAGGTTCAAGAAATGGTAGATAAAGGGCAAATGCTGCCCTTAATGGAAGAATTCTACACCATTCAAGGAGAAGGATATCATAAGGGTACAGCGGCTTATTTTATTAGAATTGGAGGGTGCGATGTGGGTTGCCATTGGTGTGATGTCAAGGAGAGTTGGAATGCGGAATTACACCCGCCAACCGAGACTTCAAAGATTGTTGATAATGCCTCGAAATATAGTGACACGGTTGTAGTTACAGGTGGAGAACCCTTGACTTGGGATATGACCGAATTGACCAATCAACTAAAGAAAAAAAATCTTCAAGTACATATTGAAACATCAGGAGCTTATAAGTTAACTGGAATGTGGGATTGGATTTGTTTATCACCAAAGAAGATGAAGCTCCCAACAGAAGAAATCTATCAAAGAGCGCATGAATTAAAAGTCATCGTTTATAATAAGAATGATTTTAAATTCGCTGAAGAACAAGCGGCAAAAGTCAATGAAAATTGCATTTTATACCTGCAACCCGAATGGAGCAAACGTGATAAAGTAGTGCCGGAAATCGTAGATTATGTCATGGCACACCCAAAATGGAAGGTATCTCTGCAAACACATAAGTATTTAAATATACCGTAAATAAAAAAGCCTTGATTTCTCAAGGCTTTTTTATTACTAAATAGAAAGTTGTTACATCATTGGTACTGAAACTCTAACCTTGTCCCATCCCATATGCATAGTTCCTTTGTCATCAAATACAATAGAGAATGCTTCCAACGATTCATTACTCATAGTTGCTTTTGCAGTTATTCGAGCTACATCATTAGCTTCGTTGTAGAAATAAGATCCCCATACATTAAGATCTGAACTTAAAATTAATGTCCATTCGGTTTCTCCTGGAATTGCAGACATGGTATAAGTGCCAGCTTTTATAGCTTTACCTCCAAAAGTCACATCTTTATAAAAAGATACTTCTGCAGCTTCGTTAGCGCCTAAACGCCATTGTTTTCCATTTGGAGCAAGTTTATCTAGAGAGCGACCATCTAATTGAGGGCGACCGTAAACAATCTTTGCAACTTTACTGGCTACTTTATAGTCGTTAGGATGAGAAGCTGCGTCCATAGGACTTTTATCTAGTTCCGAAAATTTTTGTGCGTTCACGTTTGTAGATAATAACATAACAAATGCGAAAGCGATGGTCGTAATTAATGATGATTTTTTCATATTTTTTGTTTTAGATAATTGATTTAAAGTTAATGTCGAAAACTTTTAGAATACTTTACAAATAAAAGAGATTTAGCTAATCTTAACTATCAGTGCACAAAATTACCCTTTGGTAAATGGCACAGCAACTCTTATATTTCCCCAGCCTAAATGCATAGTACCATCTTTATCAAACATAATTGAAAATGCTTCTATAGATTCTTCTCCTTTAGTAACTGGAACAGCTGTTCTTGCAACTTCATTAGATTCTTTATAACCAGAAGTCGACCAATTATTAGTGTCAGAACTAATAATAATAGTCCATTCTTTTTCGCCAGGAATAGTGAATAAAGAATAAGTGCCTGCTTTTACAATAGTATTTCCCAATGACATATCAGCAAATAATATAATTTCTGTAGCGTCGTTCGCTCCTGTTCTCCACATTTTTCCGTAAGGTGCTAATTCCGTTCCAACGGTTCTTCCTTTTAGTTGTGGTCTACTGTAAAATACTTTAATCATTTTATCAGCTCCTCTACTTGGATACGCAGCTAAATCTAACGGGCTTTTGTCAAGACCTGGAAATTTTTGAGCGCTCATTGTCGTACTCGCAAGCATAATAAATGCGAAAGCAAATACGGATAACATAGATTTTTTCATTGTGTGTGTTTTTAATTGGGCTAAATGTAGTTATTAAATGTCTTAAGGTTTTACTAAAAGTCGTGAAGAGGTGTTAAACTTTACATTTGCTAGGATTACGAGGTGATTTAGTTTAATATGGTTTAATATTAATACTAATATGAATAATTTTGTTATAAAAAAT
>RCNB010001603.1_pt1 | contig 23200 bp, 20 predicted proteins | sample 2041321 | NCBI WGS metagenome assembly RCNB01 (sample SAMN09708232, study PRJNA481090) | Marine sediment metagenome, whole genome shotgun sequencing project. | reverse complement strand
ATAATCGAGATTATTGCCCAAACTTGCTGTGATATATCATGAGGCAGGTGAGCGCTGGAATTTTTAAGCGTATCGCTGATTGACTCTCGGGCGCGAGGTGTCTAAAGTGAAGGTGTAATGAGCCTCAGGCCATCTATGGGCTGCACGTCCCAGTAAGCCGTGGCAACCTCTGGCCAATCTGACTGATCCCCAGCTAGTTACGGCGATCATGATGAATGCGCCGACCGACTGGAGGAACGCCCTTTCGCTGCGGCGAAGAAGTTGGGACCAACCGGCGAACGCGGCAATGCCGGCCGCCCGCTGAATGGCAGGGGGCTCACCTCTTTAATAATTCTTTCCAGGATAAAGCAAAGATAGTGTGAAGGAGTTGCTCCCATACAGGAGCTATTTTTTTCGCGGCTATTAAAACCTAATATCTTTGGGATTTCATTCGTCCGGCTCATGAGATCTGGAGATCAAAAATTTCTATAACGTGGGTTCTGCTGGGGCGATACCTTCATCGGCGGGCACACGTAGCTTGAACCAGGCCGGGATGAGAGCAAGGGAACCGAGGAGTGCGGTGGCGAGGAACGGTATCTTGGGATTGGTGGCTTCCCAGATCTGGCCCCCAATCCAGGGTGCCGGAAGCGCAACCAGGCCAATGAGTGCTGGTACCAAAGCATAGGCAACGCCGCGAAGATGCGCGGGTGCACCACGAGCGATGAGCGCATTAACGGCCGGGTCTAGAAGTGCGCCGCCGATCCCCATGATGATCCATGAGAGGGCAAATACTTCAAAGCCTTCGGCGAGGATGAAAATAAGGAACGAGGAGAGGAAGATCGCCGTACCAAGCATAAAACTGTTTCGCTCGCTCGATTTATCGGAGAGCCACCCGCCAACTGGGGCAGCGAGAACCCAGGCGATGCCATGCAGACCATCAATGAAGCCAATGCCCTGCTTGTTAATTAGGCCAATATCATTCAGGTATACTGGCAGGAGGTTGAAAGAAAGATACGACGCGAAGACACGAATGCCCTCCGAAATTATGATCCAGGTTAACAACCCCCCTGCCAAGACAATCGGGAAGATATGCGTGAAGGATTCCCTGAGCGACTTAAGGCTGGGTTTTTCCGCTGGTGCTGTGGTCTTCGTTTCCTCTGACCGTAAAAGGAATATAAAAAATACGGCGGCGATGCCATAAAGGACAACCGCGGTGAGAAACATTGTGCGGGCTCCGTAGTTCATTGCCAGGAAGCCGCCCAAGGGTGGGGTGATGATCCAGGCTGCGGTGATAAATGATTTACTGAGTCCGAAAACCCGGCCGCGCGTCTCCACGGGGCAAGTATCGGCGATATAGGCTCGGAAGGATGGTTGGATCAATGCGGTTGCCACCGCCAGGATGAGGGGCCCGATGAGAGTCACTTCCCAGCGCTGTGCGAAAGCAAACGGGAGGTACCCGAGGATCCCCGCAAGACTCCCGAATACAATCGCCTGTAAGCGGCCGATTGAATCAGATATCCAACCTCCGAAAATCCCGAGCACTAGAGGCACAATCATCGTCAGGGTGAAAAAAAGTCCGACCTGACTGACGCTCGCTCCGATTTCACGCAAGAAAACTGGAATCTGTACCGCGGTCATCGCCCGCGTTGCCTCAGCGAAAGTGAGTCCGATGAGAAAGAGAATCATTTTGCGGGAGAGCAGCGGTTGTAATGATTTATTCATATGGGAGCTTCGTGTCCCCCTTTGAAACAGGCTGCGGAGGTTTTATTGTGTGAGACCTGACTCAACCCACACATGTTTCAAATAGTACTTGTAAGACCCACCAATTCTGCCACGAAATTTAAGGGATAGCAAATTGAGTATACCAGTGGTTTTGAAGTTTGATTATCAACTGCAGCGATTTATCAGTCCTGCAACGGTATCCGGGTTGCGGCATCTCCGGACGATGGAGAGCTTAGGCAGTGAAGTCGAGAAGATCCTGCAACTCTTCCATGACGGTCTGAGGGTCTTGAAAGTGGATTCCATGGATCCCCAGTTCACGCGCTCCCTCGAGGTTTTCAATAAAGTCGTCGATGAAGATCGTTTGTTCCGCTTCGACACCCAACCGGTCGAGGGCTAATTGATAGATCCGCCGGTCGGGTTTTGCTAACCCAACCTCGGCTGAAATGATTATGTCGTCAAAGATTTCGGCGATATGCCAGCGTTCTTCAAGGAAACGTCGAGTGGACGACCATCCATTGGATAATAGACCCATTTTGGTTCCGTTTGTGCGGGCGCGGATAAAACGGATCAAATCCTTGTCAATCCTATCACCTGACCAGAATTCATCCCTCACGAGTGTTAATTCATCACGAGAAAGTGTGAGCTGCTCACCTACGCGCATCCAGATATCGTCATTGGTGGCTTCGCCTACGGTGGCTTTGCGACTTATCTCACTTTCGAAGACGAGTTCGTATATTTTCCCGTGCGGTAAATCCAGCATCCGGTCCAGGCAATGACGCGGCTCCCAGTCTTCGGTGCGTAGAATGACGCCTCCTAGATCCCAGAGGATGGCCCTGAAGGGGACGGGTTTGTTCATGCTATCCTTGCTCCAATTTATTAAATATAAAACGATTGCCCTTTTTATACCCTAAGCAGGTTGCCACACATTATAGTAGAGATACAAAGAGGGATAGAACTTATCAGGTAATGTTAGAGTGCACACTGGTGGATTCTCACTCCTTCTGGAGTTCCTCAACAGGACGCAATTCGATCTCGTAGGTGACATACTCTCGCTGTACGTGCATGCCCGCCTTCTCATACAGCCTCGTCGCGCCGGCGAGATTGTTTGAGTCGACGCCTAAACCAACGCGGGGTTTCCCGCGGCGATAAAATTCGCCGAAAACTTGCTGCAGCAGGGCTAAACCCAAGCCTCGGCGTCGCCATGGGCGCCGGACACCAAGGACACTCACCCAACCCTTGTCCGGATCATCATCTGACTCCGCTCGACACGAAACCATGCCGGCAACTTCATCCCCGTCCATAGCCAGGAACCATAAAGCAGGGTCGGGTTTTCGGATCTCAAATACGTAATGTTTCCATTGTTTGAATCCCTCTTCGAAAGGGGTCTCCACATATCCCCAGTGGTCCTCGAAGACCTCGTCTTCGGCCCGGTAGGCGGCTTCGGTATCCTCCGGGTGCCGTATATTCCGGATTGAGATACCCTCCGGCCATACAGGCGCTGGGGGCGCCGCTTCAAGGTCGAGCAACATGTCCCATCCATAGCGGATGGCTTTCATGCCAATATTCTGAAGCAGTTCCTTCGCCGGAGTGTACGTGTTTACGGTTCCAGAGCGCGCCGAAACGCGTGCGCCCCCGGGAGCGCGGGGTATAGCCTCGCGGGCGCGATCTAGCGCCCAGGCCATCATCGCCGTCCCAATGCCCTTGCCTTCCCACTCTGGATGGACGCGGCCCCAAATCCAGGGGTGGACGGGTGGCTCTTGTACGTCCCATACCTCGAAGCATCCAACGATTTGTCCTGCGGGGGTGATGACAAGTCGGGTGTCGTGTTGAAGATCGAAGTTCGGTATCTGCCATTCCTTCACATAGCGATCCTGCGTATACTCGGGAGTGCCGATCATCGCCTTTGAGCACAGGTTAAACATCTCCACTGAACCCTCGATGTCATCCAGACTTGCCGGGCGGATCGTGTAACCAGGGTTAGCGAGTTTGTTGAAAGTCTGTTTGGTCATCTTCTTCTCCATTGTTTACCTCGAGTGCGTGACACTCGATATTTATACACCGTCTATACCACCGGCTTTCGATATGCCATCCATAACTTGATGTTTTGAAAGCCAAGATTTTCATATAAGCCTAGTGCGCCGCTTGGATTATCGGTATCTACTCCTAAAGTAGCTTCCTCCATGCCCTCATCTTTTAGCATCTGCATACTTTGAGCCAATAGCGACCGGGCCAGTCCGCGCCGTCTCCAAGGACGACGAACACTGATGTCTTCCGTATGACCTCGTTTTCGATTAAAGCGTTCATTTTCTTCGTCATTGACGAAGTTCAAGACCATGCCGGCGACCTGCCCGTTGTCCCAAGCGACTTTCCAGCGCTCAGGTTGAAAGTAGGGGCTTTTAACCCACCCTTGATATTCAGAGTCCGTCGCCGGGACGTGTCCCCAATGGTCTTGAAAAGCTTCTTCGGAGGCATCGAAGATGGTCCGGTATTGATCTGGATTAACAGGACGAATCTCGAGATTCTCGGGCAATTCAATTTCAGGGATCTCAGCGTTAAGTGGCCGTACCATCTCAAAGAAAAATCGGACAGGTTGGTAACCCGCACTTTTCAACAGAGCCTGCTTCTCGCTCTCGGTGTCTGCCAGAAAAACTTCAAAAAAACGCAAGCCTTCTTTCGGGACGTGGTTTGCCAGACCTTTAAAATGGTCCTTGGCGAATCGCAGCAAGGTTGACCCAATCCCCTTTTGCCTCCACTCGGGGAGGACGCATCCATCGTGCCGAAAGATGACGTCGCCGGTTGACTCATGGAGCCAGTTCATCCGGACGTAGCCGACTAAATCCCCGCAAATCTCCGCGAGCAGAACATCCTGAGTTGGATCGAAGTTCTGCATGTGAGTGAATCTGCGAGCAATGTCGTCGGAAGTGATGACCTCATCCACGCCATCCGCATCCCAGGAGCGCTGGATGATGGCGGCGATCCGTGCATGCTCCTGCGAATCTGAATAACCGCGCAAGGTTAGCCCAGGTATTTTGGGTGCATAGGCCAGATTCTTCAGATCATGATTTACTATCTCTTTCATCTCACACCTCAAACTTATCCGCAGCTTCTAACTGCGGTGAAACTCGATCAAGAGCAAGGGGAATGTCTAATTCTTGATCATCCTCGCATCAACTATTGGATAAATATATTTTTCTTGCACACCTGGATCGACCGCTCTCTACGTGTATGAGTCGTTTTGGTGAAACAAAAAACCGCGGGCGCTGGAGTGCGCCCGCGGCTGTCATAAGGACAGAATCGTCAGGGTCTATCTCTCGATAGGCGCACTCCGCGTAGGTAAGACGAAACCAGAAGCGATAACTGTGTGGCTTCGAACCGCCGCTACAATTTTCACCATAAGCATCATCATAATAGGGTGCGCCCTCCTTTCATAAGATGGGGTCATCCTATACCTGAATTAAGCGTACGTCAAGGTTTAAATATTAACAGCGAGGATGGGGTGGCGTTACCCTCGCATCTTCGCCGCGGCTCGCTCTACGGACCTCGAACTGCCGATGAGACCAACGCGATCACCCAACTTGAAGGTTAGGTCACCTTGGGGAACTATCACGTTGCCCTCGCGCGACATGCTTACGATAAGTGCGTCGCCGGGCAGCCGAATTTTCCGGAGCGGCACGTCAGTGATGGTTGGATTGCCAATCCGCACTTCTACAACCTCGATCTCACCATCTCCACGATCCATTAGAAGGTCGAAAATCATCGGGTAGTGAAGAGCACCTTCTATGGCCATTACGGTGGCGAGCGTGGGTTGAACAACTTTTACACCCAAGCGCTGAAGCCGAGGTATCAGCTCTACATCGCTGATCCTGGAAATGACGAGAGGGATATGGTACGTCTCCCGTGCTAGGGTGCAGACATTCAGCGTCTCATCCGAACTCATCGTCAGGTCGATGAGAACGCGGGCATCGGTGGCGCCAGCTTTCGCGAGAGCTCCCGGTAGGTCTGCACAACCCTCGAAAAAATCAACAGCCAATCGTTGGAACGCAGCTTTGCGGCTATCATCCGGGCAGATAACGGCAACGGGTTCGTTGAAGGCGAGCAGTCGTTCAACGAGGAACTCAGTCAGTTGATCCTGGCCTATGAGGATGATGCCGCGGCGGCGCTTTTCCTCACTGGCGGGAAGGATGCGGTTGAAGAGTATTGGTGATAGCGTGCAGGAAACAATGGCGAGAAGAATGATCGCAGCATCAAGAGCTTCTGAGATCAAGCCCAGACGTACAGCAATCGAGGCGGCGGCAATGATGAGAGAGAGACGAGCGGATAATAGAAAACCACCGGCGAAGGTTTCACGCCAGTTAAATTGCACGCGCAGTATCAGCGCCGGGATAACCTTAACTAAATATGCTATGGCGACCAATAATGGGACCAGCAGAAGAGCCTGAGGGGACTCGATGATGGCTCGAAGATTGAGCTCAACGCCTACCATTATGAAGAAGATAGGGATGAAGAATCCATAACCGATAGCATCTAGCTTCTCACGCGCGTTCTCGCCTTCCTGATCATCGAGTAAGCCAGCAATGACGCCAGCAAGAAAAGCACCCAGGATGAGCTCCACACCCAGCGCTTCAGCCAACACAACCCAGGCGACCATGAGCGCGAAGGCGCCGCGCACCCGGATTTGCGCTGTAGCGCTCGAGAGCTCATCGAGGAAGGTCTGCAGGAAGCCAAGCTCAGAGACTCGCCGCATTCCGCGAACGGCAATGGCAAAGATGGTTAATAGGGCAGGTATCAACAGGAGATCCAGCGTCAACCCTTGACTGCGAATGGCAATGACGATTGTTAGTAAAAGCAGGGTGACGAAATCTGCGACGGAGGCGGCGACAAGGATGTACTGGCCAAATTCCAGACCGAGAAGATCCCGCTCCTTAAGGACGGGCACTACGATGCCCAGGGATGTCGTACTCAGGATCAAACCGATGAGGATCGGGCTTTCGACGAGACCTGATAAGGACAGAAACCATGAGAATAAGAGAGCCAGGCTAAGTGTGCCCAGCAAGAGTGCTGCGGCGAGCGTCAGGGGACGCTTCCAGAAAGATTTTTCGCTTGAGTATGGACCACCGGAAAGGAGAAGTTCGAAATCCACTTCCAATCCGGAGAGGAACATCAGATATGCGAAACCGAACTCCGCCAGAAATCTGAGTGTCTGTGATGGTTCAATAAGATTTAGACCACTTCGACCAATGATGATGCCCGCGACGATCTCGCCGACAACGATGGGGATGTAAAAGCGGCGCAGGCGAGCCGAGAGAATTGGGACAACCAGGGCGAGCACTGTAATGAGAAGGAGGGCTAGAAAGGGGCTGTGATCCATGCGTCATTCCTGGGAGCAAGGGTGTGTAAGCTAGATTCAAGTGTATCAGATGTCAACCCGCCATCGGAAGGACCAACCTGGGATTGTGTTGGTTTTGTGTGCACGTTAATCGCCGGTTAATCTCACAATATTAATGAAGTCAGCGAGCAGACCATAGGCTGTTGTGTGCGGTCCTGGATCGGACTCAGTGATCGTGAGCGGGCCGAGGGTGTCGCTGTGAAAAGTAACAGCAGAGGAAGTCCCCGTCACGTTGTAGAGTGGGTCACTGGGATCGAGCAGCTCGGGGTGTACAGATGTCGCTATCCCTGTATCTGTTCTTTCAGCCTGGCAGATGAGCTTCCAGCGCTTCCCCTCTGCCGAAGCAAATTGTATGTCTTCGCTGCGTAGGGACTCAATCCCTTTGCGCTCAACGCCGGAAGGTTTCAGATTTATGCCCATGAGCACGGTGACGAGCGCCGAAACCTTGATAGCTGCATCCCAGCCCTCGATGTCTCCTGAGGGATCGGTCTCGGCGATGCCGATCGACTGGGTGAAAGCGACGGCGTCTTGGAAGGTCTTTCCCTGCTCCATTAAGGTCAGGATGAGATTGGTTGTCGAGTTCAGGATCCCGCGGAAGGATTGGAGCTTTGCTGCAGGAAGCGTTTCTCGCCAGAGCGAAAACACCGGCGCGCCATCCATGACCGCAGATTCGAAGAAGAATTTCCGCTTATGTGCTTGCGCTAATTTCGTAAGTTCGCGGTAGGCGTGGACGACCGGACCTTTATTCGCCGTTATGGCGTGCATGCCGGTGGAGAGCGCGGTGGAGATGTGTTCAATCGCCGGCTGACCGTCGTCGTAGCTGACGGGGGTATTCTCAAAAAGAACGTCCGCATTGCATGCCCGAATGAATTCGGAGCCATTTTGTGGTGTCGGTTCAGTGGATAGAGGGTCGAGCGAATCACCCGCTGCGATGACCGCCAGCGCACTCTCAAGGTCTATCCCCGTTGGGTTAATTGCCGCACCGTGGTGACCGGTCATGATCCCAACAACTTGATAGTTTAAATCCAGCTGGGTTCGAAGCTCATCGCCTTTCACCAGCAGCAGCCGCGCGAATGCTTGGCCGACGTTTCCGAAACCAAGGAGGGTGAATCTGTGTGTGTCCATTGGGAGAATTACTCCAGAATAACTATCGGCGGATTATACCAACGGCCAAGGGTATGGGCGGCCGGCGCCGGGCGAAGGGAAAACGGGAGATCGCAGAATTCGATCGATGCGTTCTCGAAAGTTTATAAATTCAGTCCTGGAAAGCAGGAGCGAAAGATCATCGTGAACATCGTTTTCTGACTCCAGCTGATCCCGCAACAGACGCACGTGCTTGAGCAGCTTATCTGGAATGGGCTCTCCGGCGAAATCCCAGATCACCGTGCGCAGTTTCTCTTCATCATGGAAGCATAAGCCGTGGTCGATCAACCAGAGATGATCATCCTCACCGAAGAGAACGTGACCAGATTTGCGATCGGCGTTGTTGATGATGATGTCGAACAGCACCGTGGCCTGCAATTGCCCCTTCTCCTCCTTGCTGAATGTGAAGTAATGACGATCGGGATTGACATCGATGTAGAGTTGCAGCGAACCTGGACCAGCAGGTGCGTCCTCGCGCAGCACAGTCGGCGGGACAAGTTCCCAGCCCAAAACCTGGCTCACGAGGTAGGCCGCCACTTCCCTGTCGGCAAGAGAGCCATTAGGGAAATCCCAGAGCGGCTGTTCGCCGCGTGCCGGTTTATATATCGCCGGGATTTGGCTATGATCTCCTTCGATCTGGACGAGAAAGGTGAAATTCGATCCCCAGGCTACCTGACCCACAACTCCAATTTCACCGGTATTGAGGAGGTGGGTAATCGCTTCAAGGTTATCAAACTCGAAAATGTTCATCTGTGTGTTTATTCAACTGTGTGATCTTTACAGGAGGGTTCAGGAAGCCACAGCGAGCCCGGATGGAGTTTGAACGTCAGCGTTTATGGCCGTTTTTCTTGGGGCAGAAATGGCCTTGCGGGTCGATCGGCTCACCACAGTTGCCGCATACAGGTCTGCCGCGAGCGGACAAATCCAAGCCCCAGCCGCACATCCGGCGCAGTTGCGAGCGGCTGCACCAGAAACGAGTGGCCGAAGCCTGCTCAGGGTCTTCATTGAGAGGTTGAATCTCGCGAGCTACAAGGATGAGCATATCGCTTTCATCGTCATAGCCCAACCCGATGTGACCCACGCGGAAGGCGGGATCTATAGGTTCCTCGAGCGCCATCTCACCTTCGATGTAATCCCGTGAAGATTCTGGTAGATCAGGAAGACGCTTGTGCAGCTCACTCAGGAATTCCTCAAGGCCAATAGCGAGCGATTGAATCTGCTGTTTTTCGATAAGCAGAGTGACCAGTTGATCCCCGGCGCGCCCCTGTAGATAAAAAACGCGTTTCCCGGGACTGCCAATAGCACCGGCTGTGATCCGATCAACGGGTTTGAGTTCGTACTGGATGCCTGCCATCTAAGGTCCTACACTAAGTTGATGAACGATTAGGCTTTTCCTATCGCTGCCGAATTGAGTATATCAAACCTCAGGCGTGCCATGCGTCGCGCGGGTGTCGTTAAGACCCATAACGCGGACGCTGCTGCCGCTTACCGCCAGCACGCTCATTGAAGCAGGGGAGATCGTGATGCGCTGGAAGAGGTCCAATGGCATACCGAGATAATGAGCGATGGCGAGTTTGATTGGATCTGAATGGAACACACAGGCGATGCTTGCCCTCTTGCTGCCATGTAAATCGCGAAGCGCTTCGAGTTCAGCTACGACGCGTGCTTGAGCTTCCGGGAAAGACTCGCCCTCCGGGAACCTGGCTAACGAGGGCGTATTCTGGATGATAGGCCAGAGCTTTCGGCGGCGTAAAGCTTTGAGCGATTGCCCCTGCCAGGAGCCGTATCCGATTTCGATTAGGCCTTCGCGGATGAGAATATCGAGACCCTGGTCGCGAGCTAATGGTTCAGCGGTTTCGACAGCTCGTTCCAGCGGGCTGGCATAGATCGCTTCGAACTTGACTGAAGAGAGTATACGACCGAGCGCCTCGGCCTGACGGCACCCTTCTGAACTCAAGTGAACGTTCGGCATCCGCCCAGCGAGTTTGCGCTTCCCCAGAAAATCATTGTGTCCGTGACGGATGAGATAGAAGGTGGTCATTAATTCTCCGCTAGGATGGTTTGCTTCTGCGCATCGTATGTTTTTTCTTGATTGCATCGATCTCTTGATCGGCGAGATCGGATGGTTCGAGCGTGGCATCAATATCTAATGCCTTCCGCTGAGCCGTACGCCATCGATCCAGCCGTTCAGCGACCTGCGCCTCGTAACCTTGTTCGGAGGGGTGGTAAAAATAGGTCCCGAGGAGTGAGTCAGGCAAATAACCCTGCCCGATGTGGTGCCCGGGATGCGTGTGAGGATACCTATATCCCTTCCCGTGTCCGAGAGCTTTTCCATCGCGGCTGGCATCTTTCAGGTGCTGTGGGACTTCGACAACCCCTTTTTCCTCCAGGTATTTATAAGCCTTGAAATAGGCGCTTGTTGTATTGGATTTGGAGGCGGTTGCCAGGTAGAGCGTTGCCTCCACAAGAGCGTACACCCCCTCTGGTAACCCAACAAATTCAAAAGCCTGGACTGCGGCGGAGGTGACGACGAGGCCCATTGGGTCAGCCAGGCCGATGTCCTCCGAAGCCAGGATCAACAGACGCCGCAGGATGAAACGAGGGTCCTCGCCCGCGTAGAGCATCTTCGCCAACCAATAGAGCGCAGCGTCTGGATCAGAACCGCGCACCGATTTGATGAAAGCCGAGATGGTGTCGTAATGCGCATCGCCGTCTTTGTCGTATAAGACCGCGCGGCGCTGGATGGATTCTTGGGCAACCTCTAGCGTGAGCTGGATCACGTCACTCTTATCAGGGGGTGTGGATTCCACGGCTAGTTCGAGCGCATTGAGCGCATTGCGTGCGTCCCCACCAGACACGCGGATCAAGTGATCTAGAGCATCCTGGTCGAGCTGGATCTGTTTACTGCCGTAGCCATGCTCTGGGTCGGTGAGGGCACGTTGGATGACCCGGTTCACGTCCTCATCCTCAAGCGGGCGCAGCTGGAAAATTCGTGAGCGCGAAACCAGAGCCCCGATCACTGTGAAGTATGGGTTTTCCGTCGTCGCACCGATGAGGGTGATTGTCCCGTTCTCGACATGAGGAAGAAGCGCATCCTGCTGAGCTTTGTTCCAGCGATGGACCTCATCCACGAAGAGGATCGTTCGCCTACCGTATAGTTTGCGCCGCTCCTCTGTCGCCTTGATGATGCGTCGGAGATCTGCTTTCCCGGCCAGAACAGCCGAGATCGTAACAAAATGGGATTCTGTGGTGTTGGCGATGATCATCGCCAGAGTGGTTTTTCCGGTTCCGGGAGGTCCCCAGAGGAGTATAGAAGAGAATAGACGATCTGCCTGGATAGCCCGCCGAAGAAGGCGGTCTTCTCCGACAATCTCTTCCTGACCTTCGAATTCGTCCAGGGTGCGCGGCCGCATGCGTGCGGCGAGTGGGGCTTCACGGGAAATGCGATCCTTCATCGCGTGGTCAAACAGGTCCATTCGGTCATTGTACCATCGGCCTGTACGGAGCTGAAAAACCCGATATGTCGAGGTGGAATTTTGGTATCTGCCGTGTATGTTAGAATCCGCGGATTACCGGGCTCGCCCTGCTCGTTCTGGCTGCGCACACGTGTTGAAATGAAAAAGGCTGGAATTGTCACCTCCAGCGAGGACGACTAAAGAAGTGTTCAAGGACTGTAAAAGGAATTGGATCCGAAAACTATGACTTGTATGTTTCTCTTGGCCTCTGCTTCACCTCGCCGCCGCGAGCTAATGGAATTGACCGGCTGGGATGTGGAGATTTGCCCAGTTCCGGTCGACGAGATGGTTCAGATCGATGAGCGGGCGGAGGCGCTGGCGGTCCGTCTTGCGCGAGCGAAAGCTCGGGCAGCCGCAGTCGAGTGTCCCGCCTGCGAGCTCGTCCTCGCCGCCGATACTGTCGTGGTAGACGGCGGCACAATTCTAGGCAAACCGGTGGATGCAGTTGATGCTGAACGGATGCTTCTAATGCTTCGGGATCGGGAGCATGAGGTCATCACTGCGCTGGTATTTCTCCAACCAGCCAGCGGGGAAGAACTTGTTGAGACGTGCAATACTGTCGTTCCCATGCGGGCATATGAAAAGGGTGCGCTTCAGGCCTATATCGCCGGCGGTTCTCCGCTTGATAAAGCCGGCGCGTATGGGATACAGGACCGCGAATTCAACCCAGTGGTCCTGGGCCAGATGCGGGGATGCTTCGCCAATGTGATGGGGCTCCCTTTGTGTCACCTGCAGCGTGCTTTGGGGCGCTTGGGGCACGATCTGACGGTCGATCTCCCTACTCGCTGTATCGCATTTACGGGGTATGATTGTAGCGTCTACCAGGAGATCCTGAGAGGTAAATTGTGAGACGAATCCCGATCCTGCTTCTAATTTTAGCGATGCTCATCAGCAGTTGTGGGCTCTTTAGCCCCACCGACCCGGGGTCGAACGGGACACCTAGCCTCCCAGATCCTGTACAGACCACTGAGTCCGCGCCGGATCCAGATGCAGCCGCGCAGCACTTCTTGGATACTTGGAAAGCGGGCGATTATGCGGGGATGTACGCACTCCTCAGTCCCCTTACCCAGGATGGACTGAGCGAGGAGGACTTCACGAACCGCGTCCAAGAGATCGTGCGGGGCGGGGCGTTTGTAGATGTCGATTTTCAAATCGTATCCGCTCTTGTACACAGCCCACAGCGCGCTGAAGTGCGGTATCACATCGTTCTCACAAGCGCGGCTGTAGGCGAGATCAGCCGTGAGACGCGCATGGACTTAACGCGCTCCGCTAGTGAAAACTGGCGGGTAGCCTGGACCGACGCCATGATTTTTCCCGAACTCGAGGGGGGCAACGGTTTGAGTCTTACCGCTATCACGCCTACGCGCGCGAATATCTATGACAAGAACAACCAGGCCTTCGCTGCACAGGCTGGCGCGGGGCAGGATAACGGCGCCGCATTGTGGATCGTCCCCAATGAGATCGGCGATGAAGATGCCGAGGAGACCATGCTCTCAACTCTGAGGCGCCTTTTTGTGTTGGCGACTGTAGATCCGATCCTCGAGCGCTACGACGCCAACCGCGACACGGATTGGTTTACCCCGCTAGGCGTTGCACCTTATGAGGATTACACCACCGTCGGCGGTGTGCTCGAATCGGTGGGCGGAGTTCGCGTGCGCACGTACAGCACGCGCTATTATTATGGCGGTGGTCTCACGCCATTTGCAGGGGGAGCGTCGCCACATGCTGTGGGTTTTGTGAGTCAGATTCAAGAGGCCGAATATGAAGACCGCCTGGCGCTGGGTTATCAGGGTGATGAGTTCGTCGGTCGTATCGGGATCGAGGCGGCATTCGAAGATGAACTGCGCGGTGTGCCGGGGGGGACTCTTTACCTGGTCGATCCCAATGGTCAGGTGATGCAGGTGATGGCTTCCCGCGATACCGGATTGCCCTATGCAGTGTATACGACGCTCGACCGAAATCTGCAAGAAATCGCGCAGCGGTCGATTGAAGGTTTCGAGGGCGCTGTGGTCGTTTTGGAACGCGATACAGGCGCGGTGCTGGCCATGGCCTCCTCGCCTGCGTTCGACCCCAACCTTTTCGATGCCCAGAACCCTAATGGAGCGAATGGCGGTTATCAGATGTTGAACACTGCCAATCAGCCCTATATCAACCGCGCTACACAGGGACTCTACGTTCCAGGATCAGTGTTCAAGGTCGTTACGATGGCCGCCGCGCTGGAGACGGAGTATTACGAACCCGGAACGGTCTACGACTGCGGCCTGGAATTTCATGAACTGCCGGGATGGGTTGGCTATGATTGGCGCGTCCTGCTGCGGGTGAGTTGACGCTCCAGGGGGGTCTGGAGAAGTCCTGTAACCCCTGGTTCTATCACATCGGTCTGGATCTCTATGTCAAGGGTCTCCCCAGCGCCATCCCTGATATGGCTGCAGCATTTGGATTGGGAGAGCTGACCGGTATCGAGATTGGGGAGGATGCGGGGCAAGTTCCGAGCCCGGAGAACAGCACCGAAACGCTCGGCGAGGAGTGGGAGGCGCGGCACCCAGTGCAGCTGGCGATCGGTCAGAGTGCTCTTCTGGTGACACCTCTCCAGGTCGCCCGTTATGCTGCTGCGATAGGGAATGGGGGAACACTTTATCGTCCGCAGCTGGTGTTGGCGATAGAGAATGCCGAGGGTGATGTGCTGCACGAGTTCGTGCCGGATCCAGTGGCCCAGCTTCCGGTGAGCCCGGAAAATATTGCTGCGATACAGGAGGCGATGGTTAACGTTGTCGAGAAGTCTGGAGCAACCGCTTACCGTAAGTTCCTTGGTCTCAACCTGAATGTCGCCGGGAAGACGGGCACTGCATCTACGGATGGCGCGGGGAAGCCGCATGCCTGGTTCACTGGTTATTCATACGAGGGAAGAGAGGACAAACCCGATATCGCCATCGCGGTTATCTTGGAGAATCAGGGTGAGGGATCGGATTGGGCTGCGCCGGTCTTTCGGCGAATCGTCGAGACGTATTTCAAGGGTCGACCGCTTACGCTCTATCCCTGGGAATCTCGTATCTGGGTTGAGAGGACTCCGGAGCCGGATGAAGAAGCCGAGGAAACTCCGGCCCCATGATAAATGTCTGAAGCCGATCTTCTCCCCGGGCTGATTGTTAAAGCCCAATCCGGTATTTTCGACGTTGAAACCGAGCAGGGGATCATACCCTCGAAATTGCGCGGCAGGCTCATGAAGGAACGGATGGAGAGCGATGCCGCAGCGCTCGGCGACCGTGTTCAGATATGCAAGCAGCCGGAGGGTTTGGCGACGATCGAAGTCGTAGAGGAGCGTGTGCGTGTGCTCTCCCGCAAGTCGCCGGGTCGCTCAGAGATCGAACAAGTTCTGGTTGCGAATCCGGATCAAGCAGCCTTCGTCTTCTCGTGCGCCGACCCCGAACCAAACTTCCGAATGCTGGATCGCTTGCTCGTCGTTGCCGAACGAGAAGAAATTCCAGCTTTGATCTGCGCTAATAAGATCGACCTGGTTGTCCCGCGCACTGCCAAGCAAGCCTTCGGTATTTATCCGAAGCTCGGTTACCCGGTCCTTTACACCTCGGCTCAGACCGGGAAGGGTGTTCGCGCCGTTCGTAAGGCGCTGCAAGGAAAGATCTCAGTTCTGGCGGGTCCTTCGGGCGTAGGAAAGACAAGCCTGCTTAATAAAATCCAACCCGGATTAGGATTGCACACGAGCGAGATAAGTCAAGCCACCGGGAGAGGCCGGCATACAACAGTCGTTCCCGAGCTCCTGAAACTTGAGGGGGGTGGCTATGTGGCAGATACCCCTGGTCTGAAGGCTTTTGCCCTCTGGGACATCGAGCCGGAAGAGCTCGACGCCTATTTTCCAGAGATCCGAGCACTGGTAGCTGGGTGCGAGTTCAGCGATTGCACCCATACCCATGAACCGGTCTGCGCCGTGAGTGCTGCTCTTGAAAATGGAGAGATCGATCCGGAACGCTACGATTCCTACTTGCGCATGCGCTCCGGAGTCCTTGAGTAGATAGTACCCCGGTCCTGTTGCGCCAAAAGAGAGAAGTATCTAAGCTTGTAGATGGTTCGTATAGTCAAGAAAGGGGCTCCTCCATCAGGATACGCCGCGTCCTGCCCTATTGCATTGTTTTAATACTATTGCTTGGCATTGGGCTACCAGTTATGGCCCAGAGCTTGTCTGGTCGTTATTACTCTGAGACCGGGCACACACTCGATGCCGAGTTCGTTGAGTATTTTGACAACCATGGTGGTTTGGGCATTCTCGGCTTCCCCATAACGGATGCTTTTGTGGATTACTGGACTGGATTGGTGATCCAATACACACAGAACGGGCGGATGGAGCTTTTCCCAGATCCAACATCTGATGACATGCAGGTCCGCCTGAAGGAATTGGGAATTTTGTTTGTCGGCGATCGGGCATTGGAAGTCGCCGATCCACTCTCTATCAGGTCCAACGCTGACTGTGAGTTCTACTCGCTTACGGGCCATAGTATCTGTTTCATGTTCCTGGATTTCTACCATGAGAATGGCGGCCCTGAACTTTTTGGCTACCCGGTATCAGAATTCACTATTGAAAATGATCGCCTGGTTCAATACTTCCAGGGATTCCGTCTGGATTGGTATCCGGAAAATCTGCCAGGGCAGCAGGTCCTGGTAGCGCCTCTCGGGCGAGTTCACTTTGAGGTGATGGATTACAACGACGACCTCCTGCGGCCAAAAGCTCCCAGCAATGCCATGATGTACGAGGTAGTTGAACTCCAACCACATGCTTCTGTGTCAAAACCCATCACCGGAAGTTCAGATACGCAGCTGGTGTATGTCGTCGTCCGTGATCAGAATCTCCTGCCGGTCTCATCTGCGGCAGTGACCCTTGTTGCGAATTTCCCTGATGAGGCGCGCACGCTCGTTTTCCCACCTACCGACGAGGCCGGTATCACCCAACTAGAAATTGAGTTTGAGGGGCAGACGCCCGGTGCGCAGGTTGATTTGGATATCTACGTTTCATCGGGAACCGTTCTCACCAGGACCAGCGACTCCTTCCGCATCTGGTGGTGATCCCCAAACGAATAGGACAGGCGCCCACAACCGTGGGCGCCTTTTTTGTTACCCATCGAAGCAACGCCCCTCCTATATATTAAGGAGGCGATTGTTCCGTCAAAGAGCTTATCCTGAGCAACGTCGAAGGGTTCATCACAATTACAATAACGGGAAGGGTTTTTCACCACCAAATGTCATTTCGAGCGAAGCGAGAAATCCCTATGATGTTACTTTTACTGGCTCCATCTATTGAAACGACTGGATTCCTCCCCTTCCTTTGATCCTCGCAAAATGTGTTGTGTCGTCTCAGGGATTTCTCGTCGCTTTGCTCCTCGAAATGACAAATTGTGGGAACATGTCATGCTGAACGAAGTGAAGCATCTCTTTCTTCGTACAGAAGGGCTCTTCCGCCAATGAACGAGATTCTTCGTCGCTCCACTCCTCAAGAATGACATTGGACAAGAATCTACCATGCTGACCCTGGAGGTTCAGCTCCGGGCGGAGAAAGCTACGCAAATTCCCTTGGTCGCCCACGTAATTTGGATGAGGTTTATTAAAAAAAGGATGTTCAGTTGACGACAACTGAGAGGCTAGAGCGGTCTGAGGACGCGATCAACGCGAAGCTGCTTGAACCATAACGAGGCGCCGCGCGGCATTGACTCGAGTGCGGCTTCCTGCCAGGCGCGGATGCCAAGGCCTTGAACTGTTTGCGGTCGATAACCGACAGCCCGCCAGGCGCCGACGTGTTGGGCGAGGTAGGGCGGAAGGAAGAGCAGCGAGGCTTCGCTCTGAAGTTCTATAGAAGCGGTCTCAACCTCATCCATTAATGCGGGGATGGCTTCATCAATGGCCAGGCCGGATACGAAGTAAAGTTCATCGATACGCGTGATCAGGTTCTCGACCTGCCAACCAGCGATGCCGGCAATCTCGCCTTCACGAATAATTAATAGGAATGCTTTCTCACCGAAAGCGGCCATGACATCCTGGCGCGTCATGCGTTTCTTACCGTGGGTGACGTGGGTGATGAAGCGAGCGATGTCATCCGCATCTTGTGGTCGACCGCGGCGGACGATAAGGTCGCCGGGTCTTACGACGGGGGGCTCGGGCAGCAATGGTTCTTCGGGTTTGGGCAGTTTTCCCCATGCTTCCTGGACCTGATCCCAGGTATTTTCGAAAGAGCCATTATTGCGGATCATCGTCTTGGCGGCGCGAAGCTTGAGCGCTTGAGGCGATTGTGCCGCGATCCTCTGCCTTGCAGCTGCCTCTGGCATCTTGCGTTTATGCATCAAGCGGGCGATTTGTAGTTCAGCCGGCGCATCAACAACCCAGATCGTATCGCAGCCAGCCGCCAGATCTGATTCGAGAAGCTTGATTGCTTCTATGACGACGACGCTTTGTTTGGCTCGACGGATGAGAAGGTCGATCGCTTGTGCGACGAGGGGATGAACAATCACTTCCAACCGTTCCAGGGCCATCGGATCAGAGAAGGCAATCTTCGCTAATTTCTGGCGGTCGATCTGTCCATCTTCATCGAGAGCCCATTCCCCGAAAGCTCGAAGAACAAGCGGGTAACCGGGAGCGCCTTTTGCTATGGCGCGATGCGCGAGAGCGTCGGCGTCGATACCATAGCCGCCAAGGTGTTCGAGCATCTTGCGTACGACGCTCTTGCCTGTTGCGATATTTCCGGTTAGACCGATGACGTACTTGCCAGGCCAACGACTCACTTATCCGCCTCCAATACACTTCCGTGAAATTGATTTTAGTCTCTGGCAATGGGCTTGTCAAAGAAGTCGATCTTAATGAAGTCGTGTTTGATATACCTGGGAGCCGACTGCTAGATATAGATCATTGGGAGGTCCGAGGGTCATGGCGGAGATCTCCTCTTCAAAAGGTTCCTTGGGCATGAATTGTCCCTGATACACAAGACGCAAACTGTAATGGAATACGCTATTGCTGAGCAGGTCGAGGAAGTACAGGGAAGGTTCTGGCGGAGGGGAATAGTCCAGCTCAACGGGAACCGCACCTGGAATCTGCGCAGTCGGCTCCCTCCCCGGTCGATTGTCTTGGAAGTAGGGTTGCAGATCACATTCGACACGTATCCTGCCGCCTTCATCCGCTGATCCGGTAACGGTGCGGCGACAACGGTCCAGCCGACCATCCGCATAGAGGATAATCAGTTCGTCATGCGCCATGGCCAGATCTATAGCCCCTTTAAGCTCGCGCACCTCTTCAACGAAGAACATTTCAGGAACGCCGCTGAAGAAACCGCCTGCGGCTTCATAGATCCACACTGCGTTCATCACCGGGTCGAGCACATATAGGCTGTCCCCGTAAACATCTATCGCCTGTATCCGACCCCAGCCAATGTCTGGCGGGGTGAGCTGTGCGATAGCGGGTTGACGGTCGGGGGCGCAGTAGAGCAATGTTCCGTCATCATCTATCGTCACCACGCCTTCCATACCAAGGGCGCCGGGCGCGGGCTGCAGAACGAAATCAATGGGAGCCGCCAGTTCCTGCGAGATAGTCGCAGTACCCAGGCATTCAAAAGTCGTATCGATCTCATAGCCTCGCTCGGGTGCACCCCAGGCATGTCGGATGATTTCATGCTCGCTATCAAGCACGTATAGATCGGTAGTGGAGGCGGCTATCCCGGTGATCTTGGAATCGGAGCCGAAGCCGCCGCTCACGAGGGGCCGGAAATCGAGTCTGGATACCAGGTTGATGGTGTCAAGCGCCAATTGGACCTGTTCATGAAGCACATCTGATTCTGAACTTGTACCATAGCTCTCCGCCATGCTGAGCATCTTGGCCGCGTTTTCCCACTCGCCGCGTGAAGTCTCGTCAAGCGGGAGGGTTTGGGCGGTCATAACGGATGTCTGCGCTTGATTTATATACGACTGGAACTCTTCCTGACGACCCTTTCTAACGTAGACCAGCGAGGCAATGGTCACAATAATTAATGGAATGGCGATGGCGGTGCCGGCAAGCATTTGGCGGGATAGCGCATCAGGATGGAGAGGCTCATCAAAGCCCGGGGCCAGACGATTTAGAGTCCGCGATAGGAACGCCAGGGTTCGAGTAATTAAGGATTTCAAACCGAGCGTAAGAGGGGCGATGTAGCTGCTCAGTTGGACTCGGCGTGTGCCTCGTTTGACCGTCCCGAATCGCTCCTGTGCCAATCTTTCCGCCTGTAGTGACGTCTCCCCGGAAGGCGCTGCTGACTGGAAGGATGGTTGGAGACCGGCTCTGCCGGGCGGCACGATGCGCGCCAAGAGACCGGTTAAGTCGTAGTTGCTGGCGGCGACGAGGCGGTCGATTGCCTGCTCGAGGTCGAGTGTTGCCAGGCCGGATAGGGTTGCGTCGGACCACAAATCGCTTGGCGTAGTCGTAAGGATGAGAAGATCGTTGGGCTGTGATTCGAAGTGATAGAAGCGGATGTGAGGCGCCAGGCTGATTCCAAGAGGCCGTTCCGAAGCCTCCTCCGAGCTTTGACGATTGACTGCGCCAGGGCGTACGAGGATTACCTGCCCGACCCCGCTCTGACCAAAATAGAGATCTTTACCGCGCAAGACAGCACTCATCAGGTTGCCTTGGTAATTCGTAGGTTCAGACTCATCCTGATTAGTGTCTACTAGTTGGTCGTTTACCAACGCAGCCGCCTCACGCAGTGCGGAGGTAACAGAACCTGGCGTGCCGTAATACGCGTCAGCTGCCATGCGTACGAGATGGTCAAGATAACCAGGCGAGACGGGGCGGGAGGATTGCAGCGAGAGATTTAATAGGAGGAAATCATCTCCGCGCCCGCGTGCAGTTCGTCGCGGTGCGGTTAACGCGAGAGTTCCTGGGGGGGAAGTCAGGCGAGCTGCGCCGCCGGCGATATGAATTAGAGCGATATCGGTTTCGAACGTTTGAGCCATGGCAGTTATTGTACCGAAACGGGTTAGACGATGCAATAAGGGATGCAAGAACATTGCCGCGGCTGGTACAATCCTAGCTGTTCCGCAAAGACATCCCCATGATGAAAATCGAGTTTCTTCACTCAGACCAATCCTTCTCTGAACTAACTGATATTTGGGAAGCGCTGCTTAGCCGCTCGGGTACAAATACGCCATTTCAACAACCGGGTTATTTGGACGCCTGGTGGTCGACGATGGGAGGCGGCGAGTGGGATGATGGAGAACTTTGGCTCGGTGTGGGGAAGGGTGAGGGCGGGGAGATTGCGGGGATAGCCCCGCTATTTTTTAATAAAGATCGGAATGGTCGCCCTTCGATACTTATTGTAGGAAGCGTAGAAGTTTCTGATTATCTGGATTTCATCGTTTCAGAATCCGCCACAGATGAATTCGTCGATGCGCTGCTGGGATCCTTAGATGTTGAAGGACCAGAAGGATGGGAGGTTCTCGATCTTTATAATCTCCATGAGGGATCATCTACAGTGCAAGCGTTGCAGCACTCGGCGGAGAAACGCGGGTGGCGAGTTGAAAAGGAGCGAATCTCGCCGGTGCCTTTCGTGGCTCTTGCGGATAGCTGGGATGCATATCTCCAGGCGCTAAACAGTAAACGACGCAAAGAAGTAAAACGCAAACTCAGGCGGGCAGAAGAATATCCGGCACGCGTTAGTTGGCGGATTGTCGACGGAGATGCACTGATTGAACCCGAGATCGATCTTTTTCTCGGGCTTATGCAGAACGACTCGGAGAAACGAGCGTTTCTAGCGGACAAGATGATGGAATTCTTTCGCCGCCTTGCTCTGATCTCGCATGAGCGAGGTTGGCTTCAACTAGCTTTTCTTGAGGTCGGAGGGGAACCTGTATTTGGCTACATGAATTTCGATTACGATGATAAGCTCTGGATTTACAATTCCGGCTTCAACCCCTCGCATTATGAACTCTCCCCGGGCTGGGTTTTAATGGCCCATCTAATTCGTTGGGCAATTGACCATGGCCGGACAGAGGTCGATTTCCTGCGCGGCGACGAGGATTATAAGTACCGCCTAGGAGGCGTCGACCGCCATATCGTCCGTCTGACAATCGAGCGCTAAACACTGCGCAAGAGAACTGGATGCACATGCAGAGACGAACCCTCGCAATCCTGGGCGTGGCAAGCACGGGTTTTGCTTATGCGCTTTTTTTTTGCGCTTTCTGGAAGCAAGGCGACGATTGTTGCGGCGCTGCAATACCTCGAGCCGCTGATTACGCTGGTTATCGCAATCGTTCTTCTTGGTGAGGTTGTTACAACTATGAGTGTACTCGGGGGCGGACTCATCCTGTTTGGGGTCGCCTGGGTTGAACGTGCTGAAAGGGCGTAGATGGCTAGATTAAAGTTGGCAAACTGGTTGAAGGTTTTCTATGGAGACCATGGCCAGAACCCAAACCACCAGACCGCGCCGAGCGCCAGAGCGGTGACGAGGATCAGAATTAAACTGCTGATTGCTGCGGCAAGTAGGCACCCGAATTTAGAGCGAGGCCTCTCTTGATGCTTGCCCTTCGGTGCCGCGAGTATGACCAGTGTGATGTTGTCGTGGCCGCCGTGATCCAAAGCAAGATCCAGAAGGGATGCGGCCGCTTCTTCCACGGGTTTTTCTTTGAGAGCTTGATAGATTTCTAGATCGGTCACCATATCGGTGAGACCATCTGTGCAGAGCAATAAGCGATCCCCTCGCTTTAGGTGCATCCCTTGGTTCGAGATCGCACGGCTGTCGTTCTCGCCATCCTCCAACGACATGCGAATATCCGGTTCGGGAAGCTGCTTGCCTCCGATATGCCGTCTAATGACGTGTGCTTGCGGGTGGTCCTTTGCATCTTCGGGCGAGATAATGTTGTAGTCGATCGCCTCTTGTACCCAGGTGTGATCGATCGATATCTGACGTAATCGGCCCTGCCGTAGCAGATAAATGCGACTGTCCCCAACCGTAACTGTATAGAGGCGCGGTCCAACGATGAGGGCAACTGCCGCCGTGGATCCCATCCCAGCGAGATCCGCAGACTCGGCTGCATTTGTCGAGACCACGCGTCCAGCCTCGATAATCGCCGATTGGAGGCATGGGAGCGGGTCGCCGCCCTGGAAAGTTGCAACCCCCTGGGTGATCGTTTCAACAGTCAGCTGTGCGGCGACATCACCTGCCTTGTGACCGCCGATTCCGTCAGCGACGATCGCCAATAGCGCCGGTGGTCCGTTCTCTTCAACACGGTATGCCATCACGATGGTGCGATCTTCGTTGACGCGCCTTTTCTTCCCCATGTGGGTGCGGGCGGCATAGGCTAAGTGAGATTGTGGGTCAGCGATCACGAGTGTTATTTTCCTCTGGTTTCAATGGGTCTTCACCCTTGGATTCAAGTTTATAAACGTGGATTATACGACGATGGGGGGCGTTTGGCCGTATGAATTGAAAAAAAGCGCG
>RCNB010000612.1_pt1 | contig 23264 bp, 22 predicted proteins | sample 2041321 | NCBI WGS metagenome assembly RCNB01 (sample SAMN09708232, study PRJNA481090) | Marine sediment metagenome, whole genome shotgun sequencing project. | reverse complement strand
GAAAAAGCGAACCATCACCTCAGCAATAGTCAATCTATTGGTTCATACACGCAAACCTCAATGTGCAGACTACGCCTGCGACCGGACGCTCTGTAGAGACACAGCATGCTGCGTCTCTACAGAGTGGGCATATGTCCAGTCGGCTGAGGGCTTGAGTGACGATTGACCTGATAGAGATCTCCACGGTTATGTCACCTTACCGCAGTAAATGGAGGAGAACCGCATTGAATTATTTGGTTTTCTGTTATCAAATGAGCGGTTCAGAACGTCCGCAACGGAACGGGAATAAAAACAAGAACGAAAAGGACCAAACCAAAAATCGCAACCCACTTCCTGCGGGGATCGAGAGGCGTGATCTCATCCCGCGGACGGGCATAGGTGCGACCCATCAGGAAAACTAACCCAGCCCAGATGTACCACCCCGGCCATACGGTTCCCAGCAGCAGTAACAACCCTATGATGAAGGGCCAGAGTCTTGTGGTTGCTTTTCCCAGTAAGACATAGATTGCATGGCCACCATCGAGTTGGCCAGCAGGGATGAGGTTGAGCATCGTGACGAGCAATCCGGCCCAACCAGCCCACGCGAGCGGGTGTAATAACACATCGGTACCCCCATAGGGCATTGGCAAACCAACAAAAAAGTAGCGGACCCAATAGATAAATGGACTCAGACCTGCATAATGGAGCGGTTTTGGAAGGAACTCCCCTGTAACGATGTATTTCATGGCGAGGTACAGCAGCGAATTTCCTTCGAGGACAGAACCTTGAGCCATAATAGCATTCAACGGCAGGCGACCTAAATCCGACAGATAAAGCCCTACCAGCAGCACCGGGATGGCGACGATCAAACCCGCGATGGGACCTGAGAGACCAATATCTAAAAGGACGCGGCGGTTCTTAGGGGGCTCCTTCAAACGTATGAATGCACCTAGCGTACCAAACAAACTGAGTGGAAATGGAAGGAAATAAGGCAGTGAAACTGCAATCCTGTGGAAGCGCGCCGCAAAATAATGCCCGAATTCATGCGCCGTCAAAATCCCCAGCAAGCTCGCTGCGAACGTGATTCCGTTTGGTAGATTTTGCAGGGTAGCTCGCAAGATCCCCAGAAAGCTGGTATCTACAGGGGCTTCCATGCCATACATTGCGCCAGCCATCAGCATGCTTGCCAGCGTGAGCAGAAAAAGAATGACATTGACTAAAGGGTTGGAAGCTTGAGGCTGGATCACCCCTGGCATTCCCAGTATCTCATGCCCATCATTCTCTTCGCGAAAAAGCAATGTAGTCCCGGCCTGCTTAAAGACGGGGTCAAGTTTCTCAAAAGCCAGCTGCGAATCGGAAATTAAAGTGCCGCGGAAGCGAATGGCAAAAGGCTGCTTCTGATCTCCCTCGGTGATATCTGTGATCGACATCACCTGACGCACAAGCGGGAGCAGCTTATCGGCTAGATTATTTGGTGATCCACTATCGTCCAGGAGCATACACGCCTCAACAAATGGAAAGGCGGGAGTGGATGGGAGTCGAACCCACCGCGGCCCGCTGTGCGGCCCGCCACCGGTTTTGAAGACCGGGGAGCCCACCGGGACCCAACCACCCCCGAAGACTAAAAGGATACCGCGTCGACTACCACACGACAAGGATCGCCTCAGATTGCCATCGGGAAGATAGGTGGCGCTATCATTTCAGGAGACACGCTACAGAGAGTCGGTTAGAATAATCGGTATGCTCCTTCGCTCCTCGTATTGGCATTCTCGCTGGAGTGGAATTACAGTTAGGGGCTGGTAACTCTTGAGAGGGGTATTTTGGACCACTCACGATGTAGGTTCGGGCGCAAAGGACAATCGATGGTTCGGGAAAACCGATGGTTCTTTCGACTCATTTGGACCTTCTGCGGCATCATGCTGCTGTGCTTATCTGCATGCTCCACATCGTCACAACCATCCGCGCCTCAAACAATGGAACCCACAATAAGCGCTGCCAGGCTTGGACCTACGAGCACATCTCCGCCGCCCAGCCCACCTCCGATACCGATGAACCCCACACCCACTTTGATGCCAATCGCCCCTATCAGCGATGATGATTGGAGTTGGGGCCCTGTTACCGCTCCCGCAACGCTGCTTGTTTATTGCGACTTTCAATCTCCATACTGCGTGGATCTCGCCGCAGTGATCCTCGAGCTTACCGCCATTTACCCGGAAGATCTGCGGATTATTTACCGGCAATACCCTCTCCTGACTGTTCACGACAAGGCATCGCTAGCCGGCCAGGCAGCAGAATCCGCGGGTCGGCAAGGTCAGTTCTGGGCTATATACTCCCTGCTCACCAGCGATTACGCCGAGTGGAAAGATCTCGATCCGGAGAGCTTTCTCGAATGGCTTCTCGTCGCCACTAAACATCTTGACCTCGACCATCAACAGTTCGAAGAAGACTTGCGCAGCAATCGCTTCGAAGAGTCGATGAAAGAGTCATTTATCAGCGCTTACGACGCAGGCATCAACGGAACACCATTCATTTTCCTGAACAATGATTGGTTCCGCTTAAACCCAACTCGATTGAACCTGGAGGCAGCCCTGCGGCTCGAACTTCTTTCCTTTCGAATGTACGAGAGTCCTCCGGAGATGGCCATCGACCCAGACGCCGCCTACCTGGTTCATATGCAGCTAAATATCGGCGAGGTCGTACTTCAACTATTCCCGAAGAGCGCACCAATGGCTGTCAATAGCTTCGTATTTCTTGCTGAGAACGGTTGGTTTGACGGCAACCCCTTTCATCGCGTTGTTCCTGGAAAATATGTGCAAACAGGAGATCCAACGGGGACGGGTCTTGGTGGTCCCGGATACTTTCTTCCCGACGAGATTGATCCTGACCTGGATTTTAACCAAGCGGGAGTAGCCGCTCTCACAAGTACAGGACCGAACACAAATGGCAGTCAATTCTTCATAACACTCTCCCCCTTGCCAGAATTTAATGGAGCCAGGACCATCTTTGGTCGCGTCGTAAAGGGACTAGATCTCCTGCCTGACCTTGAAGGACGAGATCCCTTGGAAGATCTCCTAACACCGCCGCAAGCATATATTGAGTCAATAAGAATAGAGGTCAAATGAACGCTACAAAACGGGATCAACTGAGTGTCTTTCTGCTGATAGCGAGCATCCTTGCCTTGCTGCTCGCTATTATGGGTTCTGTTGGAATGGCCCTACTGGGAATAATTACGTGGTTTATTGATAACTCGGCTTCAGCGGGGATTACTTTAATTATTGCCGCCGCATTCATGGTAATGGGCCTGTGCACAATTCCCGGCATAGTTTATGGATACCAGGGCATGCAGGGAAAAATCCAAGTGCGAAAGGATAAACCTCTCGCCGGATGGACATATATCGGTCTCCTTTTCCCAATTGCTCTGGGCTTAGGCTACCTGGCATTCAATCGGGGTGTTCTTCCTTCCCTTCTCGGCCCCCTGGCTCACATCTCCGCAGCAACCATACCTGTCGTATTTGCGCTCGCGATTCTCTTACGAAAGGGATCACCGATCAGCGCTAAAAGGACATGGGGGCATTTCCTTGCCGGATTATGGGCTTCCCCGATGGTCGCATTCATTGTCGAAATTCTAGCTGCAATACCGCTGATAATAATCGTTTTCGCAATGTTGTTTCAGGAGATGAATAGCCAGGGGCTGATCGAAAACTTCACCCGCCCAGAGCAATGGACTGAGCCATATTTAGTATCCCAGGTACAGGAATTTACAAACCAGCCTTTAATACTCTTCCTGGTCACGGCCTTTCTAATTGTATTCGTGCCTATGGTGGAAGAAGCCATCAAGACCATAGGCGTCTGGCCTGTAATTCGACGCGGTTTTACCCAATATCAAGCCTTCATTGGGGGCGCTATCGCAGGTGCTGGATATGGCTTATTTGAGGCTTTCTTCCTAGGACAACCGGGGGAATCCTGGGTTCCGGTGATGATCGCTCGCGCCGGAGCAACCATGATGCATATGATCACGACGGCATTGACGAGCCTGGGGATAGCTCGCGCCCGAGAAAGTGGTCGCTGGAGCTATGCGCTTCGTTATTACTTCGGTGCTGTTTTACTTCACAGCTTGTGGAACATATCTGCTCTTGGAGTGGGCGTGATTATCCTTGTCCAAGAAGATCTCACTCCAATAAATCTTCAATCCCTATTGTCAGTTGTCAGCGGCGCCGCCGGGGTGGTAATAATCACACTCAGCATAGCCGCATTTCTAGGAATTTGGTTAATCCCAGGCAAGCTATCAACCAGCGAAGAAGAACCTTCCACTCCAGTGTCGGAGGGATGATCCCTTTCAACTATAAACGGGACGCCGCGGGTATCGAGATAGGGAAAGAACAACAAACCGCCGGCGACGATGATGGCTAGTGGAATATCGAGGGCATGAACTTTGCAGCATCTGGTCAGGTAAAAGTTCCAGGTCAGGCAACATGGGAGATTGGATAGCTTGACACGGTATCTCCCACTGTGCTACAGTACCGCCGCTCTCAATTAATGCCTTAATTTGATCGTCAGACTGGAGATGAAGCTTGGCAATTTCCCGCACTGATAAAATGAGCGAACGCTTAAGAGATTTGCAAGCCTCTTCCCCCGATGTCGAGGCTTCTGCGGTTATTAGCGTTGATGGCTTAACGATTGCATCTGCCCTTCCCGAAAGCATTGAAGGAGATCGGGTAGCTGCCATGTCAGCGGCTATGCTCTCATTGGGTGAACGCATCTCAGGCGAGCTCGGTCGTGGGCTCCTAGACCAAGTTTACATTCGAGGCGAAAACGGCTTTATGATCCTGATGGCCGTCGGAGATGAAGCTGTACTAACTGTCCTGGCACGAAAACAAGCGAAATTAGGTTTACTATTCCTCGATATGCGCCGCGTCACGCAAGATCTCTCCGAGCTTGTCTAAAGGAATTCCTATTCTGTGATGACGATTGAGAAAAGTCTTAAGACCTATCCGAACTACCCAACCCGAGCCTTCCTCCTGGAGTTGGAAGATGTGCTCGGCAAGAATGGCTTGAATGCCTTACTTCGAATAGCAGGCCTTCAAGGATGGATTGATAACTACCCCGCAGATAACTTCGAACGTGATGTTGATCTTTCTGAATTCTCTTCTCTGAATGCGGCACTCGATGAGATTTATGGTTCCAAAGGCAGTCATGCCTTGGCTCGTCGAGCCTCCAAGTCTGCCTTCGATCTCACCTGGAAACAGCATGGTGCTCTTGGGAATCAGCAAACTGAAGATTTCGACTCCCTCCCCGCGCAGGCGAGAAACAAGGAAGGGTTATCAATCTTTGCAGAGGTACTCTCGGCAGCGAGCGACCTCGAGTGCGAGGTTCAGGAGGAAGATAACATCATTCTATTCCGCGTCCAGAATTGCCCGGTTTGCTGGGGGCGAGAGAGCTCTTCACCAACATGTCAGGGATTTGTGGGCTTACTTGAAGGCTGTTTGCAATGGCTGGGTTCTGGCGAGGGCTTTGAAGTCACCGAAAATGAGTGTTCCGCTGCTGGAGGAGATGCCTGTACATTTTCCATCACAGAGGAACCAATTGGGTAAGCAGTGCCCACGCTGAACGCAAACCAGCGGCAATATTGGTGCGACTCATTCGTGCACAGGAAATCAGATCGAAATAAACCACCACACTCGTCATTGAATAGTCCAAACACATGAGACAACTAACGGTCGTTATTCCGACCTATAACGAAGCTGAAAACCTTCCGGCTCTTGCAGCCGCACTCTGGTCATTACCCATACCCGATCTAAAAATCCTAGTCATTGATGATGCATCTCCCGATGGGACCGGGGGAATCGCGGATGACTTATCGCGCAGCAAACCAGAACGGATTTCCGTGATCCACAGAGCCGGGAAACTTGGTTTGGGGACTGCATATATCACCGGCTTCAAACACGCGCTTCAATCCGGCGCTGAAGCAATCGGGCAGATGGACGCCGATTTCTCCCACTCCCCGGCTTACCTCCCCACTTTCATGGATCTTTTGGAGGGTTATGATGCAGTTCTCGGATCCCGTTATGTTGAAGGCGGAAAACTAGACGAGCGCTGGGGTGTGGGTCGGTTGCTCTTATCCTGGTTTGGTAATTTTTATGCGCGCACGATCCTCAGGATGAAAATCCAGGACGCGACGGGAGGGTTCCGCATATGGAGACGCGAAACCCTGCTGGGAATGCCCCTGGACCGCATTCGGTCAAATGGATATGTTTTTCAGGTTGAGATGGCCTATGTGGCACAACGCTTGGGATATCAGTTCATAGAAAGCCCAATATACTTCGAGGACAGGCAGATCGGGCAATCGAAGATGTCCTTCCGAATTCAGGTTGAAGCGGCCTTCCGAGTTTGGCAAGTGCTCATGACCCACCGTCATCTTTCAGCAGATCAACACAAACCCTCCCCACAATAAATCAACGCTGCAATCGATCTTCTTCAGCAGCAATTCGGGCGATCATTTCCCAATCCTGGATTGAAAGTTCTTGAGCTCTGCTCTTCGGCTGAATCCCTGCTTTAGCAAGCAACTTCTCAACTTCTTCCGGGCTCGAGCTTAGCTCACGTGCAAGAGAATTGCGCAATTTTTTCCTTTTTTGACCAAAACCAGCGCGGGCTAAACTGAAGATCGCCGGGATCACCTCACGTGGAACTACAGGTTCCTCATATATGTCTATGCGCAATACTGCCGAATCCACCTCCGGAATGGGATAGAAACACTCCGCCGGGAAGCGCGCGGTAATCACGGCATGGCCATAGATCTGAACACTCAGCGCAAGCAGGCTCATATCACCTGGTGAACTGATGATCCGCTGCGCGACCTCGCGCTGCATCGTCAACACAACCCTCGCCGGAGGTATGGAAGAATCCATTAAGTGTCGAAGAAGTGAGGATGTGATGTAATAGGGAATGTTGGCGACGACATAATATCCGGATCGCGAAACCAGCTCGCCTGGGTCAAGATGTAGGAAATCAGCATGAAGTAACGTGACGTTTTCGAAATCCTGCAGATTATCGCGAAGGACAGGGATCAGTCGTTTGTCGATTTCAACCGCGAATACCCGGTCTGCATATTGAGCCAATTCGACTGTCAGTGTTCCGAACCCTGCTCCAATCTCGATGATTTCCTCGTGTCCGCTCAGATCCGCAGCAGAGATCACATCATCTAAGGCACGCTGATTTATGATGAAGTTCTGGCCAAGGCTTTTCTTTGGCAAGATCCCATATTTTTTCAGCACTCCGGGCGCATCAAGTAATGATGGTTTCACAAGTTATGTCCTGATTAAACAAAGCCGGAAAAGTTACGCGGATTCCTGTAAATACTTATCCCGATTCGCCCCGCGGGCGATTTTGCCGCTGCTCGTTTTGATCAACCAGCCGCGATCTACGGTTAAAACATATCGTGCAGTGACATCCGTCCCGCGCGCGATCTGATCTCTAATCTCACGTGCAATTTTCACACGCAGGTCATCCTCGGTCACATCCACTTCGGCGATTACCCCTATCTCCTCGGTCCCAAGTTCTTCATTGAATATCCCGAAAGCAACCACTCGCCCTGGATGAACACCTTCAACATCCATCGCTAGTTCTTCGAGATCCTGGGGGAAAACATTCTTGCCGCCGACAATAATCAACTCTTTCTTACGGCCGGTTACATATAACTCACCCTCAACAAGATAACCCAGATCCCCGGTGATATACCAACGACCCAGAAAAGTCTCTTGGGTTAAATCATCACGGTTGTAATAGCCGGATAGCAGACAATCCCCCTGCAGTGCAATTACCCCAATATGCCGATCGGGTAAATCCATCCCCTCAGCATCTATAACGCGCACGCTCGTTCCATCAATCGGTTGACCCGCTGAAAGCATTTTAATCGCCTCCTCACCCGACTTCGCGGGAACCGCAATTTGATCCTCCAACAGGGATCGCCGGTCGATCTCATCCACCACTACCGGTGCTTTAATGCCACCTTGCGTGACTGCGAACACATTCTCTGCCATTGCATAACACGTCGCCAATGCTTGGCGTTTGAGTCCGTAATTTGAGAAACGGTTGAAAAAATCCTCATGACTCTTCCATCGCATCGGCTCAGAGCAGTTAATCACGGCTCGCCAGCTGGATAGATCGATGTTGTCGAGATCACGATCGCGCACTTTGCGAGCGCTGAAATTGTATGCAAAATTCGGCAGCCAACTCAGTGTTCCACTGTATTGTGAGATCGCGGATAAGAGCCGGTAAGGGGCGCGAATCCAATCGAATGGTGACATGAGAATAAGCTTGGATCTCAATAAGATTGGCATGATAAAGCCAGCAATCAAACCCATGTCGTGGTAAAGAGGAAGCCAACTCACAACGACATCATCACGAGTCATGTTGATCGCTTCAGCGTAGGATTTAAGCTGACAAAGAACAGCTCGGTGAGATAGGGCCACGCCTTTCTGCAAGCCAGTTGTCCCGGATGAGTGTTGTAAGAGAACGATATCCTCCGGCTCGCTTCTCATTCCTCCGAGCGTCTCCCAGGAAATATCTATTACCGGTTCTGCTTCAGTCCAAAGAATTACAGAACGCACTGAATCGCCTTCTTTTCTTGCTCCCGCGACTTCATCTGTAAATGCCGGATAGGTGACGATCACAGCCGGCTTGGTAATCTCAACCAACGCTGCAAGCGATTGGCGATAGCGTTCTGGCGATAGTTTTTCAGTGAGAAAGGGCATGATGGCGGGGACTGCGCCATGCAGAATGGCCCCGAAGAATGCTTCGATCAGCGGCCGACCATGCTGCAGGAGTAAGATGACCGGTTCGTTGCGCCGTACACCCGCACCCTCGAGGAGCTTTGTATATCCGAGTGCACCGCGGATGAGATCAGCATACGTGATCGCTTGATCTCCATCTGGCGACTGGAGGACTAGCGCAATTCGATCTGGCTCCTCTTGGATCGTCCGGTAGAGAACATCAGTGACTGTCGTCATATCGGTTAGGATGTTCTGCGTGCGGAGATTAATGCAGCCAATTCTTCGATCGTGTCAAAAACATCTGCGGTGAGTTCGGTATCGTCAATGCGCGCGCCGAACGTCTCCTCGATAAAGAGAGCGAGATCCACCAGGCTGAACGAATCGACCAGACCACTGGAAATCAGCGCCTCATCATACGCAATTTTCCGAGTCGGATCTTTTAATAATTCAGTTGAAATAAAGGCAGCGATTTGATCCTTCATTGAAAATCTTCTTTCCACCCGCGGGAAAACCTATTCCCGTACATCGGGTGATGGTTTTAAGGCGCAGAAACACCCTGCCAAACCGAGTTTAGGACTTGAAGAGCGGTGAGATTTCTCCAAGGCCAAGCAGCCCTCATCGCTTCGGGGTCATCGAAGTGATTTTCAGCAAAAGTAAGATGAAATCCATCTTCCATTAAACCCTGGTTTGGAAGCGGTTGGATCGCTCGCCAAAAGTTCCAGAGTGGGATGTCGTATTCGTAAGCTAACCTCGTTAGGATTATATTGATACGGTGATCTCCCTCGAGATTATCCGCTTTCGTTGCCAGAATTGGAAGGATTCCGCGGTCGATCAACGTCTCCAAGATTTCCCGCACGTACTGCTCGTATTTCTCAGGATTTCCCTCCCACCAGGTTTCCAGACTCACCAAGGCGATGCTCGGTTGATGCAAGCGGATCTCACAATCCAACGGGGTTTCGCCCGGATCACAGAATTCGGGGTTCGCCCATAGCGGAGAAACGACCGATGCTGCATTAAAACCCCTGCGTACTGCCTCACTCTCCCTCGCGAAAGATCCATCAAACCATTCAATTGTCTCTTCAAGGTATGCATCTTCCTCACGAAGCGAGTAAAACCCCTCATGGCTGAAGATCGACAGGAACATCGAGGGGACGTTCTGGCAGTCACCGACTTTCGCGAAAGCACGGGGGTTATTCCCCAAACTCAATCCATGGATATAGATATCTCTCGCTCCATCACTCACAACCGGGATTACGGGTAGATCTTGCCATGTGCTCGGGTCGTAAGTTGCGATAGGTGCTGGAGTTGATCGCTCGCCTTCATCCGCTTCCGCAGTTTGATCAGGTTTTGATGAAGGAACGCTTGTTGGTGTTCCTCCACCCTCGGTTTCCACAGTTGTGCTCCTGGGAGGGTTCTCCGTTGGTTCAACCGATGAAGAAGAAACTCCTTCGAGAGAAGCTTGAGGGTCCTTCCCCGTTGGGCTTGTACACCCAGCCAGGATGAAAACCACGATTCCGATCGACACCGACAAGGCTAAGTTAGACAAACCGTTTCGTTTATGTACCATATATTTTTACCTTCGAAAGTAATCACAATCCTTAATGAAATCGAAGTTCACGGCTCTTGGAGAAACTCTTTTATCACTCCGATAATGTCCTGTGCCAGAATTCTGGACCCCAGAGGCGTATAGTGAATCGCGCTATCCGTAAATTCTGAGGCTGGCAGTGCTTCCCACATATCCACATAATCCCAACCTCTGCCAGCCGCCTGAAATTGCAGTTCCTCCCGATAGAAGTCGTATGCCCAACGCGGGTAGTAGAAATTGTACCGAATATCGCTATTCTCACCCTTGCTGATAAACACCGGCTCATTAATGATAACCACCGGGATATCGCCTGCCGCTCGCACTCCCGCCTCAAGCACATCAAAAGCAAGTTCGTTGGCGCTTAAATCCCCTGGCATGAAATTGTGGAAGTCCAGATCGGCAGGCAGGTCCTCCAGCCGCTCATTATAAGTTTCCGGAATCTCATGGTCAACGCCGGACCCAGACCAAAGCACACCCAGCATCTGAAGCTTAAAGAGTTGGGCTAGTTCTCGCCGCTGGCCTACGATGGTTCGATTCCAAAACGTTGAGTTCTCAAACCGTTCATCCTCAGGGTCAAGATCGAGCGCATAACGTGTGATGAGATCGCGCGTGGGATCCGGATTGAGTTGTAGAAAGGGTGAATCCAGCTGGGATACTTTAGGAAGAGACTCCAGCGTGACCAACCAGATAATCAGATCAGGATGATTGATGAGCCCGCGTTCAAGGATCAGTAGATCCTTTGTGATAGACATCGTTGGATACCCAAGATTGTAGGCTTGAACCGTTCTTCCATCTTCTGTTTGTATTTCGCTTTGGTTGATCTGAGCCGAAAGGGTCTGCGTTGGCTCGAGTAAAAAGCCCCACACCGACGAGTCGCCGATAACCAGAACGCGAAATTCCTCTTCGCTCTTATCTGTGCTCTGTATCTCATGCGCAGCAAACATGGCATCTAAATGGGATAGCGTGATGTTGAACGAACGATCAGGGTCATCCCCATAAGGAAGCCGCAGCCGCCCCGGGAAAAGAACGTTGTACAACGAGAGCCGCCCAAGACCGGGAAGCGGGTTAAGTAGAGCATAAACAATATTAATCGCCGCAAATAGAACGAAGGCTTTCAGAAGGACACGCCAGATGAAGCCCCATGAGATCTTCATCACACCCTTCCCCACACGCTGAGTTTCGGTCATCGATAGCCCCCGAACATTCGTATGAGGGTCTCCCAAGACATCTGAACGCTCGGCAATGCAAACCAGACCCATCCTAGCGCTACGAAGTTGAAAGTCAGAATGAGGCTAACGGCTCTCATTGCTTTACTCGTGTGGAAGGCTGAAGGAATTCGATCCCGCCTGGTATTGAGGAAAACAGCCCAGCGGTTATGGATAAACAGCCCGACAGCATGCCATATACCCCATAGGGCGAAATTCCATGTCACCCCGTGCCACAGTCCTATCAGCGTCATCGTCACCAGCTGACCAATCAGGATTATGAGTGCAGGGTTCATCTTCAATCGCCCTTTTCGCAGCGCGCGCGTAAGCGGATTGAAAACATAAGACCGGAACCAATTGGCGAGCGTCATATGCCAACTATTCCAGAAAGTTCCGATGTTGGTTTTTAAGTATGGGCGGTCGAAGTTCTCCGGGAGCTGTATGCCGGATATTTGCCCTATTCCTACTGCAACATCCGTATAGCCGCTGAAATCGAAGTACAACCTCAGGCTGAAGGCAAACACAAGCACCCAGAGCCAGGGGATGGAACGCGTCAAGGCAGCATTGGTCGAATTTAGGGCGATAATTGCCAACCCATCCGCCAGGACAAATTTCTGAAATACTCCGAGAACGATCCTCTTGGCGCCAGCAAAATATTCGCTCGCAGTAGGTGCGACCGTATTTTGCATTTTAGAGGCAAATTTCTCGACTCGGTCAATCGGCCCGGCAGTAATCGCAGGGAAGAAAAGGACAAAGGTCAAGAAATCAAGGAACGACACTGCAGGCAAACGGCCGGATTGATAATCCCTTAGGACATGTAGGAGACGCAAGGCGATGTAGGAGAAACCAAGCCAATATAAATCTGTAGACGCGGCTAGATTTCGCGATTGCCCCGTTACCCCTCGCAAGAGACTGCTGGCCCACACCGAAAGAGTTTCAATTTTTAAAATAATGAAAACACCAATGACAACGACGCCGAGAAGCACACTCATCAGACGTGACCATTTTGCGAGCCACTCGCCGGCGAAACCCAGGATAGCCAGAATGGAACCTACAATAACCACCAGATAGATTGATGGGGGACGGGAAGCTGTTACTTGCCATCCCTCGGGGAGAAAACGGCTCAGGCTGATGAGCAGCGGCAGAAGAGCGGTGAATAGCAGTGCGGCGAGGTCCTCCCGGCTCAACCCCCGCTCACGATGACGAGTCACCAACCAGGCTATCACTGTCAACCCTATTGACGCCGTTGGAAACCAGAAACTAAACTGCCGTAATGAAACTGCGGGTTGAAGCCAGTAAACGCTGACCAGACTGATGATGAAAAGAGACCATCTCCGCCATCTTTGGGATGCGGTTAGGACCAGAGCGCTGACTAAAAGACTGAATATTAAAATGTGGATCAGGGTCATTAGAAGCCCTGATAGATCCACTGCGGTGAAGCATCAGCAGTGAGGATGATTATTAGCAGAATTATCAAACACAGCGCGAGTGCATATAAATTCTCGCGTGCGCTCGACTTACGATCCTTCACTCGCCTGTCCCTGTTGAATACCCACACATCTTCCACTCCCCACCCTCAAGAACAGCGACGTAGATCCTCCCCGACAGGGGGATGTCCTGGTCCTCCCCACCATAGTTTGCAATAATCTTACCCTCACAGTTGACGAGTGTTTGCTCACCACTCGCACTAGTTGAGGTGCAGGTTAACCCATCGAGCCGAACGACGACGGCTTCAAACGAGGACGCTTCAGCATGCGCGCCTTCTTCCCAGTCCAGACATGATTTAGTAGTCGCCAGGACGACATCTTTCGACACAATAGCATTTAGATAGGCTTCAATCGCATCCTCTGCCGATCCCTGCTGTGTGCAAGCAGTGATGGTAAGACTCAGAAAAGAAAGAATCCCAACGATCCGAATGGCTTTCCTCATACCTATACCTCCAACAGGATTACACAACCAATTCCCGAGAAAAACTAAGTCGATTAGCACTCGATTCCCGGGATCTGTTCTTCGACTAGTAACTCAGGGAAGAATCCAGGGAATGCTGTCTAATGGCGGGACTGGAGTTAGAAAATATAAAGTAGTCCAACTGTGCCAGCCTTCAAAATCATCGTCCGTGAACCCTAAATCGATCCAATCTTTATCAGCAAATCCTGCGCCGATATCCTCAATCGACCCTGATCCATACGCAGGGATAAATACCGGCCAGCCTCTCATCTGGTTATACCAGCTTCGGATTACAGCGACCATGCCCCTGGTAACCGGGCGTCCACTGGCCGTGAGTGGATAACATTCCGATACCCCAGATCGGCAGGGCGAATAAGCCGTCGCATAAACAGGGATCGCACGCCAATACTCGATCGTCCCACTCCCTGTGTTTAGCGTGCGGATAACGATCTTGGTGCCATAGCCCACAACTCGTGGCTTCGGCTCAATAAGGTGGACGGCCTCATCCACAGACCGCTCCACCTCAACCCCATCCTCTATTCGCAGGCGGATTCGTTTCGCCACCACACCGTAGGAACCGGTGCTGATTACCGCTAACGTATCTAGCTCCAGAGTATCGGCTGGCTGGTAGACGGTGCCGAAGGGGATCGGCTCCATCTCGTATAGAATATTTTCACGCACCCTGACCACACGAATCCGGCCGTCGCCGGGAATGGGTCCGTCCACCTCAGGGATTGCGTAGTCCATGCCAGTTAATGCAATGCCAGATTGCACCAACGCTTCGCCGACTGTCTTACCGGCAGCCCGCGTGTGGACAACCTCACCATCCGTTTCGAAGACAAGTGACTGAGCTCTGACGACCTCAATCACGTCGCCTGCAGATACAGGTGCACCTGGATTTGGCTCAACGAGGTCTCCCTCGTAGAGAATGATGCCTGCATCCCACAATACTTCTCCAACTGTTCCGGCCGAACTGCGAACAGGAATTGAAGTGCCGTCATCGATAATTTCTAGGGCAACCCCTGAATGCAATTGGACGCTAAGAGGGTATTTTGGGACCTGAACTTCAGAAGGGTCTTCAAACCACATGGTGACATCTAATTGATCACCGGGGAAGACCCGAATGCCAGCCTCAAGAAGGATATTCTCTGGTGAGGATTCAGTTGTCAGTACTTTCTCAATTTCACCACCGGTATGAATTGTCACCTCGCGAGCGTTCTGAACTCGGATCGTCATTCCAGGTATCAACTTCTCGCTCGCCGACGGTTGTACTTGATCTTCGTCTCCTACTGTAACTCCACCATCACGGAGCGCAGCCATCACCGTCCGCGCGTGCGTTCGAAGAGAACTCTCAGATCCATTGATCTCCAGATGTACAGTTCGGGCTGTCGCAATGTAAATCAACACAGACCCACACAGGGCAAATACGGCAATCCCCAAGGGGAGTATCTGAGGATAACGATCGAGGATGCGTTTGACTTTTTCCATAAACCGCGCTGAGTATACCAAAAGAATCAAATAGCGCTCCCTGTCGAAAGTGCAGCAAAATCCTCTGCGTGACTCTTGTAGACTATAATACCTTCCTTCGATCAGCGTTCAAGAGCGCTGGTTGATGTAGAAACCAGGTCTAAGTATCGTTTGTCATTTTATGTAACGAACTGTAGATTCTGACATCTAAATAGTGTTGAGATGTGAGATTGACCAAACGAGGTGTTGAATTACATGCCAATTTATGAGTTTCGATGCGACAAATGCGATCATCCGTTTGAGGAATTGATCCTTAGCGCATCGAAGATAGATGAAGTCTGCTGCCCAAATTGTAAGAGCACTCGAATTCATAAGCAGATCTCGCTCTTCGGAACAACGGGTAGTGATACAAAATCCGACGCATCCTTCGCTTCTTGTACAACAAGCACTTGAGGGATACCATCGCGTTAAGCTGGCCGTGTGCCGGATATTCTAGTAAGAAAACATATTAGTGTGGGCTAGAACTACCCAGGTCGCTGCAAATATTTTGCGGTGACCTTTTCATTTTTCCTTTACCGCTACCTGATTAGAATCAAATAGCATCTGGGCAGGCACCCTGACGGCACCCGGAGAAACCTCTGTACCGCTGCTTCCTTTCGGACCTGACGGGGTTTGGAGATCTCCGCTGCGTCAGACCTGCCCAGACGCCACTATGGAGGATATCGCGGGCAACAAATGCTGTCAATTCGTACTGTCGTTTTGGGTGCAATCCAATTAAAGATACCTCTTTGGCTAAATGACTTGATGCCATCATTGATCTTGCGAGACCAGTCCACCGTGATCGAAATAATGAACGACCCGGGATCTGCGTCAAACACCTCTCCATATATTCGGAGTCGGGAAGCTCTGCTTCCGGCCGCAGGCGCAGCCGCCACCTTGAGGCCTGTACGTTAACCTCTCGCAGGCTTTGATCCTGCAGGAAGTTGAGGGACTGATTAAAGTGAAGACACCGCGTATGCGGTGTCGTGAGGCGGAGAGGGTGGGATTCGAACCCACGGAGCCTTTCAGCTCACTCGCTTTCCAGGCGAGCGCGTTAGGCCAGACTACGCTACCTCTCCATTTGTCCTAATGCTCACCTAGTCGTGAGCGCCGCAATTATATCATGGGGATATGGGCAGCTCGGGAAGCGGAAAAACCCATAGATTGTGATCTTCATGGGAACGAAAAACAATCACAGAGCCATCTGGAGATGTCTGCCAGTCATTGCTTGCAATCGGAAGAGCATCAAGCGTGGGATCCGTTAATTCCCATACAACATCTTCATCCGCGTCAATCTGCCACAGGTAAGCACCTGGAGCGTCCAAATCTTGTGGGATCACGAGCAGTTGACCCTCTCCTCGCCAACGGTAAGCACCGATGAATGGATAGTGTTGCTTTGCACTGCCATCCATTTTCACAATCCAAAGGCCGTTCCTATCGGGTTGGTTCTCAAAAGCCATGAAGAAGGCCAGCCAACCGCCTGAGGGGGACAGAAGAAGACTGCGGGGTTTCTCTACTTCAAACAGTAATCGCCCGCCGCCATCCTCCGTTGAAACCCGCCAAATTCCGGCAGGTCCATCTGGAGCCAGGCGGCCATAGACGAGTATCGCCTCTTCTCCAGCAGCCCAGCCTACGAAGTGACCACCATTGACTGTGACAACTTCGCGCGCCGCCCCTCCATCAAACTCTGCCAACCATATCGCGTTTTGGCGCAGGTCCGGATGGCGTATTCCCCTCGACCCGATTTCCCATGCGATCTGATCACCACTGGGAGAAAAAAAGATCCTTCTTCCCGGTGATGGAACCACCCAACGATCGCCATCAGCCCAACGCTCGATGTAAACCATACTAGCTTCAGGGTATGCCACTAAAGACCAATCTTGTGAATAAACACCAATTCGCTCCGTGAGCAGCGTGGGAGATCCACCCTCCCGGGGAATACTATATAAACCCGGGACATCGCCTTTCTCACCTGCATCGAAAAGCATCACCCATTCTGAATCTGAGGACCAACGAGGATATGGACAGCACTCACCATCGGAGATGCGAACTGGAAGCGACCGAGGGCTGCTTCTCGGTAAATGTTCGATGGTGATAACAGGCTCTGGTGTCGAAATAGAAAATGGAGGTAGGGTTGTAACCCTCACTAGCACCTTCTCACTTCCATCGGAAGGTATGGGTCCAGCTTGAGCAGCGTCTGCAAGCACTCCCAGAAAGACCACTAAGGTCAAACTGAGAAAAACAAATAGCAGACGCTTACCAATCAAATGGCCACGGAGAGGCATAATCATTCACCAATGGATGTCCGAATTGAGTCTCGGGTTGTTCGAATAAATCGGTCCAACGTCTTGGGTTCTCCATATCCATCTCAAATCGTACAGGCTCCGCCCCGATTAAAGCTAACCGCTCCCAATCTGCTTCAATGAGATTCAGAGGGTTATAGCCAAAGGCGTGAGTCTCGGAGTCGCGAATCTCCAGATGGATATGCGGGCGAGAAATACAAGTGCGATCCGGGTCTCCGCTTAGAGCCACAACTTCACCGGCAACGACTTTCTGTCCAATCCTCATTCGAGAGCGGACAAGCAAATGGCCATAAAATGATGCGTAGCCATTGGGATGGTTGATAAGCAAATTATGTGGACCGGCGCCATGCCAACTATCGACAGAAAACACAACTCCATCGCCAATTGCCCTCACCGGCGTACCGCAGGGAGCTGCCAGGTCGAGACCAAAATGGAGCCCTTGGCCCCCATAATAGACATTGTTCCGGAAGCGATACGCGAATGTCGTATTTCCATATGCTTGCAGAAAAAACCAGGTATCGGGTCCAGGCGGTCCTGCAAATGGCATTATGAAGGGCCGCTCCTCTTGTGGTGGAGACGGGTCAGCGCTCGCCGCGCTCAGCCCTGTGGTTGCCAGTAGCAGAGCGGTGAGCCCCAACATGATGCACACTCGAACTTTATTTCTTACAGACATATCTTTTCCATTACTTTTTCCGCTCTACCAGTTCCGCTGGTCCACGCGGCGGGAATAATTGATCCTGGACCTCGGGCGCGAATCTCCGAACCAGGTCGGAAGAAAGTGCGTTTTCCCTGCAAACCTCAGCGAAGAAATCAGCGCTCGGTCGTTTTGAACGTTCTTGTGTCCTGGGGTCAAGTGCCCAGAGCCCAAATCGCTGAGTCCAACCACTCTCCCATTCAAAATTATCGACCAGAGTCCAATGGAAGTAACCTTTCACACGCCAGTTGAAATTCACAGCATGCCATAGCTGCTGGAGATGGCTAGCGAGATAGCGCGGCCTGATCATATCCTCACTGTCCTCAATGCCATTTTCCGTGACATAGATCGGCTTTCCATAACCATGTGCCCATCGAAGTGCATCCCGGAATCCATCCGGTTTGTTGGCGATAAACCCCGTCGGGCTGAGGTCCGCATCATCTGAGAACCCTCCGGCTTGGAAGATCGCCGATGGCTTTGATAATTGGAAAGAAACCTGCTCCATAGTGTAGTAGTTCAAACCGAGAAAATCCTGTGTTCCCCGAGCCTCGGGAATACTTTCTCGCATCTGCAGGAACCGGATTTTCCCATCCGTAACCGCTCGAGGGAAGACATCGTTGAACCCTCGGCTTCGAAATTTAGCAATCATTCTGTTGACCGGCAGGAATCCTTCCACAGGCTCGAAACCCCGATAATGATGGGCAAGCCCAACAGAGGCGGATGGTTGAAGTCGATGGATCGCATGGTATGCAGCAGCATGCGCTCGAATTAGGTGCCGGATCACCGTTGGAAGAGTTCTGAGATCACGCCTGCCGGGGGGAAAGATCCCGTCAACAAAAGCCGAGTATGCATAGACATTTGGCTCATTGATGGTGATCCATATCTTCACGATATCTTTCAGCGCTGCGACGACTTTCTCCACATAGCGTTTGAAGAGCTTGTCGATCTCTGGATTAAGCCAGCCCCCTCTTTCAGCTACCCAGCTTGGGTTCGTAAAATGATGCAGCGTAACCATCGGCGTGAGCCCTCGCTCTACCGCTCCCAGGAGTATTTCACGGTAGCGTTCAATTGCGGCTTCGTCCCAAACTGCAGGGCTGGGTTCTACGCGGCTCCACTCAATCGACATCCTATGCGCGTTTTGAAAGGATTCAGCTGCTCGATCGAAATCCTCTGCCCAGCGGCCTGCCCACCAATCACATGCTTTCCCGGACTTATGCCCGTGCAAGATTCGATCCGCTTCCTGCTCCCAATCCCACCAATCATTATCACGGTTCTCACCCTCAACTTGGTGAGATGAAGTCGCCGTTCCCCATAAGAAACTCTGTGGGAAATGAAGGCTTGCTTGAATCATTCCATCTCCTTTCCTTTCACGCTTGACGCGTCGCGGACAAGGCGGACCTGAGCGAAAAGGGTGCGCACATTCGTCGGAGAAAATCCAAGATCGAAGGCGTCTTCAAAGGCAGAATAATCATCATCCGCTACACGGAACAGGATTCTGATCCTCTCTTTCAGGAGATCCTGGATCAATGCTGCAAGTACCGACTTTGTGAAACCCCGACGGTATCCCGACGAATCTGACTCCACATATATCTCTGCGGATTGAGAACTCATCCAATTAATCCCCGAGGCAGCGTATCCCTCTCCCCGGGATTGAATCTCATAGCGGGGAGAACCACCCAGCCCCTCACTTTTCTGTACCAAGACATTTATTACCGGCTGAAATCTTTTTGAATCCAATCGCAATAAATTCATTACCGCAATCGGCTCGATATCGGCGATGTTGAGTAATGATTCGCTTTGCTCAATTGGCAGATAAATTAAATAGGGTCGACCGGGGTCGAGCGCTCCGGCAATCAGTGTTCTAATCGCTTCATCTGTCGCCGTAAAGGGTATTAGCAGAGGTTTGAAAAGATCCAGCCCCGTACTCGCAATTGCCATGAAACCGCTCAGTACTTTGCCGTTGGGATAATAGCCAAAAATTGAAACTCGTTCGTCTGGGTGTTCTAACCCATAGTATGCCGCCATCGCATCGGAAATGGAATGGATATCCACAAGATTCCGAAGCTTTTGTCGTTCTTCTCGAGGGATGAGTTCAATCGAAGTCATTTTGATAGAGATTCTATAGGCGAGGCTGGTCGTAGCCAAGCCAGAGGGTAATATTTTTCGAGAGATAACTATTCAAGAAAAGCTTCACTTAAGCATAACTTCTGGGTAGATGTTTATACCGGCAATTTCAGGTCCAAGGCTAAAAATGGAAAATCGATATTCAATTTCCTCATTACTGGCGCCATTGATCCGCTCTTCCCAAACATTCATCCCGATAGGCTCCCCCTTTGCGTCAAAAACCACTCCCACAACCCGTACAAGAAATTCGTCGCTTTCATGAGCCGCGATCGAGAGCCTTCCACTGACTTCTGCCAATCGCCTTTCTGCCTTATAAATCGTTCTTGTATCAAGCACATCGATCTCAGGCAACTCATCTATTAGGTCTGCAACTTGCACTGCAGAGAGAAGATCAACATGAAAACCGGAATATCCTGACGGCTTACGGTCAAATATCGCGATCAAGGGGATTTCCTGTCCGGTTGGTATTTGGTTAATGGGTGCATATACGATTTGATTGTCTAATATCTGCCCATCCCGATCATGCAAAGTGATATGCGCCGAAACGCCGGCAATCATAAACTCTTCGTTGTTCGTGATGGAGACCATGCAAATAAACGCCAACGATGGACTCTCGTGGCAATCCAAAGCCTTTATGGGGACAGGGATAGGTGTCGGAGTAGGAAGTAAAATTTCGACCGGCTCACCATCAGAACCAGGAATCCTGATTTCCTCGCCGATACGAAGCAAGTTAGGGTCGATCTGAGGATTTACCAGAACGATGTCATCAAATTGAACACCATACCGAAATGCAATTTCCAGGAGTGTCTCGCCTTGTTGAATAATGTGGACAAAGGGAGTTGGTGTCGGTCCAGCAGGGATTAGCGTGCCAATCGGGGTGAGCGAGCTCGCCGGCTTTGATGTCGGCGTGTATGAGGAAACTGACCGCAGGGTTGTTGTCGCTAGAGGAGTAATCTCCATATCTGCGCGGGAGCAAGCAGCTAGCATGAAGAACAATAGAACTACAGAGAGGTGCAACTGGCGTTTCTCCATTATCTCTAGATTATACCAATGGGGGGTAGCCTGGAATATACCGCTATGCTAGACTTTCAAATGCAGTAATGCAGTACGGAGGGGAACGAAGTGGCTGCTGAAACATCAAAAACCCTGACTGAAGCAATCGCCGCAGTACGCTTGGGCGACCGGCGGCATGCACGTGAGCTGCTATCGCGATTATTGCGTGCCGATTCCCAGAATGCAGAAAATTGGGTGTGGATGAGCGCGGTTGTAGATTCGCCGCGCGAGCGAGTGTATTGTCTTGAATCCGCACTGAAAATTGACCCGACCAATCGCGCGGCCTTGCGTGGTCTTGTCTTATTTGGAGCGCGTTCGCCCTCCTCCTCTGATCTTTCACAAGCTCTGAAGCTTCCGCGACGCGAGATCGCTCCCACAGAAATCAAGCCAACACCTGAAGAAAAACCGATCGTACAATCCGCCCAGAAAAAACCTGCCGCTAGCCCTTTCAAACCGAAGAGACGTAGATCATTTATCCAGGTTTTTGGAATCGTTTTACTCTCCGGCTTGGCTATCGCTGCTGTCGGCGGAGTGGTGTACATACTCGAACCAATGTTCGCTCCGAGATTCCTTGGCATGGCTTCCACGCTTCCACCTCCCAGCCCTACCGCAACGGATACACCGCTGCCAGGCACCCCAACGGCGACACCGATTCCCGCTGCAACACGCATAATCCGCACTCCTATCCCTACTGACTCCGTAGGGACTCCTCTGGCTCTATTAGTCGCAGAAACGAGGACACCGACACCGATTGCTGGCTTCACTCCGCACCCCAGCAATGAATCTTATACAGCTGGTGTAAAAGCGATAGAAGATGGCGACTACGAACAAGCGATCTTCTTCCTGGATCAGGCGTTAAACTATGATCCCGAATTAGCGGAAGCGCTGTATTTTAAGGCGGAAGCCCACCGATTAAGCGGGAATGTTGCCGAGGCGATTAATTTCTATGACGAAGCAGTGCAGCTCGACCTGGATTACGCCGCGGTTTACCTCGGCAGGGGTCGGGTACTTCTAGGACGCAATCTAGAAGAAATCGCTGAACAAGACTTCGATCGCGCAATAGGGAGCGATCCACTGTTCGTTGAGGCTTACGAGGAGTTGGCTGCATTCTACGAGCAGAAGACATTCTGGCAGCGCATGGAAACAGTAATTGAGCAAGCACTGTCCATCGGAGCGCGATCTCCACAAATGCTAATCTACCTCAGCAATGCTCAACTTATCTTGGATAAATATGAGAATGCCCTCGGATCCGCGCTAGAGGGCAGCGCAGATGATCCCACGCTTCTCGAGGGATACCTAGCCGTGGGAAATGCTTATGTCGCCGTGGGGATAGAGACCTTAGATAATTCATACTTACCACGAGCAATATGGCCGCTCCAAACGTATACCGCCTACAGATCAGACGACCCTGTCGGTTGGGCAGCCCTCGGCCGCGCTCTCCTCGGCGCGGGGCAGCAGGAAGAAGCTCTGCAGGCATTAAACATCGCCATAGAGCTTAATGATCGCAACGCACCCGCCTACATCGCGCGTGGAATCCTCTACACAGAGCGCGGCATGTATGATGCTGCCATCAAGGATCTGAACGCGGCTCAACGTTATGCGCCCGCAACTTTCGATCTATGGCTCGCCACAGCCAATGCTCTCTACCACAACGGCCAGTATAGCGATGCACTAACCGATAATATTGAACCAGCGATCTCGTTTGCCAGGGATATCGCCGATCAATTCTTGCGGGAGCGGAAGCTTGCAGAGGCTTACGCACTCCAAGGTCTTATTTATGAGCTTAACCCTGACAATCTAAATGATGCCATCCGGCGGTGGAGCTGGATCCTGGGATTTGAATACGTTCTCCCAGAGACGCGTGCTCTTGCAGAACAACATTACAACGAGCTCACAGGGGTTGGTCCCACACGTACGCCTACAGTGAGCCCCACGCCTTCGCCTACCGCCACGCCTGATGGAGCTATCGAAACGGCAACACCCACCACATAGTTTTAGCTCAACCGCCGCTTACGATCGATTCGACACCCATCTTCGATTCAATCACGATTCAGACACAACTGGACAGAATCCATCCGGTCCGGTAAAATCTGTTGAGTT
>RCNB010000648.1_pt1 | contig 23265 bp, 18 predicted proteins | sample 2041321 | NCBI WGS metagenome assembly RCNB01 (sample SAMN09708232, study PRJNA481090) | Marine sediment metagenome, whole genome shotgun sequencing project. | reverse complement strand
CTAATAGCATTAATTGTTTACCCGTAGTGGAAGGAAAAAAATTAATTGGAATTATTACAACCAATGATTTATGATTCATGGATCAAATCCAAACTAAGTCCATCGAAATACTGAAAACCGAAAGAATAATAGGCCATATCTCTGGTAAGGAAGCGGGCCCTACCTTGGTTTTGTTTGGAGGAATGCATGGGAATGAGCCCTCAGGTGTTGAAGCCCTTGAACGGGTTTTTAAAAAATTTAAGGCCACTAACCAGGATTTAAATGGGGCGGTATTTGGAATTAAAGGCAATTTGCCGGCACTGCTTGAGAAGAAACGATTTTTAGAGCATGACCTCAATCGAATTTGGACACGGTCCGGCATAGATGAAATAGAACGAAAAAGTATATCAGAGCGATCGGTTGAAGAAAACGAATTGTCTGAAATACATCAGCTAATTTCAGATATATTTGCGACCCAATCACCCCCCTTCTACTTCATTGATTTTCATACCATCCAGCCCTACTTTGCCATTTATCACAATAAATGATGCCTTAATAAACCGGGAATTTGCTCGTTTATTTCCTGTGCCTGTTATCCTGGGGATTGAAGAATATCTGGAAGGACCTCTATTAAATTATATTAATGAGAAAGGATATGTTTCGCTGGGATTTGAATCAGGGCAACACTTCACGGTAGAGGCTGTAAAAAACACAATTTCTTTTATCTGGTTGGCGATGATTTATTGCGGAATACTTACTAAAGAACAAGTCCCTGACTATAAAAAATATCACGATCAACTGATTTTGGCTGCAAAAGGGAATACTATTTTCTATGAGATAATTCACCGGCATTGTATTACCAAGTCTGATGATTTTAAGATGTTGCCCGGTTTCCGCAGCTTTGAAAAATTACAGAAAGGCATAGCAATGGCTAATCATAATGGAGAACAGATTACTGCGCTTAAAGACTCCATAGTGTTCATGCCTCTCTATCAGGTTCAGGGTGAAGAAGGTTTTTTTCTTATTCGCAAAATACCCGGATGGATATTGTCTTTTTCAGCATTTTTGCGTAGAACAAAATTTGATTCTTTTCTGGCATACCTTCCGGGAGTTTCATGGTCCAATGGCTCTCGTGATAAGCTCATGGTAAATTTAAAAGTAACCATGTTCTTTAGTAAACCTTTTTTTCACCTTTTAGGTTATAGGAACAGAATGGTAGATCAAACACATTTAATATTAAATAACAGGGAACGGACCGCCAAAAATGAGATGTACAAAGACTCCTTTTGGTATAAAAAGTAATTGCTTTTTGTGAATATATTCCGAGTCTGAATGCTTAATTACTCAGAAGCTTGCCAAATATTGTTTTCAAGGTTTATATCGGCCATTAACTGCGAAGGGTCAATCACCACCGCTTTGATGGAGTCAATAGGTTTATCAATAACAAACTCAAATGTAGGATACGCCCAGGGCCAATCTGGTAATATTGTTCTCTCAATATTTGGATAAGGATTATCTTTTTGCCCTCGCATAATACGTAATGGAGTATAGAAAGTTTCTCTTGTTCCATCCTCATAGACCAAAAGAAGGTCAATTGGCATTGGCATAAGGCCTTTTCTTTCCAGGATTATTTTGGTTTTATTACTTTCAGCCTGAACTCCTTTTATTCCATAATCAATAGTATTTGTAGTTTCTGTCCAATCGGTAAGATACCAGTCTAACTCTATACCGGACACCTTCTCAGCCGTTCTTTTGATATCATTTGGGATAGGGTGTTTAAACTTAAAGTTATCATAGTAAGACCTGAGCGTTTCCATCAATTTTTCCTGCCCTATGACATATCCTAATTGGGATAAAAATATAGAACCTTTATTATAAGCAGAAATGCCATAGGCTGCATTAACCTTATACCTGTCGGCATGAGTTGTTTGCGGTTGCTCCTTTCCTGATTGTTCTAACGAAAGATAGCTGTTATAGGTACTCTCAAATGGATTATCTTTTTTCTGATTCATCACTTCGTTCATGCATAAACTCGAAATGAATTGCGTAAAGCCTTCGTCCATCCATGCATGTTTTAATTCATTTGTAGCCAATACATGTTGAAACCATGAGTGCGCCAATTCATGAATAGTAACACCGACCAGGCTTTCAAACTTTCTATCCCCGGTAATAAGCGTACCCATGGCATATTCCATACCACCATCTCCACCCTGTATTACCGAATACTGATCATAGGGATATGCGCCAATATTCTCATTGAAAAAGGACATAGCTTCGGCTGTCTTAGGCTGTAAATTTTTCCAGTTTTCTAGCAGCTCCGGTTTATTTTTATAGAAGAAATGCAGGGTAGGCCCGTTTTCCATCTTTAGTGAATCATGAATATATTCAGGGTCGGCAGCCCACATAAAATCATGTACCATAGGAGCTTTAAAGTGCCAGGTAAGCGTTTTACCTTTAGGTTTTTTAACTTTACTATCTGGCGCTTCGTAGCCATGACCAATTTCCTGAGGGTTTTGTAAATAGCCACTTCCCCCTACTATATAATTTTTATCAAGCGTAAGTTTAACGTCAAAATCACCCCAGACTCCGTGAAACTCTCTGCTTATATATGGGTCTGCATGCCACCCTTCAAAATCATATTCGGCTAATTTAGGATACCATTGGCTCATGGATAGCGCAACACCTTCAGAATTATTTCTTCCAGAACGTCTTATTTGCACAGGAACCTGCCCCTCAAATTTCATATCAAATGTGCTTTTTGCTCCAGAGGGAATTGGTTTTGCCAAACTCACCTCCAGAATGGTTCCTTCCAGACTGAAAGAAACACTTTCACCATCCTGGGTAAGGGAAGAAGCCCTTAGATAACCAATCTCATCAGGATTGAGACTAGCAATCCGGCTTTGGGCGTTTGTAAACATTCTCCCATCAGGATCCTGAATATTTTGCAATCTAACATCCATTTCGCTCCCGGGCTGAAATGCGTTAAAGTACATATGAAAATAAACTCGATTTAAATCATCAGGTGAATTGTTTGTATAAACCAAAGTTTGAGTCCCTGTATATTGGTAATTTTCAACATTCACGAACACTTCCATTTTGTAGTCAACATGCTGTTGCCAATAAGAATGATTTGTTTGAGCCTGCAGACTTCCTAACCGCGCGAACAGGACAAAAATGAGTATGGGAAATTTATTCTTTAAAACCATTTAATATAAAAATTATAAGCTTTTAGACATGTTACTCGCCATTATTAAGGCATTATAAGCGTTGACCATCTTTCCCGATTTAGAAGCCTGATCAAAGGGTTTAGATTTTGCTGCATCTCCGGACAAAACAACTGAAGCAGTGGAACTCAAGCCGGATTCAATTAAGATACGTTTCACATCAGCAGCCTTAAGTTTTGGGTAATAGGAGCGAATTAGTGCAGCGATTCCTGAAACCATTGGTGCAGCCATTGATGTACCACCCTGAAACTCATAATTGTTTTCTGGCATTGTTGAATAGATATGCCCACCGGGCGCGAAAACATCAACATTCATTTTTCCGTAGTTAGAAAATGAAGCAACCATTTCTGAACCGTATTTATCATTTAGGGCGCCTATAGTAATAAGGTTGTCTGCTATTTCAGTGCCGTTAGTATCGGCATGATCATTTGGAAAGTTCGTATTATTTGGATCATCCAGGTCCAGGCCATCGTTGCCTGCAGCATGCACAATAAGCACGTCATTGTCTGCAGCGTATTTTATGGCGTCATAAACCCAATCTGAATTCAGGGAATAGGATTTACCAAAACTTGCATTGATAATTTGCGCTCCATTATCAACGGCATATCGGATTCCAAGGGCGATATCTTTATCGTATTCATCACCGTTGGGTACAGCCCGGATACTCATTATTTCCACATTGTTCGCAACTCCGTTTACTCCCAGCCCATTGTCGCGTTCGGCAGCAATAATTCCGGCAACGTGTGTTCCATGACTTTCATCTTTTACCCTGTTTTTAGGCTTTCCGTTACCATAACCCAAATCCATAAGGTCATAAGCATTGTCACCTACTATTTTCCTACCGTCAAAATCCACATTCAAATGGTAATTCAAACGTGCTGTAAAATAAGTAATCCCTTCGTTTAGTTGTTTAAAAACATCAGGGATACTATCAGCAAAATTATACATCTGCTTAATTGCTGCAACATATTTAAGCAAGGCCTGATCTTCTGTTTGAATAGCAATAACATCTTTTTTGGAATAATCATTTTTTCCCAAATGTTTTTTTATAGCGGCATCTGCTTCTTTTACAGAACTTAGAATCTGTTCATATCGCTCTTTGTTTTGCTTTGCTTTTGAAAACTCTGCCTGTAGTTCGGCTTTAGCTTTTTCCTGAATAGCATTATCGCCCATTTTAAGCTTAATGATTCTTGTATATTCTAATTGCTCATCATAAGCTTCACCTAAAAAATTATATCCGTGTATGTCATCAATGTAACCATTATTGTCATCGTCCAAACCGTTACCTGCACGCTCACCTTTATTGGTCCAGATAACATCATCAAGATCTTCATGACCCAGGTCAATACCTGAATCCAGTACGGCTACGATAACTTTTTTACCTTTTTTATTTTTAATAATATCATTATAAGCCTTGTTAAGGCTGATACCCGGGATGGTATCCGAAATTAAATCTGCGTGCCCCCATGATTTATTCTCCGCATCTGTGAGTTCAGACACTTTAAGAGGAACAGTATCAATTTTTTCCAACGGGGTTAATACCAAGTTTGTGCTGCCGCAGCCTGCCAGAATGATTGTAAGACTAGCGTAAAAGGCCGATTTTAAATGTTTAAGAGTCATATTAAATTTATATTTAGTAATGTATTTTTGAATAATAACTTCCGGGCGACAAAGCTACAAATGTTTCAAGACAACCTCTGTCTGCCATTGTAACATAACAATTAAGTCCTTTTTCCCCACCAAAGGCAATGTTGGAGGGTTTCTTACCCGTAAGTATCACTTCCTGAAGAACCTTCCCCTCCGGTGAGATAATCGCTACAGTACCTTTGTCATAACGTGTGACATACAGATTTCCTTGCATATCACAGCGCATTCCATCCAGTCCAAAATCTGTAAAGTTTATAAATTTCTTTTTGTTGCTTAGCTTTCCATTTTCCTGAATATCATATTTCCAAATCATCCTTTGTACAGATTCATTCACATAAAGGGTTTTATTGTCAGGACTAACTTCTACCCCATTGGTGGTGCCCATACCTTCTTCAATTAATAAAATTTCCCTTTCAGGGGTAACCATCCAAAGCTTACCCGTACTTTCAGCCCAATTAGGATCACTGAGGTATATTACCCCTCCGGGGCCAATGGCAAGGTCATTGGGTTGATTCATAGTTGAATCCTGGGCCCATACTTCAGGGATTTTTGTGCCTTTTTTTATTCTGTAAACTTTATGTCCCAAATAATCTGCGATAAACATATTCCCATCAAGATCAAAACGTATGCCATTGCCAATACTGCCTTCTGGTAAACTAATAAAAATTTCACCTTCCCCATCTTTATTTACCTTACCAATGGTACCCTCCTTAGCAAAATTTACTGCAAAAAGTTCTCCATTTCCGTTTACGGCAGGACCTTCAATACCTGCTGTGAAAGCAAATTCCGCTGTAAAATCTTCACTTCGCTGCGGCTTATCTTTACAGCAGTAAAGTATAAGAATAAAAAATAGACCAATTAGTATATTAATTAAAAATCTCATTAAAAGTATAACTTTTATTAAGTCTAATTCCCTTTTCGGTATGTGTTACCGTACATACTTCATTATGTGCATCGTGCTCCATGAACAAATAATAATTATTGTCTGCGGCTGTGTTCAAAAAAGCTGCCTTTTCCTTAAGAGTTATTAAGGGTCTTGTATCGTAACCCATAATATATGGTACCGGAATATGTCCCGCAGTTGGCAATAAATCTGCCATAAAAACCAAGGTCTTGCCTTTATATTGGATATGAGGTAACATCTGTTTGTCTGTATGCCCGTCTGCGAACAAAATTCCAAACTCCAGCTCCGAGTTTTTTACAAAGCGCTGTTCTGCCTGATCTATAAATTTTAACTGCCCGCTTTCTTCCATTGGGAATAGATTTTCTTTCAGAAAAGAAGCCTTTTCCCGTGGATTTGGATGGGTGGCCCAATTCCAGTGGTCTTTGTTGGTCCAGTAATGAGCATTTTTAAAGGCAGGTTCATATCCTGTGTGATCCTTATTCCATTGAACACTCCCGCCACAATGGTCAAAATGAAGGTGAGTCAGAAACACATCAGTAATATCATCCCGGACAAACCCCGCTCTTTTCAGAGAAGCATCCAGGGAATGATTTCCCCACCTGAAGTAATAGCTAAAAAACTTATCTGATTGTTTATTTCCTAAGCCGGTATCAATAAGAATGAGCCGGTTTCCATCTTCTATAAGAAGGCTTCTGGCTGCAATATCTATCATATTATTGCTATCTGCCGGATTGGTTTTGTTCCACAAAGATTTGGGTACTACACCAAACATTGCACCGCCATCCAATTTAAAATTTCCGGTTTCAATGGGATATAAGATCATTCACTCTAAATAAACGATCCGCAAATTAATAAAACAATGCGAAATCACTTCCTGATTAAGAATATATTATCATTTTAAAAGATAATTTAAAAAAGGCTATTTTTAGAGCTTAGACAAATACGATTTGAAGAAATTAGAACGCAGTTTATCTTTAACCTCTGTGATAGCCATCAGTATTGGAGGTATGCTGGGTAGTGGAATTTTTGTTCTTCCGGGACTAGCTGCGGCAAAAACAGGATCATCCCTTTGGCTTGCATATTTGTTAGCTGCTGTCTGTATTTTACCTGCTGCATTGTCAAAATCAGAATTAGCCACAGCCATGCCTTCCTCCGGTGGAACTTACGTGTATATTGAAAGGGCATTTGGCCCAAAGCTAGGCACCATATCCGGAATTGGTTTATGGTTGTCATTACTTTTCAAAAGCGCCTTTGCCCTTGTTGGTTTTGGAGCTTATCTTTCTGTTTTGGTTAACATAGACCCGGGGTTTACAAAATATATTGCGCTGATTTTTCTCGCTTTAATTTCATTACTAAATATTTTTGGGGTGAAAAAGGTGGGAAAAGTCCAAATTGTGATTGTTACTATTAGTATAATTACTCTTGGACTGATTTTGGTTTTTGGCCTGCCCAGAGTCTCCCCTGAATTGCTGGACCCATTTATGTTGAATGGAAATTTTGGATTGATATCAACTATAGCCTTTGTTTATATATCATATGCAGGGGTTACTAAGGTAGCTGCTATAGCGGGGGAAATTAAAAACCCAAGTAAAAACTTACCAAGGGCAATGTTGTTGTCCTTATTTATTATGGCTTCAATTTATGTTTTTGTGGCCTTTGTCTTAGTGGGCAACCTGCCCCTGGAGGAATTAAAAACAGACTTAAGACCAATTTACACTATAGCAGACCTTCTGGGAGGTACTTATATTGGATACATAGCCGCCGGCATTGGCGTTATTACTTTAATATCTATGGCAAACTCCGGCATATTGGCTGCTTCCAGATTTCCTTTCGCCATGGCCATAGATGAGTTACTCCCTCCTTTTATGGGAAAAATACACTCCAAATATCTAACTCCTGTTGTGACAATTATCATGACCTGTGTGGTTATGGCGCTTGTCATTCTTTTTCTGGATGTTGAAAAAATTGCAAAGTTGGCAAGCGCGTTTATGGTGACGATGTTTATTTTGGTAAACTTATGTGTGGTTGTCCTTCGGGAAACAGCTGCACAATGGTATAAACCTCCTTATCGGTCACCTTTATATCCTTTTATTCAACTTTTCGGAATAATCAGCGGCATAATACTTTTAATATTTTTAGGCCTGGGACCGATTGTTGCTGTCATAAGTATATTTGTAATAGGATTGATTGTCTATTCTTACTTCGGAAAAAATGTAACTCGTACAGGAATTTTAAGAAAATACGGACATCGCCCCGCCCTCTATTTGCTTTATAAAAAAAAGAATAACAACGAGATTACCTACAGAAACAATCAGGAGTTGCCAGAACAAATGTTAGATGGCAATCTAGCCTCAGACGCTGGGGTGGTGGTCCCACTTTTGGGCAATGAAAATTCACCAGAAATGCTTGTGGAAATAGGAGCAGCAATTAACAAGAGAGATATATTGCAAGCCGTAAATATAACAGAGGTTCCCAATCAAACCTTCCTTGATGCCTTTGTTGAAGAAAACCCAACCACTATTTCTCTGGAGCGCAGGCTGAAACGATTGGCAGAATCAAGGAATATTTCAATCGACTTTGAAGCGGCGGTAACACATGAAATTTCTGATACTATTCATGAGTTGAGTGATCAAACCAATTGCGATTGGTTGGTTATGGGATGGAATGGGCGCGCACATACTGGCATTTTGGTAAGTAATCCAATAGGTTGGCTCCTGACTCATATAAATTCTGATTTTGCTTTATTCAAGGATAATGGAGTGCGTTATATAAGTAAGGTCCTTTTAGCCATGAGACCAGGAAGAAAGGATAAAAATTTTATTGCCGTCGCAGATAGAATATGCGACTATTACAATGCTTCGTTAACATTATTGCATGTTGTTCCTAAGGATATGGACAAAAAAGAGGTTGATCAAATGGAGCAGAATTCCCAGAAACTCCTTCTAAAAGTGGACGTCAAGAGCGAGGTCGAAATAATTGTTAACGACGATTCCCTTGCTGCTATATCCAAGGCTTCTGCAAGTTATGATTTACTTATTCTTGGAACACCACAAAAAGATAACTGGATAAGCGTTCTCTTTGGAACAGGTAAGGATAAGTACGCAGAAAAGTCGGCATGTTCGGTTTTGCGGCTTACAATGAAAGATTAATATTTTTCCGGAGTTATTACAAATCTATCTTTATTATAATCACTATTTTTAACACAAAGGCGCACAAATGCTAGAACTTGCCGGGATAATAATTTTAGGGATCGTTGCACAGTGGTTTGCATGGCGTTTAAAACTGCCGGCCATCCTGCCCCTAATCTTAATTGGTCTTCTTGTAGGGCCTATTGCCACTTTGTATACCGAGGATGGTTCTAAGCTGATCGAACCAGTCTGGAATGGCGAAAAAGGGCTTTTTCCGGGGGAGGGGCTTTACTATTTTCTTTCTCTTGCCATAAGTATTATTTTGTTTGAAGGAGGCTTAACACTTAAGCGTTCAGAGATTAGAAATGTAGGCCCTGTGATCACCAAACTCATCACCGTTGGCACATTGGTTACTTTCTTTGGAGGAGGCCTTGCAACCCATTTTATTTTCGGCCTTAGCTGGAAGATTTCGTTTTTATTTGCAGCTCTGATTATAGTTACAGGGCCTACTGTTATTACTCCAATCCTTCGAAATATTCCTTTGAAAAAGGATATTTCAGCGATTTTAAAATGGGAGGGAATTTTAATTGATCCTATTGGCGCACTGGTAGCAGTTCTGGTATTTGAATTTATCAGTGTAGGTGAAGGACAGGAATACACAAAGACTGCATTGATAGATTTTGGGAAGATTTTGCTTTTTGGATCTACTTTTGGCTTCACTTTTGCCCATGCCCTGGCATTTGTAATCAGAAAGAAATATATACCACATTACTTATTGAATGTAGTGTCTTTATCCGTTGTACTTCTGGTTTTTGTGGAATCAGATATTATGGCGCACGAATCGGGTCTTCTTGCGGTCGTGGTCATGGGGATGGTCATGGGGAATATGAACCTTCCAAATATCAAGGAGCTTCTCTATTTTAAAGAATCATTGAGTGTTTTGCTTATTTCCATCCTCTTTATTTTGCTGGCGGCCAATATTAACATCAGCGATATGGAGTTGATTTACAATTGGAACTCTGCGATCATATTCCTTGTGATTGTTTTTGTGATTCGGCCTATTGGGGTTTTTCTAAGTACAAAAGGCTCCAGTTTAAAATTTAATGAAAAACTTTTTATAAGTTGGGTGGGTCCCAGGGGTATAGTAGCCGCGGGCATAGCCTCTCTATTTGGTTCAAAATTACTTCAAAAGGGCGAACCGGGAGCAGAGTATATTACGCCATTGGTTTTTATGATCGTGCTCGGGACGGTGCTTTTAAATGCCACTACAGCACGAAAATTTGCCAAAATTGTGGGCGTATTTCTAAAAAAGTCGGAAGGAATACTTATAATAGGCGCTTCAAAAATGTCAAGACTTATTGCCAACTACCTCAAGCAAAATAACAGGCATGTAGTGCTAATAGATAATAACCATGCACATATTAATCTGGCAAAAAAACTTGGGATAGAGGCTATGCTGGCAAATGTTTACTCAGATACCGTTACAGATAATATTGAACTTAATGATATGGGGTATTTAATGGCACTTACGGGCAGTGCCGAAATCAATGAATACGTCATAGAAAGGTTTAAGGATCAATTTGGTGAAAACGGGTCTTTCAGGTTGGTAAGCGCAGATGAGATGAACGATCCTAAAAATAATCCAAAGGTAGGCCTCTTCTCCCATACAGATGATTTCATAAAATTGATGGAAGCCATCAGGAGATACCCGGCGGTTCATGAAATTGAACTTAAAAATGGCAAACATTATGAACAGTTAATAGAGATAACGAATGAAGATGATGAGATTATCCCTATTTTTATTAAAGCTCCGGATGGGAACATCCATATCATTTCTTCTTTTAGCGAAAGTTTTAATACTATTTCACAAGGCCATAAGTTGGTCTATTTAGGCAAAATGTTTGATTTGGATAAAATACACTGAATCATATAGTTAGCAATCTTTTCGAGCTAATTAATTATCAAAACCCACGGGTTATTATCAGGAGCATGAAATTTGGTTAGGTTGGCAGCACCAAAATTAACGACCTGACCATTTTTAGGGTTAGTCCAAATAAATTGCAGACCTTTTCTTTTGGGCAGGGATTTAATTTCAATTTCACCGCCCTCTTTTAAATATGAAATATATAAAGATCCGGGTTTAGCCAATAATGGTTTTCCGCCCGCCAAATCCCAGCGTTTTTCTATGTTGGTCATGTCTATTGAAGATAAAATTTTACCTATCATTCCTGCATAAACGGAGCCTTCCATATATAAAGCTTCTTCCCAGGATTTAGGTTGAGAAGACCAGGCAGTCCAGCCCTCCTCATCACCCGTTATTTTCCATTGCCAAAGACTGGCAGCGCCATAAACAATGCCCATTGTTCCCCCGTGCATTAATTGCATCCAGGCTTCCTCACCCTGCCACCAACCCAGGCCGTTTTTGCCATCATTCATTCCTTCATAGGTAGGCTCACCATTGGCCACACCTTTAGTGGGAAGATTATCGTACATTTTCTCTACTTTGTGATATTGGTGAGCGCCATCATGCCCTGTTTGTGCCCATTGAAAATCGAGCCATTCTTTATCCTGATGCGTCTTATTAAAGTGCATACAATGTTTGCTGGGGTCATTTACCGCCCACTCAGCAACATAATCATCACATGGGTTGTAATGCAGTCCGGTAGGCTGGCTGTAACTGTCCCATTCCTGAAACATTTCTCCGCTTTCCTTTACACCTGGATCATTGCCGTCATGGTCTCCTCCAATAAGCCAAATGGCAGGTTTGCTACCGTAGCGGGCAAGGAGATAATTGCAATAACGCACATATTCCTTAGGGTTAATAGTATTTCCAAGCACTTTAAGGCCTTTCCAACCAAAACCGTGAAATACAGGCTGATAAACAGGAACAATCTCATGCTTAATTAGTACATCTGTAATCTGATCTAATGTTTGAAAATAAGAAGGATTCAATATATTGATATGCCCATCAGACAAATCCTCAAAAGCTCTTTTGAAGCCCTTTAGGGTATTCCTTTCGTTGGGCCCAACAGCATTCATATCTGGCTGTAAGCTCATTAGTAATGCAGAATTAAACCCCTTTTTTTGCCTGTCCCTGGCGTAAGTAGATACCTGGTCTACCGTAGCCCGAAAAGGAATTGCCCACGGGGTATCTGCCACAACTAAAAATGATTTACCGGAATATTGTATTACATTGCGGTTGCCTTCTGCCATTTTCAGCAATCCGTTTGCTAATAATTTATTATTTCCGCTATAAGCCTTCGAGCTAACAGAGCCTGTTGCTCCATGAAGGCCTTTGTCTTGTTCATTAGATGCGTATGAAAGCCATTTCCAGGTACTAATTGTATCGGGAGAAGTAAATCGTATTTTCCAAATATTATCTCCGTCCCAAAAAGCAGGCCTTTTAATGGTATCGTCATGTTGGTTTGTAAAATCTGCCCAAACCGCAACATCTGTATAAGGGTTTTCATAGTCTGATTGGCTTGTAAATGTAATTTCAAGAGTGGCCCATTGCTCTGTGGTAAGCATACTTTCCTGGGATAAAAGCACTGATGTTAAGAAGAAAAAAAGTATAAACTGCCAGAGTTTTCTCATTATTCAAATACAATCTAAAGTGAACTCAATTTAGAAATATTTGCCGAGAAAGCCTATTTGAACCTGTAGCTATCGATAAGTTAATGTATTATGCCAGATATGGATTAACCATTAAATGGGGCAGTTTTGGTAATTTCTACAGAAATGTCTTCCAAAGTAACATTGTCCTTTTTAGCAGCCAGTAAGTTGTAAAAATGAACAGAAGACTCTCTTTTTATTTTTCCCTGGAGTAGTTCAGGGTCAATTTCGCCACCTTCCTGTTTCCAGGTGAAAACAGAATGCTGCATAATCTTTATAGTCTTATGGGCAGCCTTAAATTCGGCAATATAAGTCGTCATTAATGAGGGAATTTGAAGTTTACCTAATAACCAGGAGAAGATAAAATTATTGTATCCACCTACAATTTTTGTTGGTGAATTGAAGCATATTAATCGTTTAATTTAAGAACAGCCATAAACGCCTGCTGCGGAATTTCAACATTACCCACCTGGCGCATGCGTTTTTTACCTTTCTTTTGTTTTTCCAATAGCTTTCTTTTCCTTGAAATGTCTCCGCCATAACATTTGGCGGTTACATCCTTTCGCAGCGCTTTAATGGTCTCACGTGAAATGATTTTGGCACCAATGGCAGCCTGTATTGGAATATCAAACTGTTGCCTTGGAATTAATTCCTTTAATTTCTCACACATTCTTTTGCCTATATAGTGGGCATTATCAAAATGTATAAGAGCTGACAATGCATCAACGGGCTGCGCATTAAGCAAAATATCAACACGGACCAGTTTAGATACCCGCATGCCAATAGGAGAATAATCAAAGGAGGCATAGCCTTTAGAAACTGTTTTAAGCCTGTCGTAAAAATCAAATACGATCTCTGCAAGGGGCATGTCAAAATTTAATTCAACCCGCTCCGTAGTCAGATAAGTCTGATTGGTAATCTGCCCTCTCTTATCAATACAAAGAGACATTACATTTCCTACAAAATCAGACTTCGTAATTATTGTGGCTTTTATATAAGGCTCTTCAACCCTTGCTACGGTAGAAGGCTCCGGAAGGTCGCTCGGGTTATTAACAATTAATGGAACATCCGGATTTTTTGTGGTAAAGGCATGATAACTAACATTTGGCACCGTAGTGATGACCGTCATATCAAATTCCCTTTCTAAACGCTCCTGGATGATCTCCATGTGGAGCATTCCAAGGAAACCACATCGAAAACCAAAGCCGAGAGCTGCACTACTTTCCGGAATAAACACTAAAGAAGCATCATTGAGCTGCAACTTTTCCATGGAGGAACGCAGTTCTTCGTAATCTTCTGTATCTACAGGGTAAATTCCGGCAAACACCATTGGTTTTACATCTTCAAAACCAGCAATGGGGTTTTTGGTTGGATTTACTGCATCAGTAATGGTATCCCCAACTTTTACTTCCCTCGCATCCTTTATTCCGGTAATCACGTAGCCTACATCACCCGCTTTAATACAAGGCTTAGGTTCCTGGGTAAGTTTCAGAGTGCCTACTTCGTCAGCAAAATACGTCTTGCCTGTAGCAACAAACTTAATTTTCTGACCTTTTTTGATAACACCATTAATAACCTTAAAATAGGTTTCCACACCCCTGAATGAATTATAAACGGAATCAAAAACCAGGGCCTGTAAGGGCTCATCTATATTCCCTTTTGGAGGGGGAATACGATCAATAATTGCAGTTAAAATATCTCCAATACCAATGCCTGTTTTGGCACTGGCCGGGATTACCTCTTCAGGTTTACATCCTAATAATTCTACAATATCATCTGTTACTTCTTCCGGACTGGCACTAGGCAGATCCACCTTATTTAAAACCGGAATGATTTCGAGATCATTTTCCAGAGCCAGATAAAGGTTAGAAATGGTTTGTGCCTGTATGCTCTGTGCTGCATCAACCACTAAAAGAGCCCCTTCACATGCCGCTATTGAGCGAGACACTTCATAGGAGAAATCCACATGACCGGGAGTGTCTATTAAATTAAGAATATAAGCCTCGCCTTCATGTTCGTATTCCATTTGAACAGCATGACTCTTAATTGTAATTCCACGCTCACGTTCCAGATCCATATTATCCAGAAGCTGTTCTTTTTTTTCACGTTCCGTTACAGAACCTGTAAAATCTAATAGCCTGTCTGCCAAAGTACTCTTGCCATGGTCTATATGGGCTATAATACAGAAATTACGAATGTGCTTCATTTTCTTACTCTGGCTATTTCAAATTGTCTGCAAAGATACAGTTTTCTATTTCTTAATCCTGCCACTCGGCAATAAACAAATTGGTATCGCGGGTTCCGCCATTATTGCGGTTACTTGAAAAAGCCAGGTATTTGCCATTATTGGAAAATACCGGGAACGCATCAAAAGTTTTTCCATGTGTAACCCGTTCCAGATTCTTCCCATCTATATCTATAAGATAAAGATTAAAAGGAAAGCCTTTTTCGGCCTCAAAATTACTTGAAAACAGAATCTTTTCCCCTGATGGATGAAAGAAGGGACTCCAGTTGGCATTACCAAGAAATGTTAATTGCTTTAAATCACTGCTGTCGGCATTACATATAAAAAGTTCCATTTCTGTTGGCTGCACCAATCCCTGAGCAAGTAATTCTTTATATTCGGCTATTGCTTCATCTGTTTTTGGCCTTGAAGCCCGGAAAATGATTTTTGTGCCGTCTGGAGAGAAAAAGGCACCTCCGTCATAACCCAACTCATCTGTTATTTGTAAAACGTCTGTACCATCTAAATTCATGGTATACAACTCAAGATCCCCACTTCTGGTAGAAGTAAACACTATCTTATCTCCCTGGGGAGAAACAGTAGCTTCCGCATCATAGCCGGGTTCGTTGGTAAGTTGAGTAATAATATTGCCTTTTAGATCAGCCACAAATATGTCAAAGGAATCATATACCGGCCAAACGTATTTGCCGTTTTTGCGCAAGGGAACTTCAGGGCATTCTTTGTTGACTAAATGTGTGGAAGCATATACTATATGCTCGTTATCGGGAAGAAAATAGGCACATGTGGTACGCCCCATTCCTGTACTTATCATGGGGGGTTGGCTATCCTTGAAAGTCTCCTCAATGTTCATAAGAAACATCTGGTCGCACTGCATTCCCCATGCAGAATTATTAGATTGAAAAACAAGTTTGCTATCGTCAAAACTCCAATATGCTTCAGCATTGTCCCCGCCAAAAGTGACCTGGCGAATAGACTTAAAGTGCTTTTCTTCCTGATAAATTAAGGTGTCGGACCCTGCCATGACAGAGACGGGTTTTTCTTTTTCGGGAAGTACTTTTTTGGATTCGCTTTTACAACCAAAAAAAGCCAATAAAATAAAGAAGGACACCAAAGTTTTCATAGGATGCTTAATTTTGAACAAATTTAGGAGCAAAACGGATGAAAAAAATAACTCTCGGTGTATTTTTTATACTTGCCTTCGGATGTAAAACCGAACCACCCAAACCAGCCTCCATGGAAGAAAAGGTTCAGGTCCTTGCAAGTGATGAATTTAAAGGCAGGGAAACCGGAACTGAAGAGGAACTCAAGGCTGCAGAATATATAATGGGACAGATGGTTACAATGGGGCTGAAGCCCAAAGGTAATGCAGGAACCTATTACCAGACCTTTACATTTAAACCCAAGAAAGACCCGCATCAGCAAATACGTTTTCAAAATGCCGGTGACAGCACAATAACCGGCACTAATGTTATTGGTTTTATAGATAATAAATCTTCAAATACCGTAGTTATTGGCGCTCATTATGACCATTTGGGATATGGAGGAGAAGGCTCGTTGTATAGAGGAGAACCAGAGGTGCATAATGGTGCGGATGATAACGCCAGCGGAGTGGCAGTACTCCTGGATTTGGCAAATAAGATCAAAGGCACGAAACTTTCTACAAACTATCTTTTTATTACCTTTTCTGGTGAGGAAATGGGACTATTAGGCTCTAATTTTTTTACAAAAAACCCTACTCTTGATCTGGGAGGGGTTTCTTTTATGCTTAACCTGGACATGGTGGGCAGGCTAAGGGAGGATAAAACGCTTTCAGTTAGTGGCACTGGAACTTCTCCAATCTGGCCGCAAGTATTGAATTCCTCTAATCCCGGGTTTAAATTGGTGTTAAAAGAATCGGGCGTAGGTCCGTCTGACCATACCTCATTCTATCTGCAGGATATTCCGGTCTTACATTTTTTTACAGGGCAGCATGAAGATTATCATAAGCCTTCAGATGATGCAGAGAAATTGAATTATGATGGGATGCGACTGATTAGTTCGTATTTGTTCAGCCTTGTTCAGGAATTGGATGATGATAAAAAACTGGCTTTCAGAAAAACCAAAAATGAGAGTGAAGAAGTGCCTAGATTTAAAGTAGCGCTTGGTGTAATACCCGATTATTTGTTTGATGGGAAAGGCATGCGTATTGATGGTATAAGTGAAGATAAACCGGCACAAAAAGCAGGTTTACAGAAAGGAGATATTGTTGTTCAACTTGGAGATAGTAGCGTTGTAGATATGATGAGCTATATGCGCGCCCTGTCCTCTTTTGAGCCTGGCGACACAACCTCGGTACTGGTAAGTCGTAATGACCAAATCCTTAAAGCGCCAATCACATTCTGATTTGCGCATAATCGTACCAATTAAAGGGCCCCGATGGTTGGGCAACTAGCCCTTATCTCGTAAAAGGAGTAAAGAATTCCGTAGAATGGTCCAGGGCAAGTCAAAAATACAGTTAGACGCAATAGCTTCCCTTTTTTGGTAAACAAAGTAAATTATTTTATAGCTTTACCGACTAAACCTACCAGACTGTGAGATTCCCCGTACTATTCTTCTTAGGAATATTACCCTTAGCCATGGCCAGCCAGACTTTTGAGGTAGCCGGGTCTGTAAAAGATGAGGACGGGAAACCAATTCCATTTGCAAACGTGATACTTCTGAAAGCATTGGATAATACCCAGGTAAATGGAATTTCGGCTGATGAATCGGGGCGCTTTATCCTAAAAAATATCCCAGAAGACGTATACTATTTGCAGGCAAAATACTTCGGGTATAAATCTACCCTGGTTGCATTGGAAATAAAAAGAAACATACAAATTGGTGCTCTTGTTTTAGAGCCTGATAGCGAATGGCTTAACGAGGTGGTCGTAACAGGTCAGAAACCTACTATAGAGCGAAAGGCGGACCGGATTATTTTTAATGTCGAAAACACAGTGATTACTGAAGGAAGCTCCTGGGATATTCTCCGTAATGCCCCGGGGGTCATACTCGTACAGGACAATTTAGAAATACGAGGGCAACAAGCCACAGTTTATCTCAATGATCGTAAAATACAATTATCCCAAATCGAAATCCAGGATTTTTTAAAGGGACTTTCCGGAGATATGATTTCCTCTGTAGAGATCATTCCAAATCCTCCGGCCAGTTTTGAAGCTGCAGATGGATCCATTCTTAATATCCGTACTAAGGAGAATATAGTTCCAGGCTATAAAGGTAACATAAGGGGTCTATATACACAGGCTGTTTTTGCTAAATACAGCTTGGGAACAAGTCATTATTACAAAAATGACAAAATCGGTATTTTTGCTAATTATGTGATCAATCCAAGAAAAGAGTTTAAAAGGATAAACAATAGAATTAACTTTATTAATGACCAAAATGATGTTTTTGCACGTTGGAATACTGAATTAGAGCAAATTACCCGTTCGCAGAGCCAGCAAGCCAATTTGATCTTTGATTATAAGCCTACCCAGCGCGATCTGCTAAATTTTACTTCCAACTTAAGTTTTTCCCCAAATAAAAGATTGAATAATGAGCTGGCTACCGAAATGCTTAATGGCTCAGGAGTGCTCGATTCCACGCTACTAAACAATAGTACAATTACAGATGACCTTGTGAACCTGTCCTTTGATCTCAATTATGAACGTCGCCTAAAGAAAGAGGGTGCCACATTAAAGGCGAATGCGCACTATACATATTATGAATTATCTCGCCTGCAAGATGGTTCTAGTGATTATTTTGATGCCTCCGGGGCCTTTATCAGGAATTTTACTTTTGCTACTAATGCCCTTCAGGATATTAATATTTTTACAGCACAAGTAGATTTTATAACACCCATAAAATTCGGTATTTTTGAGAGCGGCCTAAAAGGCTCATGGATTAATTCTAAAAGCGGGATTGATTATTTTGATGTAAATAATACGCAACCCCCCTTTGATATTGCCCTTTCCGATAATTTTAAATACCGGGAAGGCGTATTTGCCGGCTATGCCAGTCTTTCCCAGGATTGGGACAAATGGTCTCTTAAGCTTGGCCTGAGGGCGGAACAAACCAACATAGAATCGAATTCGGAAACCGCGCTACAGATCAACACGCAGAACTACTTTGAACTATTTCCGTCCTTCTACATTTCCCGGAAACTTGGGGAAGATAACAGCCTTACATTCGATTATAGCAGGAAACTTACCCGACCTAACTACTCTGACCTGAACCCATTCCGGTATTTTCTTAACGAAAATAGTTACATCCAAGGGAACCCGAACCTGGTTCCCAATTTCAGCCATAATTTTAACTTAAATTATACGATTAAAGACACTTATTTCATAGGCATTTATTACAGAGACAATGGAAGAGATATTAGCACCTTAACTTTCCAGGACAATCAAAATCAGACCTTGAGAGAGACCAGGCAGAATGTGCAGGAGAGCACCTCATATGGATTGGATTTCACAATTTCTACTGCTATTACCCCATTTTGGTCTATGTATTTTTATAACTCTCTTTTTTATGAAGATGAGACCTTTTTGGCTGAAGAAAGTGCTATTGAAACTTATACTAACAAGGTGACCGGTTATTACGGGTATCTGAATAATTCATTTACCTTATCTAAAGACGGGAGTTTTACAGGGGATCTCTCTTTAACTTATGTAAGCCCGTTTCTGTATGGTGCTTATAAAGTGGACGAAACCATTACTCTGAACATTGGATTGCGTAAATCTTTATGGGACAACAGGGCCGTGATTTCACTTATTGCGGAAGACCTTTTACGCAGGGCCAATTACAACTTCACAACCCGCTATGCCAACCAGGATATTTCCTTATACGAGGCCCCGGAAAAACAATTTGTACGCCTGGGCTTTACCTATAATCTGGGAAATTATCGCCTTAGTAAAACGGAACGCAACATAAAGAAAAGTGAGTTACAACGACTTGATAACGAATAAATACCCGATAGTTTCTTCTTTATTTCTAATTTTGTCGCGTTAAATGATACCAGATGCCCAAAATTGGTGACATAGTTCTGCCGGATTTTCCCTTATTACTCGCTCCCATGGAGGATGTGAGTGACCCTCCTTTTCGCGCACTATGCAAGGAGCAGGGGGCAGATTTGGTGTATACCGAGTTTATATCTTCGGAAGGCCTTATACGCGATGCAGCTAAAAGTGTTATGAAGCTCGATATTTATGAAAAAGAGCGACCTGTGGGGATTCAAATTTTTGGAGCCAACCTGGATTCCATGTTGCGTTCGGTAGAGATTGTGGAGAAATCCAAACCAGATATCATCGACATAAACTTTGGCTGTCCGGTAAAAAAAGTAGTAAGTAAAGGTGCGGGTGCGGGCATTTTAAAAGATATTGATTTAATGGTCTCTCTTACCGAGGCTATGGTTAAGCATACCCAATTACCTATTACCGTTAAAACCAGGTTGGGTTGGGACCACGACTCCATAAAAATTATCGAAGTGGCAGAACGGCTTCAGGATGTAGGCTGCAAGGCTATTTCTATTCACGGGAGAACCCGGGCACAGATGTATAAAGGCAGTGCAGACTGGAAGCCTATTGCTGAGGTAAAAAACAATCCAAGAATGTATATTCCCGTCTTTGGTAACGGGGATGTGGATACGCCGGAAGCAGCCAGGATTATGCGTGATGAATACGGACTGGATGGGGCTATGATTGGCCGTGCAAGTATTGGCTATCCCTGGTTCTTTAAGGAAGTAAAACACTACCTGAAAACAGGATCACATCTTGCACCTCCTACTATGGAAGAACGGGTACAGGCTGCCCGAAGACATTTGCAGATGGCAATTGACTGGAAAGGGGAGAAGCTGGGTGTTTTTGAAACCCGCAGGCATTATACCAATTATTTTAAGGGAATACCCGACTTTAAGGAATACCGGATGAAAATGGTCACCAGTGATGAGGCGCCTGATGTTTTTGCTGTCTTTGATGAAGTGCAGGAGAAATTTGGGAACTATCAGTTTGTATAATCAGGCAAGTAGTTTTTTGGTAACCCTGCTGCTGGCAATTTTCGAAGCAATAATGCCCAATACCACAATAGTTGCCAGAACAATCAACACATTCATTATTTTGTATTCCACAGGATAAGCCAAAGAGGGCGTTATTTTTAACCAACCAAAAGCCAACTGCGACCAAATAAGAAAGGACGCCAGTAACAAGCCTATAATTCCACCAAAGCTGGTTACCAGTATTCCCTGAACAAAATAGATACGGCGTAACTCTCTGATCGTAGCTCCAAGATTGTAGAGGGTTTTGGAATTCTGCTGCTTATCCAGAATCATCATGATAATTGCACCCACTACATTAAATAAGGCAATGATTAAAACCAGCGTAAATATCAAATAGGTGGCCAGGTTTTCGGTATTCAGCATCCGATACAGTGCATTGTTGAGCTGCCGCCTGTTTCTTAGGATTATTTTGTCGCCAAGTACAGCTGTGATTTGGTTACGGACATCGGTAACATCTGCCAGAGGGTCCAGACCAAAATTAATACCGGAGATCTGGGTATTGTCTTTTTCCAGGATTACCTGGGCCAGGGCGAGTTCTGTAAAGACGTATTTTTTATCCAGGTTTTCTTCAATGGCATAAACACCGCTTACCACCACGGGCATGTCGTTATAGGGTTTTGCACCAAAATCCTGTTGGGTTAGCGATCCTTTTCCCGGTTTAGGCGCCAGTATCCTCAATGGGTCCTGGTAATCGTTTATGGTAAGGCCAAGCAAGCTGGCAATACCCAGGCCCACCACTGTCTGTTGGTTCTTTAGGGTCCAATTCCCCCAGTAGATAGCGCTATCCACTTGTGTAGCTACCCTATAGGCTGTATCCACACCTTTTATATAAGCCACACAACTTTTTTGTTTGTGGGTGAGATATACCTGCTCTTCCAATTCCTTTGAATAGGAAACCACCCCGGCTATCTTCAAAAGTTTTTGTTCTTCTTCAGGGCCAAGGGTAAAAAATTTCCCACTTTGGGCGGTCGCTTTTAAGTCGGGATCAAAGATGTTGCTAAAGGAAATGCTAAACGTTTTAAGTCCGGAAAAGCCCGATAATACGATAAAAAGAGCCGCGGACCCTATGACAATAACCAGGAAGGTTATAAAATTTATAATGTTAACCGCATTCTGGCTGCTCTTTGAGCGAATGTATCTTTTTGCTATATAGAAGGGGAAATTCAAGTTTAGGTTTTTTTTCTTCTTGGCAGCAGATCCGGATTTGCAATGGGGTTTTCATCTCCTTTCAGAGATTTATCAATGTTCTCTATATAGTCCAGTGAATCATCCAGAAAGAAAGACAATTCAGGCATTCGCCTAAGCTGATGTTTGGTAAGCTGCGCCAGCTGGTGCTTTATGAGTGGCTGATTAGATCGGATCCCTTCCAAAAGTTCATCTGCTTTTTTTGTAGGGAAGATGCTCACATAAACCTTGGCTATAGAGAGGTCTGTAGTTACATAAACTTTAGAGACAGAAATCAGGGTTCCATGCAGGCCGCCATCGGTTGCTGCGCGCTGTAAGATTTCGGCAAGATCCTTTTGAATGACCCCGGCAATTTTTTTCTGTCGTTGTGTTTCCATAGGGCAAAAATACGTACTTTAGAGGTTACTAAAAAACAATCCGGAACAAGTTGGTAATCAATGAATAAAATAGAGCATATAGGAATTGCTGTTAAGGATCTTGAGGGGTCTAAGCTGGTGTTTGAAAAGTTATTTGGCACCGAGCAATACAAAGTAGAGGAAGTAGCCTCAGAAGGCGTAAAAACTTCGTTTTTTAAGATAGGTCCCAATAAGATAGAGTTATTGGAAGCTACCAGGGAAGACAGCCCAATAGCTAAGTATATTGAGAGGAAAGGAGAGGGGATACATCATATTGCTTTTGAGGTAGATGATATTGTGAAAGAAATTGAGCGCCTTAAAGGCGAAGGGTTTATAGTGTTAAATGACACCCCAAAAAAAGGGGCAGACAATAAGCTGGTGGCATTTTTACACCCAAAGAGCAGTAATGGCGTTTTGGTGGAACTTTGCCAGGAGATGAAGTAGCAGAAGAGGGATTTTCTGTTTGCAACCTAATAAAATATGTAGTAATATTGCAGTCCAAAATTTGATATTAACCGGTCCTATAGCTCAGTTGGTTAGAGCACCTGACTCATAATCAGGTGGTCCCTGGTTCGAGTCCAGGTGGGACCACAAAGTGGTAACAAAAACCTCAGCGCAAGCTGAGGTTTTGTCGTTTTCGAACCTGGGCGAGAAGTTTATCCCGACGCAGGCGGGAAGCCCAGCCTGCCCGTCCGTAATGAAATGAAGGAGGGGTGGGACCACGGTAACAAAGACAAGGCTTCCAGGAAATTGGGAGCTTTTCTTTTTTGGTAGGGGTGAAACAAGGGTGAAACAAATATTCTTTGCATATATCTTCTTATCTTCATAAACGGCTCTCATGCTGTTATGAAATCGTCCTTTAAAAATACAATTATTTTG
>RCNB010000611.1_pt1 | contig 23269 bp, 20 predicted proteins | sample 2041321 | NCBI WGS metagenome assembly RCNB01 (sample SAMN09708232, study PRJNA481090) | Marine sediment metagenome, whole genome shotgun sequencing project. | reverse complement strand
AAGAAAAATATGATAGGATATTCATCCTACCCCCAACCAAAACCTCCACCAGGATAACTGTCATCATCTCTTGGATCTGTTCCAGCAGCTATTTCTTCACCATCTGAATAGCCATCGTTATCGGTGTCATAATCATCAGGATCCGTCCCTATTTGAAATTCATAGTAATTAGTTAAACCATCTGAGTCTTTGTCCAGATATCTGTCATTGCTTAGTGGATTTAGTCCGTGTTCCACTTCATAGCCATCAGGCATGGTGTCGTTATCGGTATCACTATCGTAAGGTTTTAGACCATGATTTTTTTCATAACCATCCGTTAATCCATCTGAATCAACATCACTGTCAATGCAATTATCCCAGCTATCCTGATAGCTAAAACCGAGACTTCGCCAATAAGAAAATTCTTCATGATCTATTAAGCCATCCAAGTCTGAATCACTCATTAAAGGATCGGTTCCTGTAGTATGAACTTCATAACCATCTTCCCATAAATCACCATCTGTTGTCTTATCATTTGGATTAGTATAGTAATCATTTATTTCCTCATAATCAAAAAGTCCATCATGATCACTGTCAGCATCGTTGGGATTTGTTAAATAAGTCCAAACCTCTGAATGATCCATTAGACCGTCACTGTCTGAATCCTCTGCAAGTGGATTTGTTCCAAATGTTAACACTTCTTGACCATCGCCTATATAGTCATCATCTGTAAATTTTTCAAATGGTAGTGTTTCATAACCATATGTCCCTTCGTATTCATCTATATCAGACAAACCATCATTATCAAAATCGCTAACACCTAATAGACCGGCAATATTTAGTATACCATAACCATAATACTTCTCATAATAAGAATCATCATGGCCTGGATCATAGGTTTTGGCTGGTATTGCCAAATTTTTTGCTATATTTTCAATTTTCAACTCACTCCAGCCCGTTGATTTGGCAAGTGCTATTGCTCCTGCAACTATAGGAGTGGAATAACTTGTACCTTGATTTTCATAGCTTACAAGATGTTCCAAATCTCCTTCAGTAACATTACAACAATGTGAAGTTTTTATATTGAAACCAGTAGCCATTATTTCAAGATCTAAATTATTTGTATCACCATTATATCCTCCACCACCTCTTTTACCAGTATTTGCAGGATTATCTGTATCATATATTCTTCCAACACCTATTGTACCATTAAAATTTCCCATTGCAGCATACATTAAATCGTCGCTTAAATCGATATTACTATTATCTGTAGAAAATGTAAAGATAACCTCTTCGGTAACTGCTAGAAAATTTACCAGACCTAGAAAGTCGGAAATGTCACCTGAATCTGGTGAATCGCCATATGAGCTTATTGTAATTACATCAATTGTATTACCATCTTGAATATAATTTAATGCCCATTCTAATGCTTTTATATGACCAGCAATTGATGGGCCGCTAAGGGTTGCTTCAACCCCCATGGAGATAATCCTTGCTTTTGGTGCAACTTGTTTAATCAGACCTGCGACTTGGGTTCCATGATTTAGATAACTAGGTAAGAAAATATTTGTAGATAAATTAAAATTAGAAGCAAAATTCCCTGTATAGATTGGTTCTTCGTTTATTACCTCTTTCATCTCACCTGTGCTGTAATCGAATTCTATTTCATAACAATCAGCAGAATCAAGAGAATCAAAATCTTCTTGTTCAAAAATCTTGTGTCGATGATCAACTGGAGTATCAATTACTAAGATAGTAGTACCTAATCCCATCGTAAGTGAATGACAATCAAATATCTTATGAAAATTCATCATTGATTCATCATAAATAGGTGATGATGTTGTATCTTCAATTATTATCCTATTTTCTGTATCATCTGTATTTTCACAATTTAATATTGTATCATATTTTTCACAAAAATTATTTTGTATTTCACCATTTATCAAATTGCTACATTCACTGAAATTTGTTTCTTGAGTTATTAACAAACTTGTTGAAGTAACAAAGCAACTTATTAAAATTAAAAAGTATATTCTATTTTTTTCCAATAAAATCCCACTCTCTGCATTTCAACGAAATGCTTTAATTAATATTATATTTTAACTATAAAAAGATACCTTATTTCGATTTTATAATTTATTTCTATTTTTTTTTGTAGAAATTTATTATTAGTACTATTATCAAAGTTATAGAAAGGCTAACAGCAATTGAGCTTAGATAAACTAAAACATCTAAATTAAAGAATATTTTTCCTGAAATATAGAATAATTCCCAACTATCACCAGTCCATTTTGTGAAGAAAATTTTGATAACATTGTGCGAATTAACGATGATAGTCATATAAATTGTGAGAGTAAGTTCCTTAAGCTCTTTCACAATTATTTCTTCAGACCAAAAACCGTCAGCCATTTTAATTCGATATCTATAACTGTATCCATCTAACCAAACAAAATGCTTATTGTTTTTATGATCGACAAAAATATCATGGTAATGTGCATTTTCTTCGTTGTTTAATCGAGTCTTATTGGTCAAGATGTTGTTATGAATCTCTCCATGATATGAATAAATATCATTACCCCAATCCCTCCAAATGATATTTATGATCTCTTTTCGATCTATGAGAATTTTTGGATTTCTAGATGGAATATTATCAATTGGACTAATGATTATCTTTTCTCCTAAGGTCCAATTATCTCTTCTTAAATATTGATAAAATATTTCTACTTTTAATAATTCATCAGAACCACCCGACCAGGATAGGTGTATATTACTATTTTTATCTGAAGCAACACTTGGCGTACTATCATGTTGGGTAGTATTTGTCAATTGTTTTTCAGTTGTCCAAATCTTTGTTTCTAGTGAATAGATTTTGTAATATAAATCATAATCATTTCCCCAGATAAAGAAAACATGTCTATCAGCTGTTGGAGTTAGATCATGAGAAAAAACGGTTTGATTACAATCGGTAATAGTTATAATTTCAGACCAACTACCATCTATTGTATATCTATAATTTATATTTTGCAAGGATAATCCTGAAACTCGCCATATTATATGTAAATTGTCTTTGTCATCTACTTTTATAACAGGATAAACCGAACCATAATCATTTGTAAGTAAATCTGAGATTGTTTGAGTCTCTGACCACGTCCTCATCCGATTGTTATACATTTTATGATATATTTCTCTATCTCTATTTCGTCCTCCTTCTGACCATACAATATGAATATTATCTTTACTATCGATTGCAGTAGCAGCTGAAACACCAATATTATATTCATCTATGTTTGAAATATTGATCTCTTCAGACCATTTTGTTGTAATAGTAGTGTTATTTGCCGTGAATGAAGCAGTATCATTGGTTTCATTAGCAGTAACACATAAGCTAATTTTTGAAATTGTTAATAATAAAATTGTACTAAATATAAATATCAAAAGAAATTTCAATTTATTGAGATGTATTTCTTTTATCTTTAACTTACCCATCTTTCCCAACCTTTCTATTGTTATTATTATTGTTAGCCTATCAAAAACTTTGCCTTAATTACAAAGACATATATGAAGGTAGTATTTTCATAGTCTTAAAAATTCAAGCGATGACCTTTACGAGATAATCAATGATTATGGCCTTCTAGATCCTGATAATTATCATGGAAACGGTGGAGGGTGCTGGGGTTAATTAAATCCCAACTTTATTTTTTCTTTTTTCAAATCCCGCTCGGGGCGCCATTTACTTTTCTTGTTTTCTATTTGAACTTTGCAAACTTAAAAGTAATCCACGCCAAGATATTTCATAAAGACATCATCCAAACCAAATAACTCGCCAGTCTCTTTAAGAGGAAATTTTTGAGCAAGCTCTTTTAGTATTTTTTTCGCATTACGTTTACTTTCAATATATAATTGCTGTTGATTTTTGGTATACACATGTGGGACATTAGGTTTATGAGGAGAGTTTACAGCATTCGTAAAAAGTATTAAATAACATATTTTTTTACTTGTAGAGAGGAAATCAAAATTCCTATTATATTCAGCTATTATTTCTCTTATGAAAGATTTGGCTTCTTGACTAAACCTAGTTAAACAAGCTAAGACATTTGATCCATTCAACCTAAGAATTAATTCAGGATCAATTGCATTAAGTGACAGTTGATTAAGAAGATATTCAAGATAATCCAAACAGAATAATTCCATTTTATTGTTAAATGAAACAGATTTACGTTGTTTATTATATTTTTTCCTAGAAAATTTGATCATTTCATCTTCTATAGATCCCTTCTCAAAAAATCCTTCCCCAAAAAATGGTTCTTTTTTATATTGTTTATCAATATATAATTTGATTAGTTCTTTATCAAAAGGTTCATTCTCATAATGTTGGTAACGAATCATCCCAGAACTTGCAGATTCAAAACAAATATTTGAGAAGAGAATGAAGGCTTCTTTAGCTGATAATTGAACCTCTAAATTTAAATCATTCACATAAACATCATATCCGGTGTTTTCCAAAAGAGCAAAATCGTTTAATTGAATAACACAATTATTGTTCACTTGTTTAATTGCCATAGTCATTGCAAGGCACCTATTAATATTAGATTCAAGATCAAATATACCACAAATACAAGGCGATTTAGAGAACTTTAAATTAAAATATTGGTTGAAATGTTGTAATAACGTCTCTGGCATTACTTCACTTGTTTGTTTGTTTTTTGAGAGTAATCCAAGGAAGTAATAGGCTAATCGTGAATTATTAAGACATACTTCACCTGTTCTTTCCAATGCTATAAGTTTATCAGCAACAACATAAACTGCTATTGGATCTATATAATTAACAAATAATGGCAGATAAACATCAGGATTTTTCTTCATATATTAACAATAGAAATAGACAATAAAAGTATTTTATCCAAGGTATCTTTCTAAAGTTTGATTGAATTATTATAATAAATTCTTATTTATCCTTTTTCGATTTCTTATGTTTGTATTTTCCTTTTAAGATCCGTTTTTCTGATTATCCTAAAGTGTAAATACAGTAAGAATCCACCTATTAAAATTCCAGGTGTGATTACAAACAATGACCAAAACATAAAGAAATGACCCAATATGTAACTCGAAATTATCATATCAAGCCCTAAACAAATACCACTTATAGCAAATAAAACAAAAGCGACAACGTTCAATCCTTTTGTTTTTGCTTTTAATGATCCTACTACAACTGCTGTGACTATTACTAGTGTTAATGCTAGTGTTGGTAATGCTAATGTTAAGTAGAAATCTAAGTGTTGATTGTCTATGTAATCCATCACTAGTAGGAATAGTGTTAATGGTATCACTTCACCTGGTACTATTATGAATGGTTTCTTTGGAAAGAGAAGTGGAAATGATATTAGAAACCAAGCGAGGATGAGTGAAGAAAATGGATACCATGCCCAAGTTACTGTTTTGTTTATTATAAGATTAGTTGATAGTGTGATCAGTAATGGCATTAATAGAATTATACTTACTATTTCAAATGAAATTATTCTTCTTTGTTTAGAGGTTCTTTTTGGTAGTGTTTCATCTTCTGCTACTTCCTCTGGATACTTTGAGGTGTATTCTTCTTCTTCGTCCTCTAATTCCTGTATTTTTGTATCGCACAAGGGACATTTTTCTTTGTTGGGTTCTACTTCTACACCACATCTACTACAATAGGGCATTGTTTTTTCCTCTAATTCGTTTCTATCCTAATTTTTATTCCGTCTTTAACTAGTTTTCTGAAGAATAGTTTTTCCACTTGTGTATCGTAAATATTTCTTCCCCAATTGACATACAAGGTTTCATTATAACTTGCAATCGCACATCCTGTTTTTGTTACTGGACTTGGTGCTGGTATGAATTGAAAATCAGTTATTTTTTCATTTAATGGTTCAGGCATTTGTACTCTCCCCAAATTTGTTAGTACGCCTGAATAGAGAAACTCTCCTTTCCCATTGTATATTGTTTTCCCAAAAATTCTCTTTACAAATAAAGGTACGACTTTTACTATTGGCAGGATTTCTCCTCTAACGTTTCTTGCTATTTGTTGATTTATGTATTTATCAGATATTTCCACACGCATGTAATGATACACTTGTTTTATTATTTCTTCAAAAGTATGGGTTCCTAATCTTGGATCAATTCCCGGTGTAACATATAACGAAAAATTCCTCATTGTTTTTGATTGATACATTCTTCGAAGATTTACTGGCACCATTAATCGTATTGGTTTTAAATTACGCATAAGCAGTTTTTTTGGAAAACTAAACAATAACTTCTGTAAAGACTCTAGATATACTGCTATCAGATATTCTGTTAACGTTACATTCCATTTCTTTGCTTGTGCGATGACTTCCTTAACGTTCATAGAGCCTGAAATTATCTTATAGACCCCTTTAGGTGCTAACTTAATTGGTAAATGAAATGCTCTTGGGATATTTTTGGGATCTGGTGCGGTTTTTTGATAATTTACCTTAAAAGCATCCTCATATTCTGATGGTTCTGGTTTTTGCCCTGGTCTAAAAATATCTAACCAATCTTTGACCTTTGCTCCTTTGAGTGCAAAATATTCTCCTATTAATGCTCTTATGAAAGTCAAAGTACCTGTTCCATCTGTTAAGCTATGATGCATCTCAACCGATATTCTATTCTTGTATACTAACACAGTAAATGGAAATTGTCCTCTTACCCTTACTGGAAGCTTTTGCACGGGATATCTGGTTTCATCTACCACTTTTGGCTTTGATTCATTTGTTTCCCAATAAAACCAAAATAGCCCTCGCCTCATATTTACATTGTAATAAGGAAATCGCTGCATTATATTTTCTAATGCTTTTTGCAGTATGATTTTATCTACAGGTTCATTTAACGTAGAAGAAAGTCTATACATACATGGAATTCGTGTTGAATGCACTAATGAGAACAATGTGGCAGCATTATCCATCCTGAACCAATCAAGTTTGTAATCCATGACCTTTTCTTTCTCGGTGTTTTTACTCACCAAGTTTTGTTGTTTGCCTACGTTGGTCATGAATGGTCCTCACATTGTTGAATACTATTTTATTGGAGTATCATTAGTATAAAACTAATTATTTAACTCGATTGTTGTATATCATTATTAATAATTTCGCCCTCAAGCAATTTTAGCACTGCTAAGGTTCTTGCATAATTATCAATTTTATCAGCTAATATTTTCTCTACTTGAAATTTACTCTCTAGTGCTGTAAAAACTATTTCTGGGTATTCTACTTCAAACAATACTAATCCTTCTGGCGGAGCAGGAGATATTCCACCTTTTGGTGCTATTGACTCGGTATCAAATACTTCATCAATAATTGTTATTGGATATTCTTTTCTTCCTACAGCTAATAACAAGGAAACCATTTTTCGTACTTGTTTCCATAAGAAACTTTTCGAGGTAAAATCAAATTGTATTAGTTGTTGATTTTTCAGTAATGTTACCTCAGCTTTATCTAGTGTTAATTTAGTAAGTCTCTTGCTTCCATCGGATAGTTTGTCAGGCGTTTTACATAATTTGATGAAATCATGTGTTCCTAGGAGTTTTTTTGCTGCTTGTTTCATAAGTTTAATATCTTCACCAGTATACAGAGCAAGGTATCGATAAGATCTCAATAAAACACTTTTTCTGGCATGAAAATCATTTCTAACAGAAGTAATTTCCCAAGCAATGATATCATTGGGTAAATATTGATTTAACTTTCCTAAATAAACTTCATCCTGTAATGAATCAAAAGCGATAACTTGTCCCAGAGCATTTACCCCTGCATCTGTTCTTCCTGCTGCCATATATCGAGCTTTTTCTATAGATTCAATTAACCCTAATTTTTTCAAAGTGTCTATAATTGTCCCTTCTATTGTTAGAATATCACCTTTTTGTCTTTGAAAACCTTGGTAATTCTTCCCGATGTAAGCTATTTTGACAGCAAATCGTTTCGTCAATAGTATTTACTCCTACTTGATAATTCTCTGCAACTTCACATTAGATTGAAGGAAATAAAAAACTAATCCTAATTTTTATGTTTTTGAGAATTCCTCATGTAGATCTGCTTCTATTTTTTGGGACAAATCCTTCCTGAAAACAGGCGGTACTATTCGCAATTTTGATATTAGCATATCTAAAATTTGATCTACGATATTTTTAACATCAAATGGTTTTATTTCAGCAAATCCTTGAACAATTGATTCCTCTACAAATACCTTTGTAACTGAGGCTATCACTGCGAACGTTATTCCATCTCTTTCTACGTAATATGGGAAATTTTGTCTATCACGTAATGTAAAGAATCCTAATTTATTTACAAGAGAATTTGTATACCATTCCAAGCTTGTTTCTTCTACTCCAAGTCTACTAGCAAATTCCTTTTTCGAGCTGTGATTTGGATACGAAGCAGGTAACCTATTTACAATGTAAAGTGCTGCGGCATTTAGAGCAATCTGATCTTTTGGAAAGCCTGCTTTGGTTAAATACTTGGCAACTATCTTTAATGCGAATACTTTGTATGATTCCTTTACTGCATGCTTCCCGAAAAAGTCGTAGGCATTTTTTAAGAATTGAATTGTTTCTTGTGTGCTTGCTTTCTCCCAGATATAGAGATCCGATTTACCAAATGTGTCAGCGTTCACCTTACTTACCCTTATTTCCATTAGAGGGAATTGCTTTTATCTTTTACGGAGTTAGGAAGTAAAGGTATTTCTACTGAACAACGAGATTTTTATTGAAAAATAAAAAAAATGAGAAGCAGCAAGTTCTATGAATGAACTATTTCTAGGAATTATTTCTTACTTCTTCTTCTCCTTCTAAGTTTACCAACAACTTTATTCCATAATGGATGATTGCTTAGTTTTACTTCCCCGACTGATTTTCTTGGAACAACATCTAGTTCAAGAAGATCTTGATCGAATGATACATAAGCTGAATTATCTATTGCTAAAGAATCTATATTATGCCCATGTTTTTCAATAAAACGCTTGTAAGTATCTTCGAGTTGTTTCTTAACTTTCTCTGAATCTTCTTCTATTGGATTTGCAAATACTATAATGAGTTCTTTTTCTTCGTCAACTTTGAAATCCAATTTTAAATCATCAAATACTACCGATTTTATCCCACTTTGACTAAATGATTCTTTTGCGAAGGAGTACATCGCTGCTAAAAAACCACTTTGCAATGCGTGATCAGGGTGTAGTTTACAAGTTTTCCCACCATAACAACGCGAGAATAATGGTATACCTGAAGTTTTTAGGATTAATACATCGTCAGCCATTACGTAACACTTTCCTATATTAGATAACGTCCACATTTTGTGCAGTAAAACTTGTTATATTGCCTGATAAATTTCAATGGTTCGCCACAAATATGGCAATTCTTTTTCTCTTCTTTTTCCTCTACTAGTAAGGGTTGTTTTACTGTGTCTACTTTTTCTTCTGGATCTTCTTCATCTGAAATATCTTTTAATTCCGAGATCATTGCACTACCTAACTCTGTTCCAATATATCCTTCTGAGGATTCATTTTCATCAACAGATACCAGTGGTTCTTCATCCGGTAAATCCACAAGTTCTTCTTTTTCGACTACCACTAGTTCATCTAATAAATCATCTTTTGTTTCATCTGTCTCTATTTCTACAACATCACTAGTTAGTTCTTCCAATTCCCTATCTGGTTCTTCTTCAACAACTTCAACAACTTCAACAACTTCAACATCTTCTTCCTCTTCGTCGTCGTCATCATCATCAAATAGGCTTTCCAAAACTGATTGATCGTCTTCTAATTTTTCCTCTGAGACTTCGTTTTCATTTATTGGTTCAACGGTGGTAAGAACTTCTAATTCGTCTCTCAAATCGGCTATGCCTTCATGTACTTCCTCATGTTCTTCTTCATCAAAACCGTTTTCTCTTACATGAGTGATTTCTTCTTCTAAACCATCCAATCGTTCTGCTAGACTCTCTAATTTTATATTGATTTGTTGTAACACTCTTTCTAGGCGCGGGGCAATTATCGGTGCTTTCTCTTCTTTAACAGGTTCACTTTCTATTGCCTCTTTTGTTACTGTTATAGCTCGTTCGCCATCTGCGGTAGTTTCTCGACCAATTATTACTTCATCTGTTTCATTTAATACCGATAAAACTTCAGCTATTAGTTTCTCTGTTTCTTCTCCATTGTCATCTTCAATTATTGCACTTCTTTGCATAGTTGATATTGTATCAGTTGTTTTAGCTATCTTTTCAAAAATACTTGTCCCTACTACATCCTTATCCGTTTTTACTATTTCTTCTGTAAGTGTTTCTAAAGGTGGTGTGCTTACTGGTAAGTCGATTAACTCGTCCTTTGATTTGATTGGACTAATTCCTTCACGTTCTAACAAGCATTTAGCCATCATATCAAAAGCAATATCGATATTTTCTCCTGTTAAAGCGGAAGTTTCTATATATACAACTTGTAATCCTGAGCTTTCTTTTAATGCAGCGACGAATTTTTCTCCTTTCTCTTTAGAAACTTCTCGTTGATCTTTGAGATCGATTTTGTTTCCACAAATAACGAAAATTTCTATTGTGCCATTTGAGTACCGGATTGCTTCATCTACCCAAGCTGACAGGTCATTTAATGATTTTGGATTTGTTACATCATATACGAGGAAGCATCCTGTTGCTCCTCCATAAAAACTCGATCTAATATACTTGTACTTGTCTTGTCCTGCTAAATCCCATACCTGAAACCCTATTGTTAAATCCCCTAATCGAATCTTATATGATGAAAAATCAGCACCTACGGTTGAAATATATTCCTCTGCGAAATGTTCCCCCATAGCTCTTTTTCTGATTGTTGTTTTTCCTACAAAAGAATCCCCACAAAGGACTATCTTCCATAGAAAATCTGAAGCTTTCTTTTCATCCAATTTAAATTTTCCACCTTACTTGTCTAAATTAATGATTAATTTACCTTTTACCCATTGTTGGAAAACAATTTTGGTATTAATTTATTGTATGAGAGTATTCTTTACTCTTTCGCTTGAATACTTAATGTTCCCCCGTATAATATTGTCCCATGACATAAAAAAATATTGTTTTTCATGTAAAAATAGATAAAAAAACCGGCATAGCTAGAAAACATCCCAATATTACAATGCCTTATTTTCAATTAAGTCATATTAAGACCAGTTAGCTTTGAGCTTGTAATAAAAATTGATTTGAGTGTGAGTAAAAATTGGAATATGATCCAAATCGAAAATGTTTGAAGTGCCATAGAAGTGATAGTTACTTATTCTACTGTGAGGACTGTGGGGGCACAATCTGTAATAATTGTATTATTTCCGATAAAACCGAATGTACATTTTGCAGTGATTGCTCACATATTAGTCCTAGAAATAAGTGTGAACTTTGTGGTAAATCTAATTCTATAAGTACTGCTAAGAAATTTTCACGAAAGTGTCCAATTTGTACATCAATGAGAATTAAAGATATCTCTGAGAAAATTAGTGGTTTGACTTTGGAATATAACGATGCTATTGAGTTGATAGGAAATGGTCTTTCTGTTATAAAACGTTATAATTCTAGGTTTATGGAAATAACTAGTCAAGCACGACGCTTGAGAAAAGAACGTTTTGGTTTATACCCAAATATTGAGAATATCATTCTTAGAACTCATGACCAACTTTTCGAGGTTACTGTTCGCGCCAACGAACTACTTGATAAAGCATCTTCTCAGATTTCTCAAGATGCTCGCCAATTAAAGCTTAATCAATCTATTACCGTGAATATGCTCTATCGAATCGATAAAATTTTGAAAATAATTAAGGCTCATGCTTTGAGTTATTCCAATCTAATTGAGGATTTCATGAAAGATTCCAATAGAGAATTGTTTGAAGTAGAAGGATATCTTACAGAAATGATAAATTATCTCGAGTATTTTGATAATGCTGCAGATAGCTTCGAACCAGAACCACTTGAGCTTAAAATTGCCGTTTTTCCAAATATAAAAATCGCTTATCCAGACGATCAAAGGATAAAGAATGGTACCTTATTCATAACTAACAAGCACCTTTATTTCATGCCAATTAGAAAATTCATTTTTCAATTTAAAGGAAAAATCAAAGCATTACCAATATCACGTATTAGAGATGTTGAGCTCCGGTATCGTCCAATTATGGGTACCAGGCTTTTGGTTAATATTCCTGATGAGAATCAAATGCGTATAAAGGGTTCAGCAGAAGTTTTAGAGAAACTAAACTTCCTTTTTGGTGTTTTATTCAATAACAATGAAGGTTACGTCATCTCTGACCCATATTATCTTGAGAGCTTTAAATCACAAATTGATCTTACCACAATACGCGAAAAAACTGAAAAGCGTATTAAAGATTTGAAGCAAATTCCTTTCGGTTTCCTTGATAGAATTATTGGTCCACCAAATCCTTATCCATTTAGCCCAATAATTCAAGATTCAGATGAGATCAAACAGCTTCAAATTCAATTAAAAGCTGCAAAGGATACTCTTAAGCAACTTATTTTAGCATTTGATGATAGAAGTATTACTCCTGAGATTTATTTTTCAAGACGTGAAAAGACCAAGCAGAGAATCCTTACTTTAGAAGATGAGCTAAAAGGTGCTATGAAAGAAGGATTAGGACTAAAAAATTACGGAAGATTCAATGATTACTATGGACAAAATCAAAATCAGGATATGAGAAGACGTTAAACAATCAAACGGTTATTGAGAAAAAAAACGTAAAATATGCCAACACCAATAGCTTTAATTTACTAAATATTTACTTTTACGTAGAAAAAAATATAACTGCTTAATAAAAATGCTTCATTGAGGTTCACAACATTGCGAAAGGATAGTCAGGGCAGAATTCACTTAAAAATCGTATTCTACGGACCTTCGCTCAGCGGAAAGACAACAGGTTTACGATGGCTTTACGACCAAGTCGAAGGACTCACTAAAGGTGGTTTTACATCTATTGCAGATCCAACAGGCAGAACACTTTATTTTGACTTTACACCTTTTTCAGCTTCTGGTAGGGTTATATTAGATGCTTATACTGTTGCTGGTCAAGCTAGACATAAAAGTCAACGAAAAGTCATTTTACGTGGTGTTGATGGAATCATAATGATGCTTGATTCAACTCCAGAAATGCAAAAGTTTAATCAAGAATCCGTTGATGAGTTACGAGATTTTCTTGGTGATCGGTTTGGAACTGAGGTCCCAGTTGTTATTACATTAAATAAAAGAGATGTTCCAAATGCTTTAGATCGACCTAAAATGCTTACTGGATTAGGCTTAGATGGTTTCCCTGTCTATGAAACCATTGCTACAAAGGGAATTGGTATAAAACGAGCATTTCAATCTATAGCACGAGAAATTTTATTAAAACAATTATATGGTAAGTAGTTCTTTGGAACTGCTTAACGATTTCTCTATTTTCTATATTTTTTCTTCTCTTATTTCTCATTTTATTTAGCAGTAGTTATATTATCTTTTTCTCCTTTGTTGTATTAGGGATAGAGTTTACAGACAATTAATTGAAAAGAATAAAAGAAAAATTGAGATGATAATGTGTTAAAAATAAAAATCGGAGATAAAGCACCAGAATTTTGTTTGCCAGATAAAGATGAAAATAATATCTGCCTTAAAGATTACAAAGGCAAGTGGGTTGTACTTTACTTCTACCCTAAAGATCTAACATCAGGATGTACTATAGAAGCTATTGATTTTACCTCAAGCCTACCTGAATTTTCAAAATTAGGAGCTGTTGTTATTGGAGCAAGTCCTGATTCTCCAAAGAGTCACCAGAAATTCGTTGATAAACATGAATTAAAGATTCTACTTGTTAGTGATGTGGAACGCAAAATGCTTGAAGAATATGGTGTTTGGCAAGAAAAATCAATGGCAGGTAAGAAATATTTTGGTGTTGTACGAAGCACTTTACTTATAGATCCAGAAGGTAAAATAGCAGAAGTTTGGGCTAAAGTAAGAGTGAAAGATCACGTTCTAAATGTCAAAGAACGATTAATTGAATTGCAGAAATAATTTCTCAATTCAACATTTTTTCTACCTGTGGTGTAATTTGTGAATACTTCTGAGAAAAAACAAAATAGGCTCATTAAGGAAAAAAGCCCTTATTTGCTACAACATGCAACGAATCCGGTGGATTGGTATCCTTGGGGTCCAGAGGCTTTTGAGAAAGCTAAAAAAGAGGACAAACCGATTTTCCTTTCGATAGGGTACTCTACTTGCCACTGGTGTCATGTAATGGCTCATGAATCATTCGAAGACCCAGAAGTTGCTAAATTAATGAATGAGACCTTTGTCTCAATTAAAGTAGACCGAGAAGAACGTCCTGAAATTGATAATTTATACATGACTGTTTGTCAAATGATTACCGGTAGTGGTGGTTGGCCTTTAACGATCATAATGGATGCTGATAAAAAACCGTTTACCGCAGGAACTTATTTCCCTAAAGAAACCAGATTTGGAAGAATTGGAATGATGGATTTAATTCCTAAAATTAAGGATTATTGGATTAATCAAAGAGAGATGTTAATCTCATCTTCTCATGAAGTAATTGAACAATTAAAAAAATCAACTGGTACTTCGGGTGACGAATTAACTAAAGATTATCTTGACGAAGCATTCAAGGAAGCAACAAAAGCATTTGATGAGAAATACGGTGGTTTTCGTGGTGCACCAAAGTTTCCAACTCCTCATAAGCTTCTCTTTTTGTTACGATACTGGTATAGAACTCAAAATGCAAAAGCTCTCGAGATAGTTGAATCGACATTAACAGCAATGCGTTTTGGTGGTATCTATGATCACATTGGTTTTGGTTTTCACCGATACTCAACTGATAGCATGTGGCTCTTACCTCATTTTGAGAAAATGCTTTACGATCAAGCTTTAACAGCATTAGCCTATACTGAAACTTATCTTGCTACTAAGAATGAATTTTACAAGAATGTCGCAGATGAAATTTTTACCTATGTTTTAAGAGATATGACTTCTAAAGAAGGTGGTTTCTATTCAGCAGAAGATGCTGATAGTGAAGGAGAAGAAGGATTATTTTATACTTGGCTACTTAGTGAAATCGAGGAAATTCTTGGAAAAGATAGAGCTAAACAGTATATTGCTATCTATAATCTTGAGCAACAAGGTAATTTTGTTGATCAAGCAACTCAAGAGAGAACAGGTAGAAGCATCCCTCATTTAAAGAAATCATTAACTGATTTAGCTTTAGAACTTGATATTCCCGAAGAACAACTAAGAAAGGAATTGAAACAAGATCGTCAAAAATTGTTCAAATTCCGTGAAAATCGTATCCATCCTCATAAAGATGATAAAATTCTCACTGATTGGAATGGTTTAATGATAGCAGCATTAGCAACTGCTGGTAGAGCTTTTGGAAATGAAAAATATATTCAAGCAGCTGAAGATGCGACCAAGTTTATTTTAGAAAACCTAATTACAAAAAATGATAATTTACTTCATAGATTCAGAGATGGTGATGCAGCAATTCAAGGAATGATTGATGATTATTCATTCTTTGTTTGGGGGTTACTTGAATTATATCAATCAACATTCACAGTTTCATATCTAAAGCAAGCTATTGCTTTCAATAAAATTATGATTGAGCAATTCTGGGATGAGCAAGATGGTGGTTTTTATTTTACAGCAAAAGATGCTGAAGAGCTCTTAGTACGGAAGAAAGAGATCTATGACGGTGCTGTTCCTTCTGGAAATTCAGTTTCTATGTTGAACCTTATTCGTCTTTCAAGAATAACTGCTGATATTGAATTGGAAGAAAAAGCAGCAAAAATAAACAAAACATTTTCTTTCTCTATAGAACAAGCTTTACTAGCTCATTCTATGTTCTTGTCTTCTCTTGAGTACATTTTTGGTTCAGCATTTGAGGTCGTTGTCGTTGGTCAAAGTAAAAATCCAAATACTACCTTAATGATGAATGCAATAAATAGTGAATTTATCCCAAACAAAGTTTTGCTATTCCTTCCCACAGAAATCGATTCCCCTGAAATACTTGAAGCTACTGATTTTGTTCAATACAAAACAACTGTTGATGAAAAGACTACTGCACATGTTTGTATAAATCGATTCTGTAAATTCCCTACAAATGATATAGAAAAGATGCTAGAGCTTCTAAATATTAAATGAAAACCAAAAATAGAAGAAAAAATAATAAACTAACACTTCTCTGCTTCTTTAGTAAATAAAAAAATCGAATTTATTGATAGTTGAGTTGGAATATATTGACAGATTCAAAGAAAACAAAAATTGCAGTTATTGGTATGGGATATGTTGGTATTCCTGCTGCAGCCTTATTAGCCGAAATTGAAGGTTTTGATGTAGTCGGTGTTCAAAGACGCTCCGAGCGCTCTGGATGGAAAATTGATGCTTTAAACAAAGGAGAATGTCCAATTCTTAATGAACCACTTTTACCAGAATTGATTGAGAAAGTTGTTCTTAAGATGAAAAGTTTCAAAGTTACTGATGATACTGAAGTTCTCAGAGATATGGATTTCATTTTGATTGATGTGCAAACACCCACTGATAAAAAAACCAATGAACCAATCTATCGTTCTCTTAGAGAAGTTTCTGTTAATGTTGGAAAGCTTATGAAGAAAGGAACAACAGTTGTTGTTGAATCTACTGTTGCACCTGGAACAACTGAATTTATCGTGAAACCAATACTGGAAGAAAATTCAGGTATGAAAGCAGGAGAAGATTTCTATTTAGTTTTCGCCTATGAACGAGTTATGGTAGGTCGTTTAATTAACAATATTGTAAATTATCCAAGAATCATTGGTGGTATTACTAAAACTTGTACAGAAAAAGGATTATGGCTTTACAAGCACATTGTCAAAGAAGAATTAATTCCAGTTTCAGCTACCACAGCAGAAGTTGCTAAGGTCGTTGAAAACACTTACCGAGATGTCCAAATTGCTTTTGCAAATGAAGTTGCTTTAGCATGTGAATCATTAAGCGTCAACTTTAATGAGGTAAGAAAGTGCGTGAATAGTTTACCATTCAATTCCAATGCTTACAGAGATTTACATTTACCTGGAGCAGGTGTTGGTGGCCATTGTTTGCCTAAAGATCCTTGGTTACTAAAATATGGTGTTGATACTTATGGGGAAACAAAAGTTCCTTTCGATGTAATTGTGCAAGCTAGAGCTCGCAATGAAATGATGCCTTCACATATGCTGGAATTAGCACAACAAGCAGCAAAAGAAAAAGGTATAGACATCAAAAAAGCAAAAGTAGCAATTCTTGGTGCTTCCTTTATTGAAAATTCAGAAGATACTCGAAATTCACCTACGGAAACTCTAGTTGAAGTGTTAAACAAAGAAGGCATTAAATGGGTTATTCATGATCCATATGTCAGGCCACGAGAATTTCCACATCCGGTCTCAAAAGATCTGGATGAAGTTACTAAAGATGCTGACGTAGTAATGATTTTTGTCAAGCACAAAGAATACTTTGACATCAAAGCAAAATGGCTTAAAGAAAGAATGAAAACACCTATCCTTATTGATGGTAGAGATGTTCTTAATTTAGCTGAGTTCAAGAAAGAAGACTTTATTGCCTATGGTGTTGGAAAACCTAATTTCGGTTAGGTTTTCAAATTTCCTGTCTAAAATATTAAGATATGAAACAATTTAATGATAAAAAACTAATAATCTAAACTAATATACTTTAGTAAAAGTTAGATTGATTGTAATATATACAACAAAAAAAATTCTTTACTAGATTTGGAGAAAATATACAATGTCCGATAACGAAGAAGCATGTGAAATTATAACTAAAATGAAATTGACTCTTACTACAGGTAAGAAATGGGGTAGCTCAACTGACGATCCTGTCAAGTTGTATATTGGAGAACACGAATGGGATTTAGATAATCCGTTTTGTGATGATTTTGAAAAAGGTAAAACCGACGCTTTTGAATTAGATATTCCAGATGGACTTACATCCGATTGGTTCCAATACTTCTGTTTGAGAAAGGAACGCGCTATCCGTGGCGACAAATGGTTACTTTCAAATATAAAATTGGAAATTAATGACCGTATTATTTATGATTCTGGCGAAAAAGAAATCTGGTTCCAAGATGGCGAAGTTAGTTGGTGTGCTGCCGATTTTGTCTATGGCAAATGTCGTGGTAGTATTAGCCCAGATTTTGACGTAAAATACTAAATTACGTCATTTTCCCTTCTTTTTCTATTTATTTTTTATATCTCTCCTTTCAATCCTTCGGTTTAACTTTTTATTCTTTTTTTCACCCTATAGATTGAGGATAAGTAGTTGTTAAAAATTGGAGGAAATATTTATATACTTAGAACCTATGATATACTACCAAGGTAGTCCTACTCTACTACTATGATAGAGAGAACGGACAACTACCTATTAGAGTACTAAAAAATATTTGGAGACTATAAATTGTTAAAAAAAGAAATCAAGAGGGAAGAAAAAGAAGAATCACAAAACATGTGCAAACTTTGTGGATCAGATGCACTCATTGACGACAAGTCAAGAGGAGAAAGAATCTGTACAAGTTGTGGTGCAGTTCAAGATATTATACTTAGCACAGCTCCTGAATGGAGAGCCTTTACTAAAAGCGAGCAAAACGCCAGAGAACGTGTTGGTGCACCAGCATCAAATCTTAAAATTGACAAAGGATTACGAACACAAATTGGCGCAGGATATAAAGATTTTACAGGTAAGAATCTAAGCCCATCAACAATCGCTCGAATGAACCGATTAAGATGGTTGAATAGACGAACTGGCAGATCTGAAGCCCGTAACTTAAGAGATGCAATATTTGAATTAAAAAGAATTTCAAGTCAATTAGGCATCTCAGAAGACATCACAGAAACAGCTGCTATCTATTATAGACGAGCTCTTAAAGCTAAATTAATTAGAGGAAGAAGTATAGATTCAATGACTGCTTCTGCTATTTATATCGCTTGTAGAACCCATAACGTTCCTAAAACACTCAAAGATATCTGCACAATTGCTAAGGTCCAACGCAAAGAATTAGCCAGGTGCGTAAGAGTGTATATTATTGAATTGGGTATCAAACCAACTCCTATCGATCCAGCCCAACTTGTATCAAGACTTGGAGCTGAATTGAATATAACAATGCACACTCAGAACAGAGCTATTGAAATCCTTCATACTGTTCGAGAGTACAGATTGGATGTCGGCAAAAACCCAATGTCAATTGCCGCAGCAGTTATCTATATCGCAGGAATTCAAACTGGTGAAAGAAGAACCCAGCAACAAGTTGCTGAAGCAGCAAAAACAACTCCAGTCACCTTGAGAAACAGATTCAAGGAATTAGTTGCCGCCCTAGAAATAGGACAAGTAACTGTAAAACGAGGAGCAGCCGCTACACCAGTCTATGTTCGCGATCCGTACAAGTTCTAATACGTTTAATAAAAAGCGTTTTAATAGACATCAAAGACATTTCAAGATTCGGGGCGAAGGTGTGCGATCACCCACCTTCGTCGCAATCAACCTTTTTGTTGTATTTTTAACTTTAAATGCATTATTTTTCTTTGTACATTATGTATTTGAGCAGACTGAGGGTAATAGAAAAGAATAAAAATTCTATCCACTCAATTGCTTCCAAGAATATAAGCTTATTAACTATCGTAAAAGCTTTTTAACTAGACACTTCTTAGAATGAAGTGAACAGTTAATTTGTTCAATAAAATAATGGTTAGGTTGGAAACACAAATGTTATGGGCTGAAAAATACCGTCCGAAATTTCTTAAAGAAATAATTAATCAAGATGAAATCAAGAAACGCTTAAAGGGTTTTATTGAAGCAGGTACTATGCCACATTTGTTATTTGCTGGTCCACCTGGTACTGGTAAAACCACTGCAGCTTTAGTTTTAATCAATGAATTATTGTCAGATTTTGATGTCTTTGGTCGTAAAGAAGATACTCTTCAAACCAATGTTCCTTATCTCGAGTTAAATGCCAGTGATGAACGAGGAATTAATGTCGTTCGAGAACGCATCAAAAATTTTGCTCATCTTATGGCTATTAATGCACCTTTCAGGGTTATTGTTCTTGATGAAGCAGATTCTATGACCTCAGATGCCCAACATGCACTTCGTCGTACAATGGAGAAATTTAGTAATACTTGTCGTTTCATTCTCATCTGTAATTATAGTTCTAAGATCATTGAACCAATCCAATCTCGGTGTGCTGTTTTCCGTTTCAGTCCTTTAAGCGAAAAAGACACTAAGAAATATATGCAGAATATCATCAAGAAAGAAAGTATAGCAATTACCCCTGAAGGAATCGAAGCTGTTATTTATGTTTCCGAAGGAGATTTGCGTCGAGCTACTAACATATTACAATCTTCTGCTATATTGGGAAAAGAAATTACAGAAGACGATGTCTACAAATCTACAGGGAAAGCACAGCCGCAAGATATCAGAAAAATGATCAAATACGCTACTACTGGATCATTCAAAGAATCCCGCAAACTTTTACTCGAATTATTAATCAAACAAGGTTTGGCTGCTCAGGATATAATCCGACAGATCCATCGAGAAGCTATTGTTATGCCGGATATAGACGATAAAACAAAAGTAGAAATGATTAAAATGATTGGCGAAGTAGACTTTCGATTGACTGAAGGTTCTAATCCTGAAATTCAACTTTCTGCTTTGTTAGCTCACTTAATAGGCTTACAACTTGATTGATAATTAGCCTATTAAATTTCACAGATTACAGCTGTTTCATTAAAATCAGATTGAGGTGATTTAACTTCAATTAAAGAATAAAAAGAATTAGAGTTTGCCAAATTAGGCAAACTAATTACTTATTTTTGTCAAGATAATACTATTTTAGATACTAAAATTTAAGTACCTTCTTTAAATCCGGTCAAATATTCTCTTTGTTCATCTGTCAAAGGTTCAAGTTGAATATCATGTGATTCTAATGCCATTCGAGCTACAAAGTCGTCTAGTTCTGAAGGAATATTGATAACCTGAATCGGTAATTTACCTGCATTTTTTGCAATGAATTCTAGAGCAAGTGCTTGTATTGCAAATGATCCATCCATTATTTCTAATGGATGACCTTGACCTGCTGGTCTAGCAAGGTTTACTAGCCGTCCTTTTGACAAGAGATAGATTTTTCGATCATCATTTAAGATGAACTCTTGGCAATTTTCATTTATTTCTTTAACTTCTTTAGCCATTTTTTCTAATCCAGGAATATCAATTTCAAGATCAAAATGCCCAGAATTTGCAAGCATTGCACCATCTTTCATTTTCTTTATGTGCGTAGCGTCAATGACTTTCTTATCACCAGTTGCGGTAATGAACAAGTCTCCAATTTCTGCTGCTTGTTCCATATTCATTACTTCGAATCCTTCATACAGTGCTTCCAAGCCTTTATGCCATCCAGAAGGTTCAATCTCATCTGCATACGGCATTCTGTCACCAGCTTCTACAACAATCGTTCGTGCACCCATTCCTCTTGCGCGAATGGCTAATCCTCGACCACACCATCCATAACCTATGATTACAACATTTTTCCCTGCTATGAGTTTGTTAGTAATAGTCATAATTGCATTCAAAGCGGATTGACCGGTACCAAATCTATTGTCAAATAAATGCTTAGAATATGCTCCATTTGCATTTGTTATTGGAAATTTTAATACTCCTTCTTTTTCCATAGCACGTAATCGGATAATTCCTGTTGTTGTTTCCTCACTAGCACCTATTACATGCTCAATTAAATCTGGTCTTTTGAAGTGTATGATATTGATTAAATCTGCACCATCATCAATAAGCAAATTTGGTTTTGAATCTAAAACGCTATTCAAATTATCATAATAGTCTTCCGTATTTTGATTTGCCCAAGCAAATACTTCTATTCCATCAAAGGTTGTTAACGCAGCTGCTACACGATCATCAGTTGTTAATGGATTACAACTAGCCACCCTTACTGTTGCTCCTGCTGCTCTTAATGTTCTAATCAATTGTCCTGTTTTCTTCTCCAAATGAAGAGCAACACTTACTCTTTTCCCTTTCAAAGGCAATTCTTTTTCGAAGCGTTTTTTTATGGCACCAAGGATAGGCATGTTTTTCTCAGCCCATTCTAATTCCTTTAATCCTTCATCAATTAAATTAAGATCACTAACTTTGTTCATAGTAAAACACAAGTAAAAAACAGAACACTGTGATATAAGATTTTTCAACAATTGGTTAAAAAAAGTGTTGAGAGATGAGAAACTATTGTTTGTCTCTCATCAATTCTTCCTCAATATAAGCGAGAAAATTTATTTTTCTTGATTTCTCCAGAGTTCGTCTCTTAATAAATCGCGAATTGCAACTCTGATTATTTCACTTTTATTTGGATATTTCTTGATTCGTATTAATTCTTCTAGTCCTTCAAGGAAACCCTCTGGGACGTGTACTGTTAGTAGTCTCATCATTTTTATTAACACCTCGACATCCGAGAATTCTAGGTAATTCTTCCATATTTCCTAGGAAATCTCTAGGTATTGTTCTGTGTAATATTTATATTAAAAAGGACAGTATTCGTAGGGTAGTACCCGGGTATTACCCTATTTCTTTGTTTCTTTTGCGAAATAACTCTCGAGTTTGCTTAAAATAGCCTCTTCATCTTTAGAGATCTTCCCATCTTCTAAAGCGATTTGTTTAACATTAGCAATTAATCGATCTTTAAAACAATCTCCAGGTAATCCTCCACCTTCTTCTATGCAATCTGCAACTTCTTTTTCAAAAACCCGAATATCTATTTCAATTTGCGCCAACATTACTGATTCTTCAGGTGTTATTACTCCATCATCCATTGCTTGAGTCATAATTTCTTCTAGTAGATTACTAAGGAATGGGTTGAATTTATCTTTGAAGATCATAATATTACCTTACCGATGCATTACTTACTAGTTAGTTCTAACAAGCTAGTTATATAAAATATTCTAATTACAAAGGTAAAATTCCGTTAAAAAGAAAGAAAGAAGATAGAAAGCAATTATTTCTTAAGAGCAATTGCTTCTATTTCAACACCGACGTCTTTTGGTAATCTTGCAACCTCTACTGCTGCTCTTGCAGGAGGATTTTCTGTGAAAAATTCAGCGTATTTTTTATTCATTTCACTGAAATCGTTCATATCCTTGAGAAAGACTGTGCATTTAACAACATCAGCTAATGTTGCTCCTGCAGCTTCTACTACTGCTTTTACATTTTTCAATGATTGTTCTGT
>RCNB010000610.1_pt1 | contig 23308 bp, 21 predicted proteins | sample 2041321 | NCBI WGS metagenome assembly RCNB01 (sample SAMN09708232, study PRJNA481090) | Marine sediment metagenome, whole genome shotgun sequencing project. | reverse complement strand
CAGGCAGCCGTTCGTACCGGAAATTTCGAGCGATATACTGAATACGCCCGGCTGGTAAACGAGCGACCGGTTTCGACGTTACGGGATCTCATGGATATCAAACCTGCCGGTCCTGCTGTACCGCTGGACGAGGTTGAACCGGTTGAAGATATTCTGATGCGGTTCGACAGCGCCGGAATGTCGTTGGGTGCTCTCTCGCCCGAGGCACACGAAGCACTGGCTATTGCGATGAATCGTATTGGCGCACGTTCGAACTCGGGCGAAGGCGGTGAAGATCCAGCGCGATATGGCACCGAGCGCATGTCGAAGATCAAACAGGTTGCCTCCGGACGTTTCGGCGTTACGGCGGAGTACCTCGTAAACGCCGAGGTCATACAGATCAAAATCGCGCAGGGTGCCAAGCCCGGCGAAGGTGGCCAACTGCCGGGACACAAAGTTAACGAGATGATCGCGAAGCTGCGCTTCGCCAAACCGGGTGTTGGATTAATCTCGCCGCCGCCGCATCACGACATCTATTCGATCGAAGATCTGGCACAGTTGATTTTCGATCTGAAGCAGGTGAACCCGAAGGCATTGGTGTCGGTGAAGCTTGTCGCGGAGCCGGGCGTCGGCACGATTGCCGCAGGGGTTGTTAAAGCGTATGCCGACCTGATTACGATCTCCGGCTACGACGGTGGCACGGGTGCGAGTCCCCTGAGTTCGGTGAAGTACGCCGGCAGTCCGTGGGAGCTCGGGCTTTCCGAAACGCATCAGGTGCTGCGCAAACATGGCATGCGCCACAAAGTTCGCCTGCAAACGGACGGCGGCTTGAAGACGGGCCTTGATGTCATCAAGGCAGCGATGCTTGGCGCGGAAAGCTTCGGCTTTGGAACGGGCCCTATGGTGGCGCTGGGCTGCAAGTATCTTCGAATTTGCCATCTGAATAATTGCGCCACCGGTGTCGCGACGCAAAACAGTATTCTGCGCAGCGAATATTTCATCGGATTGCCGGAAATGGTTATCACCTTCTTTACCTTCGTCGCCGAGGAAGTTCGGCAACGTATGGCAGAGCTCGGTGTTCGCAATCTCGAAGAGTTAATCGGACGCGTGGATCTGTTTGAGTTGCAGCCGGGCGAAACAGAGCGGCAGGGACGACTCGATCTTAGTCCGATAATTTCTGATGGGGGTTTGGCTAAAGATTCACCCCAATTCTGCACGGATCTGCGCAACAGCCCTTTTGACAAGGGTGAGCTTGCTGAGCAAATGCTCAAAGACGCGCTACCGGCGATAGAAGCGAGCAGCGGCGGAAAATTCGGATACGAAGTGCAAAACTTTCATCGTTCGATCGGTGCCAGGTTAGCGGGTGAGATCGCGCGTCATCACGGCAATGAAGGCATGCGCGACAATCCTCTGGAAGTTTCCTTACGAGGAACGGCGGGACAAAGTTTCGGTGCCTGGAACATTTCGGGCTTGAATATGACGCTGGTCGGCGATGCCAATGACTACGTCGGCAAGGGAATGGCCGGTGGTCGAATCGTTATCCGCCCTCCATCCGATGCCAATTATCGCGTCCGCGAAACCGCGGTCATCGGCAATACCTGCCTCTACGGAGCGACTGGTGGCGAACTCTTTGCGGCGGGCCGGGCAGGCGAGCGTTTTGCTGTGCGAAATTCAGGCGCAACGTCCGTCATTGAGGGCGCAGGCGATCACTGCTGCGAATACATGACCGATGGTGTTGTCGTTGTCCTTGGGCGCAGTGGTGTGAATTTCGGTGCTGGAATGACGGGTGGATTCGCCTACGTACTGGATATTGATCGTGATTTTGTTGATCGATACAACCATGAGCTCATCGACATTCATCGCATCACGCCGGAAAGTATGGAGACACACCTGCATCACCTGCGCGCGCTTATCACCGAGCACGTCGCACAAACGGGCAGCGAGTGGGGTGAGCAAATACTGGACGACTACAGAACGTTCTTGCCGAAGTTCTGGGTGGTAAAACCCAAAGCAACTGAACTGGGCTCGCTCATTGAGTCGTTGCGACGGGCCGCCTGATGTCGAAGCATCCACTACAGTTCCTGGAAGTACCGCGTCGCAACCCTGATAAAGAAGATGCTGAGAGTCGCGTCAAACATTCTGACGAAATCTACGGTCACTACGATGGGGCCAGTGCGGCTGCGCAGGCTGGCCGCTGTTTGTCTTGCGGCAATCCGTATTGTGAATGGCAATGTCCCGTTCACAACTACATTCCCAACTGGCTGGAACTCATTGAGGATGGCAAGTTATTTGAGGCGGCTGAGTTATCGCATCAGACAAACTCGCTTCCGGAGATATGCGGTCGCGTCTGTCCCCAGGACCGATTGTGTGAAGGTGCGTGCACGTTGCACGACGCCAACGGCGCCGTGAGTATTGGCAGCATAGAGAAATACATTACCGACGAAGCGGTTGCTCAGGGTTGGCGCCCGGACATGTCGAATGTCATCGCGATAGACAAGCGCGTAGCAATCGTCGGCGCCGGACCGGCGGGTCTCGCTGCCGCTGATGTTTTGGCGCGCAATGGCGTGCGCTCAGTTGTGTACGACGCTTACCCGGACATAGGTGGTTTGCTGACGTACGGTATTCCGCCTTTCAAACTGGAAAAACGCATCGTCGCCCAGCGTCGCGAGATTCTTGAGGGTATGGGCGTGCAATTCGTCTTGAACACCCGAATTGGTCAAGACAAACCCTTTCAGGATTTGCTCGATGAATACGATGCTGTGTTTCTCGGCATGGGCACGTATGAGAATGTTCAAGGCGGGTTTCCGGGTGAAGACCTGCCGGGTGTTTACGAAGCGCTTCCGTACCTGATCTCGAACGTCTATCGGGAACTCGGTTACGACGATCCCAAGGTTCCGTTCACGAATCTCGAGGGTAAGAATGTTGTCGTTCTGGGTGGCGGTGATACTGGCATGGATTGCAATCGAACGGCGATTCGACAAGGCGCTGTCAGTGTGAGTTGCGCCTATCGTCGGGATGAGGAAAACATGCCGGGTTCCCGTCGCGAAGTGGCGAATAGCAAAGAAGAGAACGTACAGTTTCTGTTTAACCGCCAGCCGCTGGAAATCATTGGTAACGGCAGCGTTGAGGGCGTCAAGGTCATACAGACTCAATTGGGCGCTGCGGGATCCGACGGGCGCCGCAGGCCGGAGCCGATTCCCGGTACCGAGGAAATTCTGCCCGCGGATGCCGTCATCATCGCCTTCGGTTTTCGACCGGATCCGCCGCCCTGGTTTGCAGACTTTTCAATCGAGACTTTACCGAGTGGCCGCGTGCGTGTGGCGTCTCTTGGTAATTTTCCGTTTCAAACAACGAACCCGAAAATTTTCGCCGGTGGCGATATGGTCAGAGGCTCCGATCTTGTCGTTACCGCCGTTCATGAGGGTCGCGAGGCAGCCGCGGGAATTGTTCGCTACCTTGAATCCTGAATAGAGGTTTCCTGACGGGGCAGTCGGACCTCAAATTCGACGCCGCCGGCTACATTGTCGGCGCTTATTCGGCCGCCGTGCCCTTCGCTGATTAGTTTGGCGACGTACAATCCCAGACCAAGATGACGAGAACCCTCGCCCTCGCGCATGGAAACCATCGAGTCAAACAGCTGGGTACGCATGCGTGATGGAAGCGGTGGACCGGGATTCATAATAGTCAAAACGAAATCGCTTTCATCCGCTCGAAGACCAATCTTGATCGTGTTTCCGGATGCGCTGAAACCGACCGCGTTATCGACGAGTTTGTCGAGCATTTGAATCAGCATCTCCGGGGAACCGCTGGCCGGTGCGGTGTCGAGATTGCAATCAAAGTCGAACAAGCGTTCGTCGTACGCGTCGCGATAGGCCACCACCGTTGATTCCAGGACGGACTGCAAATCGAACGACTCAGAATCTACATGAGCCATCAGTTCCTCGACGCGGCTGGCTTCGCTCATCGCGCTGAGAATGCGCCGTAATCGGTCAGCACCCTCGCGCGCTCGTGCGGTATAACCGGCGGACGATTCACTGAGAGATTCGTGTTCAAGATTCTCAAGCGAGGACGTAACGATGGCCAATGGCGTGCGCAGTTCGTGCGATAGCTTCGACGCCAGTGTTCTAAGGTAGTTGTTGTATTCGCCGAGTTGCTGCAGCACCGATGAAAAGCTTCGCGAGAGATCGCCTATCTCATCATCTGCCAGTGCGCTCGGCAGTGCCGCATGGAGCGTTTCATTTTCGAGGGCATCGACGGCTGCGACGGACAAACGCCGAATTCGGCGAGAGAGCCACGACGCGTAACCGATCAACGCCGCTGCAACCAGTAAGGTCGCGATCAATGTCACGTTGATCAGGCGAGCCAAACCTTCATTCCGAAGACTCAGAATTGCGTCAGTCCCTTGCTGCAGTATCAGTGCACCAAGAACCTGGTTGCCGTTTGAAATCGGTGCGGCAACCGCGACGATGGCGCGCCCGCTGTCATCGCCGCGAAACCAGCCGGCCATTTCCCGGCCACTGAGTGCGGCACTAACGTAGGGCTGTTGTTCCCGGCCGGCCGGGTCCGGTTCGGCCGACGACGCCTCTTTGCCGGCTTCGACCAACAGGTCATAAATTCGCTGCGACCAACCGGTCCCGAAAGCGCTTGTCGAAGCCAATAATGGCGAGTCGCCGGCCGTAGCCAGTCGCCAGCCTGACGCATCGGTTACGACAATGCGCATGCCGGGTTGCACCAGCGCCGTCGCGAGGGCAAATAATTCGGATGAGGGCTTCGCAACCGGCGATGGTGACGGTCCCGAGTAGCTGCTAATGCGCGCTGGGCTTTCGTCTCCCCCAGCGGTGTTGTTGATGACAAAACCCAGATTCGTACCCAATAGATCGGTGGGAATTCTCGCCTCCACACGATAGCCTCCTGGAATGTCCTGCCAGTGAGCGGTGATCGAGGTTTCAGGTGCGAATCCGAAGCTGTCCTGCTTGTAACTGATAATCGCTCCGGGTGCCTCGGCCGCGAACACGAAACGCTCCTCAAGATACGGGGGACTACTGCTGATCAGCGTTACGCGATCCGCAAATTTCGGTCCATCGTCGAGAATCATCGTATGTGCGTTCGAGAATATGACGTTCTTGTCGCTGACCTCGATGTAGATAAAGGTCGTCCGGGCATGCGACCCGATAGCGACTCGAATGGGACCGTCGGTGCCGCGAATCGTTTTCAGCGATGCTTTATCGAGCAGCCAGTCGTCAAAATACCCATCGATGCGTGGTTGCTTCGTGAGTGAATGAAGGAACAGTTGTTCATCGGCGAGACTGCCGGCTATTCGATCCGGATATTCCTCCGAATACTGTGCCATCGAATTGGCAAGAGCCCGCGCGGTTCCCGCCAGCATCTGTTGCTGTCCGGAGCGCAGTGCGGATTCCGTTTCACGAATAAATTCACAACCCGCCCACGGCAACATCAGCGCCAACAAACTGACCAGAAGTAGCTGACGTTTAAGAGTCATATTCGGGCGCTAGTCGCTCAACCAGCGATAACCCATTCCATAGACGGTTTCTATGGCATCGAAGTTGCTGTCGATCGCGATGAACTTACGTCGGATTCGCTTGATGTGCGAGGTGATCGTATTGTCGTCGAGAACCGCTTGCGCCGCGTCCATCAGTTGCTGCCGGTTCTTGACGTGTCCGGGATATCTGGCCATTGCATGGACGAGCCAGAATTCGGTCAGCGTCAGAGCAACGATCTGCTCCTGCCAGTGCACGGTCATACGTTCAGTGTCGATAATCAGGTCACCTCGTTGCAAGCGACTCTCAGCGGCCTGAGGTTTTTGCATCGCTTCGAGCCGTCGAAAGAGCGCCGCGATACGTGCCATGAGGTGGGGCAGGCTGATGTCCTTGGTCAGGTAGTCGTCCGCGCCGAGTCGCAGGCCGGATACTGCATCAAACTCGCTGTCACGCGCTGTCAGGAAAATGATCGGCAGGTCTGAGGAACGGGCACGAAGTTCCCGGCACAACTCGAATCCGCCCTCGACATCGTCCTTGAGATTGACATCAATAACGACGAGGTCGGGTAGTCGATTGTCAAAAGCGCTGAGGGCGGGTGCTCTGGCGTCAAAAGCGTCAACGGCATAACCCTCACGGCGGAATGCCGCCGAGTAGTTGTCCCGGATTGCTGCCTCGTCCTCAATGATCGCGATGCGTTTTGCCACGTTGGATTCCTTTTTGTGTAGCCACAATTTGCCACATTACGTCGGTGCATTGCCACGTCGTGGTCCACAGGGCGTCGTAATGCCGCTGCTTAATGAGTATCAAGATTAAGAGACGCAAACAAGGAAGCCGAACATGCAGCGCACACAGTCAGCCGTCAAATCGGACATTAGATCGTGGTTTTGGGTAGTGGCGCTGGTTTGCGTTCTTGGCGCCGGGCCGGATGCCGTTGGCGCGGAGAACCCGACACCCAATGAGATGCAAACCGGCAGCTTGTTACTGCGGATGGCCAATGGCTATTCCACGGCAACACGGCTGAATACCGACGTTGACATGAAGATCAGCGGCCTTGTCGCCCGCGTTTCCGTCCGTCAGGCGTTTCGCAACACGAGCCAAGACTGGGTTGAGGGAGTCTACGTCTTTCCCCTTCCCGACAAAGCGGCGGTCGACCAGATGCGCCTGCACATCGGAGATCGTTTTATTGAGGGTGAAATTCAGGAAAAAGAACATGCGAAAAAAACCTACGAACAAGCTAAAGCCGCCGGTAGGAAGGCCAGTCTGGTTGAGCAGCAGCGCGCTAATCTCTTTACGACCTCTGTGGCAAACATCGCCCCCGGTGAACTCGTGGTGGTCGAAATCGAGTACCTGGAAGACATTCGCTATGAAGAAGGCCAGTTCAGTATTCGATTCCCAATGACGTTGACGCCCCGCTACATCTCGGGCAGTGCGTTGCCTGATCGTACTGGCAGCGGCTGGTCACCCGATACAGATCGGGTGCCGGACGCGTCAACAATTACGCCACCGCAAGTAACGTCGTCGAAGGGTCATCGACTTACGCTGACCGCGAGCGTCAATGCTGGCATGCCTCTTGAAATTATTGCCAGTCGATATCACCCGGTGACCGTCAGTGAAAGTAATGGCCAGTACGACGTGTCGCTACGAGCCGGTACCGTGGCTATGGACCATGACTTCGAAATGCTGTGGCGACCGACATCTTCGGCTGCACCGCGGGCAATGTCATTTGTCGAGACCGTGGACGGAAAGCCTCACTATTTACTGATGGTGATGCCGCCCGATCAAAACACCGCGGCGGCCGTCATTCCGCGAGAAACAATTTTCATCATCGACACCTCCGGCTCCATGCACGGCGTGTCCATACAACAGGCAAAGCGGGCCGTGCAGCTGGCTCTCAAGGACTTGACGTCGGTCGATAGATTCAATGTTATCGAGTTCAACTCGGTTACCGATGCTCTCTTCGGGGAGAGCCAGGCCGTGACGACGGCGACCATTGCTCAAGCATCTCGCTTTGTTCAGCAGCTCGAAGCGAATGGCGGCACCGAAATGCGACCCGCGCTGGCGCTGGCGCTCGATTCGCCGCCGTCCGAAGAGCATTTGCGTCAGGTTGTCTTCATTACGGACGGCAGTGTGGGCTATGAGGATGAGATGTTTTCGATGATCGAAAATCGACTCGGTGCGGCACGCCTGTTTACTGTGGGCATTGGTTCGGCGCCCAACAGCGGGTTCATGCGCAAGGCGGCTGAGGCCGGGCGTGGTTCCTACACGTTCATAAGTGCGCTGCACGAAGTCCGCGAGAAAATGGACAGCCTGTTCAAGAAGCTCCAGCAACCGCAAATCACCGACATCGAAGTTCAGTGGCCGAGCGGTGTTCTCGTCGACAGTTTTCCGTCTGTCGTTCCGGATCTCTATGCGGGTGAGCCGGTAACAGTGAAGGTCGCCGCCAGCGGTGAGTTTCGTCCCGGCGATCGCGTCTACGTGCGCGGTAACTCTGCGAGCGGTGCCTGGACAGCAGACTTTCCCGTCAATGGGGCGTCGGAGAGTCCCGGCATAGCGGCGCTTTGGGCGCGTGCTCGAATTGGTGAGCTGCTGAATGTCGAGCGTCGACATCCAGACCCCGCTGAGATTCGCTCAGCGATTGTGGAAACGGCGCTGGCGCATCATCTTGTCAGCAAGTACACGAGTCTTGTCGCGGTCGACAAGACACCGGTTCGTCCTGGCAATGAACTGCTGAACAGCGAGCAGGTTCCTAACCTGATGCCGTATGGGCAAAGTAGCAACGCGATCTTCGGCTTTCCGGCAACAGCAACGAATGCACCCACGTTGCGTTTCGTTGGCTTGATGTCGCTGCTCGCTGGCTTGATGCTGCTGATGCTGCAATGGACTGCTGGCGGAATGTGTCGTGTTCGCAAGATCTAACAAGCCCGGTCTTCTGCTTGTGGCCTGCTTGCTGTGTTTTGGCTTCTGGCAACTGGGCCACGGTGCCTATATTCCAGCAAAGGCATGGCTGGCTCAGGAGCTCATGCAGCGCGCCTGGGTTCGGACGGGCAGTGGTGAGGGTCGCGCGACACCGTGGCCGTGGGCGGACACCTGGCCGGTTGCAAGGCTAACTGCGAAGGCAGGCGACGTTGACCTCATCGTCCTTGCCGGTGGCTCCGGTCGTACGCTGGCTTTCGGGCCGGGACATCTCAGCGCGAGCGCGATGCCGGGCGAGATCGGCAACACCGTTATTGCCGGGCACCGGGATACGCACTTCAGATTCCTTGAAGAGCTGGAGCCCGGCGAATTGTTAAAAGTCGAATCAGACAAAGGTTCGAAACATCTCTACAGGGTCATTGAAGCAGAGATCGTCGATTCGCGGACGGGGTCTCTTCTGCTGGATACCGATGTTGCGATTCTGAGTCTTGTTACGTGTTATCCATTTGACGCAAGAGAACCGGGAGGGCCATTGCGCTACGTTGTTACTGCCCGGATGCTGTATTAGTGTGTAGGAACCACAGCCTTTCGAGCATCGATGGAATCCAGGAAAGCGAAACTCACTGAGGGGTCGGTCGGCCGACACCTCGTCAAAATGACCGTGCCGATATTGTTCGGAATCTCGATGATGATGGCGCAGGCCATCATCGATGCGTGGTTTCTGGGCAAGGTTGGTGACGACGCTTTGGCGGCATTCAGCTTTGGCTTTCCGATATTAATGGTCATCACCAGCGTCGCGATTGGTTTGGGGGCGGGAACATCATCCGTCGTCGCACGAGCAATCGGTGCTAACGATCATCGGCGCGCCAGGCGTTTGACGACGGATAGTTTGCTGCTGTCATTCATGACGACGGCCGCGCTTGCGGTGATTGGCATCCTGACCATCGACCCCTTATTCAAACTGCTGGGCGCACCGGCTGACATGATCCCCATGATTCGAGGGTTCATGACGATTCTTTACTGCGGCGTACCATTCCTGGTTGTTGGCATGGTCGGCACCAGCAGCATGCGAGCAACCGGCGATACGGTGCTACCCGGTAAGCTTATGATGGCCGGAGCGCTGCTCAACGTCATTCTTGATCCGATCTTCATTTTTGGTATCGGCCCTGTACCCGCGATGGGCCTCAATGGCGCCGCAACCGCCGCGCTTTTGGCCCGTGGCTCGATGTTTCTCGGCACAATTTATTTCCTGGTTTGGCGACTCGACCTCGTGAGTTTCAACAAACCGAAACGGGCAGAGCTCAGGAAATCCTGGGCCGACATACTGCACGTTGGCCTTCCCGCCGCCGGCACTAACGCCATTATTCCAATTGCGATGACGTTCATCACAGCGATGATCGCTCGCTACGGCCCCGAGGCTGTCGCGGGGTTTGGGGTTGCGAGCCGCATCGAATCGTTGGTGCTCGTTATTTTCTATGCCTTGTCTTCGGTCATTGGACCTTTCGTGGGGCAGAACCTATCGGCAGGCAAAGAGCGTCGCATTCAAGAATCGCTGCGCTTATGCACCGTGTTCTGTTTGGGAAGCGGTTTGGTCATTGCGCTGCTGCTGGCGCTCGCTGCTGGCTTCGTGCCAACGCTATTCAGCCAGAACCCGGCTGTCACCGATGTGACGCGCCTGTTCCTTTGGATAGCACCCATCAGTTACGGTGCTTATGGCGTGGTTATGGTCATGAACGCGGCGTTTAACGGATTGGGAAAACCGATGCCGGCCGTCTACATCAGCGTGACGCGAATGTTAATTATCTATTTGCCGCTCGCCATTGTCGGTCGACAAATGTTTGATATCGCCGGAATTTTTGGCGCGTATGCGATCGCAAATATCTTATCGAGTTTACTGAGTTACTTCTGGGCGCGGCGTACCGCGCGCAATATTCTTGCGGTAGCCAATGTGCATGCCGAGGCCGCGACTGGCCATGAAGATCAGGAACGCCAACCATAGACCGTCGTTACCGAAGCCCTGCAAGAAGTACCACGCGGGCAGGAATACGAACAACGTCGAGAACACCATGATATTGCGCATGTCTTTTGCGCGCGTCGCGCCGACGTACACGCCGTCGTAGAGAAAACACCAGACTGAAACCAGCGGTGAAGCAATCATCCACGGCAGATACCGAATTGCGGTTTCTCTGACGTCCGGCAGGTTGGTGAGAATGGAAATAATTAACGGCCCGCCGACGCCGTAGACAACGGTAAACCCAAGCGCGAACAGGACGGACCACTTTAAGGTCAACTTCACGGAGTGTATGAGCGCGTCGCGACGCTTTTCCCCAATCGCCTTTCCGACCAGCGCTTCGGCTGCGTGCGCCAGTCCGTCGAGGCCGAAGGACGTCAGGTTCTGGAAATTCATTAGCACCGCATTCGCTGCGAGTATCTGACCGCCCAGCCGCGCGCCCTGCGCCGTGACGAATGCGAGCGTAAACATCAGGGCCATGGTTCGGATAAAGAGATTGGCATTAACAGAGAAAAACGCGCGGTAGGCAGCGATATTGGTCAGGCGATCCAGTGGCCAATGACCCGCGCGTTTTTTAAGGGCTGAAATGGCGAATGCGGCACCTACGAGGAAACCGGAATATTCCGCAATGACTGACGCGAGTGCGACGCCATCGACCGTCATTCCCATGACGATGACAAATATCAAGTCGAGAACGATGTTCGTGACGTTGATGGTAAGAAATATCAGAAGGGGTATGCGCGCGTTCTGCAGGCCGATAAACCACCCAATCAACACGTAATTTGCGAGCGTTCCCGGTGCGCTCCAGATTCGGATGGAGAAGTACTCTGACGCGAGCCGCTGCGTCTCGGCATCACCTCCGAAAAGGTTCATTGCCAGATCACGAATCGGAACCTGCAACGCAATCAAAGAGACCGCGATAAGAGCGCCAACGATCAGCGCCTGTCCGAGTGATGCGCGCAGACCGTCGTTGTCGCGGGCACCGAAACTTTGAGCGGCTATTCCCGTTGTTCCCATGCGCAGGAAGTTCATGCCCATATATATGAACGTGAAAATTGTCGCACCGATCGCGACGGCGCCGAGATACACAGAGTTGTCGAGGTGGCCGGTGACACCCGTGTCGACCATGCCGAGGAGCGGCACTGAGATGTTGGAGAGAATCATGGGCGCAGCAATGCGCCACATGTCTTTGTTCTTCGGCAGGCCCGGTGTGATTATGCCTGGGGTGCTCACGCCTGCGGCATCAAAAGGCGTTGATTCCGGTGAGTTCTTTGCCCACAACCAGCTGGTGGATCGTTTCCGTACCCTCGTAGGTGATTACGCTCTCGAGATTCAGCATGTGGCGAATGGGAACGTACTCCGCGCTAATGCCAGCGCCGCCAAGAATGTCGCGTGCATCACGAGCGATGTCGATCGCTGCTCTGCAGTTATTCCACTTCGCGAGGGATACCTGTGTCGGGGTCAGCTCGCCTTTGTCCTTTATTCGTCCAAGCCGTAACGACAGCAACTGTGCCGTCGTAATCTGACGGCTCATCTCCGCCATGCGAATCTGGATGGTCTGCGTGTTTGCGATCGGTCGGCCGAAGAGCACTCTTTCCTGGGTGTAATTCAGGACCTCATTAAGACAAGCCTGCGCGGCGCCGATGACGCCCCAGGAAATCCCATACCGTGCTTGCGTCAAACAGCTCAGTGGGCCTCTCAGGCTGGAGACGCCGGGCAATACGTTGGCGGCGGGAATGCGAACATTGTTAAAAAACAAGGCGCCGGTAATTGATGCACGCAGAGAAAACTTATTCTCAATTTCTTGTGTGTCATATCCCGGCATGTCCTTCTCGACGATAAAGCCTTTGACGCCTTCGTCTGTTTTCGCCCAGACGACAGCTGCGTCAGCGATCGTGGCGTTCGTAATCCACATCTTGGCGCCATTCAGAATCCAGTCATCGCCGTCGCGTTTGGCATGTGTCTTCATGTTGCTCGGGTCGGAGCCACCGTGAGGTTCCGTCAGACCAAAGCAACCGATTGCTTCGCCACGCGCCATCGCCGGTAACCAGCGCTGTTTTTGTTCCTCGGACCCATAGGCGTGAATTGGAAACATCACGAGACTGCTCTGGACCGAAACGAAACTCCGGAGGCCGCTGTCGCCTCGCTCCAGCTCCTGACAAATCAGACCGTAACTCACCGCGTTCAGGCCGGCGCAGTCGTAGCCATCGATCGAGCTACCGAGCAAGCCGAGTTCCGCGACTTCACTGATGAGATGACGTGGAAACGCGTGCTTTTCGAAAGCTTCACGCATAAGCGGTATAACTTTGTCGTCGACATAACGGCCAACGCTGTCTTTGACCATGACTTCTTCTTCGCTCAGTTCCGAGCGAATGTCATAGAGGTCCATGGGGTCGAGATTGTTGCTCACGGGCGTATTCCTGAGATGATTGAGACGGCTAGGGGCGTCGATTCTATATGACTAGATGGGTATTCCGAAACGCTTGTATAAGACTGACAGCAGCCATGCAGGTCCGATCATGATGAGTTGCAGGTCCTGAACGACCTGGAGTATTGCTCCGCGGCGACCCAGCGCGAGTCCGGAGACGCCTGCGACGAGAAATCCCATCGACACCGCCAAGGCCGGGTATCCCGAGCCGGTCAGCCACATCTGGATGGACGCCAGACCAAGAAGAAACGGTAGTAGGCCTATTGCCAGCGATAGCGAGATAATGAAGTAATAGATGGCTGTGACCATCAGGAATGCGCTCCCCCAATTGAGCAGCGGAGAGATTTTCTGGAATTCGGTGGGAATCGGTAACACCCACAACAAGCCCGACAGTCCCGCCACGAGCATTGGCACCGCCGCCCAGTAGACAATCGGGTTCTCGAGGCTTGAGTGAGATTCCTCGTAGCGGGTGAGCCAGTCGTCGGTATCGGTCACAGGTCATTCTCACATAGCGGGCTGGTTATTCTACATGGTGGCGGTCATCTTGTGATCCAGTCCACACAACCGATAATAAGAGTGACTTTTCTGAACATAAGGGCGTCAGTTAAGTCTGTGTTCAGGTAGCAAATGCATACAATGCACACGTAAATTCGATAAATCAGAGGATTGATCATGAACGTCAGATCTAACAAATTGATTCTAGCAATGACCGTTATGACGGTTTTTGTAAGCGGCTGTAAAACACTCGACGCGTACACACGTGATGAAAAGACAAGTTCGGCGACTAAAGGGGCTCTGATCGGGGCTGCTGCCGGCGTCGTTGCCGGCCTGATCTCTGGTGATGATGCGGTTGAGCGTCGTCAGCACGCGTTGATCGGCGCTGGTATCGGTGCTCTTGCCGGTGGCGCTATCGGTAATTATCAGGACAAACAGGAAGCCGAACTTCGAGCGGAGCTTGAAGGGACAGGAGTCAGTGTTGTACGCAACGGCGACAACATTACGTTGAACATGCCGGGCAATGTTACGTTTGCGACGGACAGCTCGGATCTGAGTCCTGCGTTTTTCAATGTGCTGAACTCTGTCGGCAAAGTACTGGCCGAATACGAGCAAACAGTTGTCGAGGTTGCCGGGCATACGGACAGCACCGGCAGCGACGCTTACAACCAGGGACTCTCTGAGCGCCGCGCGTCGTCGGTAACAGCTTACTTGTCCGGACAGGGCGTTATTTCGCAGCGTTTGATTACCCTCGGTATGGGTGAGGCTCGACCGATCGCTGACAATAATTCAACGAACGGTCGTCAAACGAATCGCCGGGTCGAAATCACGATGGTGCCGTTAACGGCGGGCTAGGTTCTCTGCAAATCAACAAATGCGCGACAAACCAGAGATGGTTTGTCGCGTTTTTTGTGGCACCCTGTCCCTCTGCCCCAACAAGAATAATAAGGGCATCTATGAGCGAACCGTACAAAAAGCGCGACGATGGTAGCTGGATCGAGGTCACAGGCTTTGTGAGACGCCTGCTGTCGGACGACAACGATGGCTCCCGGCATCAACGCTTTATTATTGATATCGGCAATCGGCGGACCTTGCTGATCGCACACAACATCGATTTGGCCAAACGCGTGCCGTTGAGCATGGGCGATCGCGTTCACGTGCGCGGCATGTATGAGTGGAATGAGCTCGGCGGCCTGGTGCACTGGACGCATGATGACCCGCATGGCGTCGAAGACGGCGGCTACGTTCGCTACCGTACCAAGGTATTCAAGTAGCCGGTCACCAGTCTTTCAGAGGCCATTCGATCGGCGATGCGGGCGGCCAGGGCAGATTTGCATCGTCTATGAGCTTCGCAAAATTTGGCGTCACTGCAATATCCCAGGGAGCACCGCAGCGACAAATGGTCGCGTGCATCATCAGGACAAGGTGCCCGAACTTACGTGAGTCGAGTCTGGCGGCCAATTCGTTGACTTGTTGTTCTTCGCCGGCGACGGCTAGCGATGTAATCGGGTGTGGATTGATTTCGGAACTGGTTTCGATGATTTCACTGAGATGCAGCAGGGCTGTATTCTTGTCGCCCCGAGCGGCAGCTCCCAACAAACGAAGGTTCGTGATCGTTCGGTCGCGTCGAATGTCTCGCTCAACAAGCGCGTCAGCCTCATCAAAGCGGCCAGAGGCAAGATAGACAGCATGCATTGCCTGACGAATGCGAATATGGGAAATCTTCTCTAATCCCTGCTTCGCGATATCGAGCGCCGCGTCATAGTCACCCATCGTCATAAGGGCCAGCGATGATCCGCTCCAACCATGAAACTGCAGCGGATCACATTCAATTTCATGTTGTTCGAGTTGCAGAAGTTCTTCTGCCTTGCCATAGGCCAACGTGGTCATGTCCAGCCAGCTCGCACGCGCGCACCCGGAAGCTGTGCGAACCTGTTCAAACAGCGCCGGTAATCTGCGCCATTGCCCTGACACTGTGGCCAAATCCATCTGTGCCGCCGCGCGAGAGGCTGCATTGGGCGACGTTCGAATCGCGTTTTCGAGGTCGCTTTCAAACTGCAGGAATGCGGCTTCCAACTCTTCGTCCGACACATCGTCATTGAGGGCGTTATCGATTAAGAAGTGCGTGAAATAGTCGGAGTGAGCCAGATAGGCGCCGGACAGATTCGGTGCGAGCGCAAGGGCCTTTTCGAACCAGTCGTTGGCGACCAGCAACTGCTGCAAGGTATTGCCCGAGCCGTGAGCAAGACTGAACGTCTCAACGCCTTTTTGATAGGCGATAAACGCCTCAGGGTCGCGAAGGCCGGCAGAGCGCATTCGCTCTCTAAGTTCCTCGTCCATCACGATATCGAGCGCGGTCGCTATTTTCTCGGCGATATCAGTTTGTACGCCAAATGTATCGTCTGTGCCGCGGTCATAGTTTTCTGACCAGAGATGAAAACCGTCTTTCGCCCTGATCAATTGGGCGGTAACTCGCAGCCGGTCGCCGTCGCGACGGACGGACCCTTCGACAATATGCGCGACACCAAGAGTGTCAGCGATTTCGGGAATTGGAACGTCCTGACCTTTGAACGAAAACGCCGACGTTCGCGCGGTCACCAGAAGCTGAGGTAATCGGGTCAGGGAGTTGAGGATTTCTTCTGTCAGGCCGTCTGCGAAGTATTCGTCGTCAGGACCGCGGGACATCGCTACAAATGGCAGGACCGCGACAGACTTATCAGTCTCTGTTGCCGCCGGAGGACGCTCGGAGAGTACGAATTTGTCGACGAGCAGAAACACAACGGCAGTACTCAGAACGCCGATGACGACGCGATCGAGCGTCTTGCCCGTCTTGTTCGTGATTGATACGGAACGATCAACCTCGGCTTCCTTCTTGATGCCATCGGGTGTCATCTCAAACGCCCACGCAAACACAAGCGCGATCGGGAAACCAATCAGCATGAATAACATCAGTGCCTGCATCAGCCACTCTGGTGCGGAGATGTTGTCCAGGATGATATCGGCAGCTTGCAGGGCTAGCCAGGTGACGGCCAGATACGCCAGCCCGACGCGAAACACATTACGGCGTTTAAGTTCTTGAAATAACTGGCTCAAGCGGTGACCTGGTCGCGTCCTTTACGGGTGCTCAAGATAGCAGAATTCGGGCCACAAAAAAGGCCGCTCGGAGAGCGGCCTTCGTTACTGCCTGTCAGTTTATCTACACGGCCATCGCGTTGCGAAGCTTCTTGATAGCGTTGACTTCGAGCTGGCGAATTCGCTCGGCAGAAATACCGTATTCAGCGGCCAGTTCGTGTAGCGTCATCTTGTCATCGGTGAGCCAGCGCTCCTCAAGAATCCGGCGACTGCGATCGTCCAGAATATTCAACGCCGCTCGCATTCGAGTTGTGGCGTCGTTATTCCAGTCTGCTGTCTCAACCTGCATCGCAGGATCTGCATCCGGGCTGGGCAAGTAGGCCGCTGGCGTGAAGTTGCGATCATCATCAAGATCCGGAGTTGGATCGAAAATCGCATCGCGAGAATGCAGACGCTTCTCCATCTCCGTAACTTCTTGTGGCTTAACGCCCAAATCCTTGGCTACCGCTTTGGTTTCCGCATCCGTCAACCAGGAAAGCGTTTTCTTCTTCTTGCGAAGATTAAAAAACAATTTGCGTTGCGCTTTGGTGGTCGCAACTTTAACAATGCGCCAGTTCTTGAGCACGAACTCATGAATCTCGGCACGAATCCAGTGAACAGCGAAGGACACGAGGCGTACGTCATAATCAGGATCGAAGCGCTTTACCGCTTTCATGAGCCCAACATTGCCTTCCTGAATCAAGTCATTCAGCGGCAGTCCGTAGCCGGTGTAGCCCTTTGCAATGTGTACAACGAAGCGCAGATGCGCCATAACCAGGTCGCGTGCGGCCTCAAGGTCTTCATCTTCGCGCAAGCGTCGAGCGAGGGCCTGTTCGTCTTCCTTGCTGAGAACATCGATGGCGCCGACGCCTTGGATATAAGCGTCGAGACTGCCTACCGGTCCGGCAAGGGCAAGGTCGTGATTTAGTTTCGCAACAGCGGCTGTCATGTAGTACCTCCGTTTGTGAGCACCAATTTTAGCACTCGTGGACTTAGAGTGCTAACGAATCACATAAGTTCCCGATAATTTTAAGGGGTATTCTTATACAAACCAGCCACTTAGTGGAAAATGTGCGCAGCATTATGTTTAATGCCCGCCGTCTATTTCGGCTCGATTCGTCGCATATGACGAGCAGCAGTGACCCACGAGGCAAACAAACCAAGGAGTACTGCGCCGCCAATAATTGCGGCGCTCTCGGCCAAACTGAGCGAGGCCACTGCGATCTCACCTTGATAGAGCCCTGCAAGGCGGGTCACGGGTTCCTTTAGCAGGTAGAGCCCGTAATGCACCAGCAAGAGGGCGAACGACCCTCCGAGCAAGCCGTACCAGAACCCTGTCCAGAGAAATGGCCGGCGAACAAAGGCATTGCTCGCACCGATCAGTTTCGTGACTTCAATTTCTTCGCGACGATTCTCTATGTCGAGTCGGATGGTATTGCCAATAATCACGACGATAGCGATGCCGAGCAAAGCGGCCCCGATCGCGATCGCCTGTCTGACAATGTCGAGTATTGCGTGAAAGCGATGCACCCACTCCGTATCGACCTGCACCAGCTCGGCTTCCGGCAAATTGCCGATTTCTTCCTGCAGGAGCATTAACGATGCGCTGGTGTTTCCGGGGCCCGGTCGCACGATGAGCGCGTGTGGCAACGGATTGTCACCGAGTTGATCAAGCGCCTCACCAAATCCTGACTGTTGCTTGAACTCGGCCAGCGCCTCTTCCGAAGTAATCAAGTCCACGGACTCGATATCGGCGCGTTGCGCGATAAGGCTAGCTAGCCCTTCAGCCTCACTGACTGATAAATCCATCTTCAGGTAGACGGAAAAATCGAGCGCGTTGTTCCAGCCGCCGATGACCGACTGTGTGTTTTTCACGATGACGTTGATTGCGGCAGGCAACGCCAGGGTCACGCCGATGACCAATATAATCATGAGGCTGGCGAAGGGCTGTCGAGACAGCTTTCCGAGTGCACCTAATGCGGTGCTCGCATGACGGGTTAGCCAGATCCCAAAAATGCCCGATGACCGGACTGGGGCGACGGCATCTGAGTTTCGTGTCACTGCCACGGATCAACCTCCTGCTGGAGCTTTCCGTCCTCTAGAGCAATTCTGCGACAGCCCAGCCGATCAATCAGCGAAATGTCATGGCTTGCGATGAGCAACGTAACGCCGACTTCATTGAAGCGACGAAAAATTCTCATAACTTCCAGTGAAAGATCGGGATCCAGATTGCCCGTCGGCTCATCCGCGATCAGAACCTTCGGGCGAGTCACGATCGCGCGCGCGATGCCAACGCGCTGTTGTTCTCCAGCGGACAGCGTCTGTGGGTTTTGCTTTTCCTTATGGAGAAGACTCACCTGATCAAGCGCAGCCCGCACCCTCCGCCCTGCGTCACGATGACTAACTCCAGCGATGACTAGAGGCAAGGCGACGTTGTCGAAGACCGGTCGGTCGTAAAGCAGTTTGTGGTCCTGAAAGACCATACCGATCTGTCGACGGTATGCCGGGATCTTCCGCCTCTTTACGCGCCGCGTGTTTTGTTTATCAACAACGACCTCACCGCTCGTCGGGCGCTCGATCAATGCGATCAACCGCAGCAGGGTACTTTTGCCCGCGCCCGAGTGACCCGTAACGAAAACCATCTCGCCCTTGTCGACCGAAAGACTCAGACCAGAGAGCGCTTCTTGGCCGCCGGGAAATCGCTTCGTAACATTATCGAGATGAATCATGTTCAGTCTTCGTCCTTTTCGCCCGACGTCAGCAGAGCATTAATGAATTCCTCTGCCTGAAAAGGCTGCATATCGTCGACAGCTTCGCCTATTCCAATAAAGCGCACTGGAATCCGCAAGCGATTTGCGATGGCAAACAGAATGCCACCCTTCGCGCTGCCATCCAACTTCGTAACAGTAATTCCCGTCAGGCCGAGTGCCTCATGAAACTTTTCAGCTTGCACGAGGGCGTTCTGTCCCTGGCTGGCATCCAATACCAGCATAATCTCGTGAGGCGCTGCCGAATCATGGCGAGCAACAACCCGCTTCATCTTGGCGAGCTCATCCATCAGTCCGGATTGATTTTGTAAACGACCCGCTGTGTCGGCCAACAAGACATCGATGTCGCGGGCCTTTGCCGCCTGCCAGGCATCGAAAATGACCGCGGCGGGATCCGCTCCGGACTGCTGCGCGATCACGGGGACGTCATTGCGTTCGCCCCAGGCCTGCAATTGTTCAACAGCAGCTGCGCGAAATGTGTCGCCGGCGGCGAGCATGACCGAATAACCGCTGTCCTGGAGGTGCCGCGCCATCTTTCCGATTGTCGTCGTTTTTCCGGCACCATTGACGCCGACCACAAATATCACAAATGGGCCATCGCCTTTCTGGATCGTGAGTGGTTTTTCGACGGGGCTAAGAATGCGCAGCAGCGATCGCTGGAGTCCTGCGCTGAGCGCATCAACATCTTTTAATTCATTGCGCGCAAGGCTTTGCCGAAGATCCTCAATAATCGATTCTGTCGTTTCGACGCCGACGTCGGCCATGACGAGCAGCGACTCAAGTTCTTCAAGAACGTCCTCATCGATTTGGCCACCAGGGACAAGATTGGCAAGATCGTATGTCAGCCAATTATCGCCTCGATTGATGCGTGATCGGAGGCGCTTGATGAAGCCTTCTCGTTTTTCCGGCTTTTCTTTTTTTCCAAACATCGTTATACGTTCTTCAGAAGTCTTATTTACTGGCACCGGCTATGACCGCTCGAAAATCAGCAGGCAAGAAAAAATCCCCGGCGGGACAGCTCCGCATTGTAGCCGGAAACTGGCGCAGTCGCCTTTTGCAGATTGCCGAGGTCGATGGTCTGCGTCCCACCTCCGAGCGAATTCGAGAAACCCTGTTTAACTGGCTCGCACCGGGTATCCATGGCGCCAGGTGTCTGGACCTGTGTGCGGGAACAGGTGCGTTGGGGCTGGAGGCGTTGTCCCGAGGGGCGTCGGAAACAGTATTCGTCGAGCATTCCCCTATAGCGGTAAGGGCTCTTCAAGCGAACGTAGAGTCCCTCGGTGCTACCGGAGCCGAGATATTGAATGCAGACGCGCGCGACTTCCTTGCAGGTTCCGATGCCAGGTCATTTGATATCGTTTTCCTCGACCCGCCCTTTAAGGCCGAACTTCACGACGAATTGTGTAGACTGTTGCAAAAGAAGAATTGGTTGGCTGTAAACGCGAGAATCTATATCGAGAGCGATAAAGATCAGCCAGACGTGAAAGTGCCTGAAGGCTGGCGGGTTTTGAAGAGCAAGACAGCTGGCAATGTTCGTTACATGCTGGCGACAATAGAAGTCTGACGGAGTCAATTGGTATGACAGTTTCTGCGATGTATCCGGGTACTTTTGATCCGATCACACTGGGTCATGAGGATTTTGTTCGGCGTGCCGCGAAGTTATACGACCAGGTTGTGGTTGCGGTAGCGGCAGATACTGGTTCGAAAAAAACTATGTTTTCGTTCAATGAAAGAGTCGAACTTGCCCAGGAGGCCCTGGCCGATATTGACAATGTGCAAGTCACTGGCTACGAAGGACTGACCATCGACTTCGCCCTCGAAAACAAACTGGCCGTTATCGTCCGTGGATTACGAGCGGTATCCGACTTCGAGTATGAATTTCAGCTAGCGAGCATGAACCGGCACCTGACCGAAGATGTTGAAACGGCGTTCCTGACGCCGACGGATCAATTCACGTTTATTTCTTCAACCTTGGTGCGGGAAGTTGCGACGCTCGGTGGTGATGTCAGCGAGTTTGTTTCAGCAAAGGTCAAAGACGCCCTGCTTAAGAAGGTTGGCCGTAGCTAATCAGGTTTGGCACTGACGGCAATAGTAAGTCGAACGCTGGCCTTGAACGATAGCGACGATGGGTGAATTACATCGTCTGCAGGGCTCGCCTTCACGACCATAGGCCTCCAGTTTTTGCTGGAAATAGCCAGCCTCTCCATCGCCACCGTAGAAATCTCTCAATGTCGTGCCGCCAGCCTTAATGGCATCAGCAAGTACGTTCTTTATGGCAGTCACCAGTAATTCATAACGCAGCAACGCAACGCGCCCCGCTGCGCGACGTGGATTGATACCGGCGAGATACAGTGCTTCGCTTGCGTAGATGTTGCCAACGCCAACGACGACATGCGCGTTCATGATGAACTGTTTGATACTGACGCGCCTGCCGCGGGATTGCGTCCACAGATACTCAGCATCAAAATCCTCGTTCAGCGGTTCCGGGCCCAGTGAATTGAGTAGTTTGTGTTGCAGCGGTTGTTTACTGAAGTGCAGAGAGCCGAATCGGCGTGGGTCTCGAAATCGCAGGGTTTTTCCCGAGTCGAAATCAATGTCTACGTGATCGTGGACGCCCGACGGGGTCGCGTGATCGACGATAAATACACTGCCGGACATTCCGAGGTGCAAGATTGCAGTTCCGCTGCTCGTATTGATCAATAAGTATTTGGCGCGTCGGGTTACGGAGGTAACGGTGCTGTCGAGCAGGTTTCGGTCGACCGATCTGGACACCGGCCATCGCAACTGGCGATTGCGAACGGTCACCCGCGTGACCTTGGTGCCGACAATGTGCGGCTCGATGCCGCGGCGGCTGGTCTCAACTTCGGGTAACTCGGGCATGCTGTATTGTGCCTCAAAAAAAAGGCCCGGTAAGTCCGGGCCTTTTTTAGCTTGATCGTCCGACCTCCGGGGAGGGGGTCAGACAAAGCTATTTGAAAGTCGCCTATCTGATCTTGGCTTCTTTATAAAGCACGTGTTTCCGAATGGTCGGATCGTACTTCTTGGTCTCCATCTTTTCGGGATGCAGACGCTTGTTCTTTGTCACTGTGTAGTAGTGGCCACTACCTGCACTGGAGACGAGTTTGATTTTGTCACGCATATCTCAATCCTCCGGCGATTAAACGCGTTGACCGTCGGCACGCAGGTCGGCGAGAACTTTCTCGATTCCGTGCTTGTCGATGATGCGAAGGCCTTTACTAGAGATGCGCAAACGTACAAAACGCTTCTCGGATTCGACCCAAATACGCTTGTTCTGCAGATTCGGCAGGAAGCGACGACGAGTTTTATTGTGTGCGTGAGAAACGTTATTGCCCGATTGCGGCCGTTTCCCCGTCACTTGGCATACCTTGGACATGGGTAAGTCTCTGATTTTTCTAAAAGTTGCCCGTGATAGACGGGGCAAGGAGCTGGACTTTATACCAGTGACATCGGCGCAATACAAGGGCTCATTCGGTGCTCGCGGCGACACCCCAGCGGCCCGCCGCTACAGTAATCCGCGGCTCGCGAGCGACGTGGCCGCACCGTCCCCCACAATGAGGTGGTCAAGCAGGCGAATATCAACCAGTTCGAGGGCCGATTTCAGTCGTTGGGTGATGCGTTCGTCAGCCTGACTCGGCTCCGCGACACCAGAAGGGTGATTATGAGCCAGAATGACGGCGGCCGCATTAGCGGCAAGAGCCTCTTTGACAACCTCACGTGGATAAACAGATGTCCCGTCGATAGTGCCACGGAATAGCTCGTCAAAGCGGAGCACGCGGTGCCGGTTATCGAGATACAGGCAGCAAAAGAGTTCGTGGTCGAGGTGCTGCATGCGCGCCTTGAGGAAGGACTCTGTGTCGGCCGGGCTGCGGATCGATTCTCCGCAGGGCAGTGATTCCTCGAAATAACGCCGCGCCAACTCCGGCAGCGCTCTCAATAAAGCCAGACGAGCCTTGCCGATTCCCTGACAGTCCAGAAGCTCCGCATTATTGGCATGCAATAAGGACCTCAGGCTGCCGAATCGATGCAGGAGCCGGATCGCGGCCTCTTGGCCGGATCGACTGGAGCTGCTGGCACTAATCACAGC
>RCNB010000609.1_pt1 | contig 23309 bp, 16 predicted proteins | sample 2041321 | NCBI WGS metagenome assembly RCNB01 (sample SAMN09708232, study PRJNA481090) | Marine sediment metagenome, whole genome shotgun sequencing project. | reverse complement strand
GATCGCGTTTATTTACCCAGCATATCGTTACCCATTATTATCATAGGGTTATTATTTATAGCTTTCTTAGCTTTTAATTATATTAGTTTATTTCCGATTCTTTCAAAGATAAAAAAATTTAGTATCAAAGATTTCGATATATTTTAGATATTTTGTTATCAGAAAGATAAATATTAAAAAAGTGAAATAGATGAAATATATATGAACTTATTTTTTCTAATCTAATTGATCACTAAGATATGGTAATGACAGAAGAAGAAAACTTACTGAGGAAAATCCAAGATTTACAATCTGAATTAGATAAAAAGGAAATTCAAATTAATATACACTTAGATAAAATTGACGGCCTCGAAGTAGAGAACATGAAATATGCAGTAATGTTCGATGAGAATGCCCCCAAGAGTAAAATAAAAAAAGCTAAGGAAGAAAAACTAAATATTGAAATAGACGCAAAAGATCGAGAAGTTCGCGAATTGAAGAACCGAATGGGCTTTTTAAGAAAAGAAAAAATAGACTTGCAAAAGAAATACGAGCTTGAGTGTAAAAAGAATATTGAAACTTCTGTTATAAGTGTAGAAGAAATTAGAGAGAAAGAGAAAGCTCCTTTAAATGTATTACTGCAGGAGCTTCAAGATAAAATCAACAAGCAAGAATCGATGATTAGAAGGTTAAAAAGTGGAGAAATAGGAATAAAAAGTAAAGATAACGGAAGCGACGAACATAACGAAATTTTAGAAGAAAAAGATAAAAAAATTGAAATGCTCACCGATCAAATTGCTACACTCGACGATCAAATTGCTGAACTTAATGAAAAATTAAGTAAACCCTCCCCCAATATAGAATTAGATAAACCTCCGAGTAGTAATATCTCAAAGGCTCTCTTAGAAGAACTCCAAAGTAACCTAACTAAAGTAAAAAGACATAATAACGAGTTAAAAAAGAAATTAGAAAAATATGAAAAAAAAGGTAAAAGCAAAAAAGGATCGGAAGAGAATAGTCAGGTACTCGAATTGCAAAATATAATTACTCAACTAACTAGCGAGTTAGAGCATAAGAACAAAGTAATTGAAGAAAATACCATATCCAGCATTCACCGAGAAAGTGAATCGGATTCTGACTCCCTACATTCCGTTGTAGAAGAATTAAAAAGTAAGTTAAGTAAAGCTAAATCACAAATAGCTTCTTTTCAACTAGCTCAAGAACATAGTTTTAAAAGTCTTTCTCCAAGTGAGTCTGAGGGAAAATTAAAAATTCAAAGAGAAATGGCGAGTTTTCTGCAAAAACAATTAGCAGAAGCAAAAAACGCTCTAAAAACCAAAGAGGAAGAAATCACTACAATAAAGAATGAAGCTATAAGGATTAAAAGAAAATACGAAGATCTAGAAAACCTTGGAAAATCAAGAGATCAAAAAACAAATGAATTAAATGCTGATATGGATGCGCTTAAGATGCAAATTCTTACTCAAGTTGCTCCATCGCAATCCATCCATCCTGACGTTAAATTACGACTCAATGAACTCCAGAGTTTAGTAGACGATCTAAGTAAACAAAATATACAGCAAAGGTTAGAAATCTCTCAATTAAGAAAGAGCAAGAAATAAATATGGAACTAATTATCTTGGGTTCTTCCGCTGCAATTCCCGTTCGCGAAAGAAACCTCGCTTCAACTGCTCTTAAGTATAAAAATGAAATCCTATTATTTGATTGTGGGGAGGACCTTCAAAGAAGTCTTGTTGAAGCCGGTTTAAAATTCAATAAACCATTGAAAATATTAATATCACACTTTCATGGAGATCATATTATTGGTCTTCCTGGCCTATTATTTAGATTCGGGTTAAACCATAGAACTGCTCCTGTTACAATTTTTGGACCCGTGAACCTTTTCCTTTACTTATCTGTTCATAGAAAAGTACTCGGTCTTAACCCTCATTATCCCATAACTGTAATAGAAATAGATGATAAGCAAAAGCAATTAATAATATATGAAGGCTTGGACTCTGAATTACCGAATAAAAAATTGAATATGAAGGAAAGTACGATCTTCGATGGTGAAAAATATACTCTTAACTATATTTTAGTTGACCATTCAGTTTTAGCTTTCGCATATTCATTTATAGAAAAGCCACGAAGTGGCAAGTTTAACCCCCAAAAAGTTAAAGAACTCGGAATTCCTGAGAGTAGTCTCTGGAAAAAGCTACAAGAAGGAGAATGTATTGATTATAAAGGTAAACTAATAGATCCGATAAAGGAAGGCATTGTAGGTCCAAAAAGAAAAGGACGAAAAGTGACTTACACTGGAGATACAGCCCCTTGTAAAAATTTAATTGAGTTAGGAAAAAATTCAGATGTTATAATTCATGAAGCTACTTTTTCTAAGGAGTTATCTGATATGGCAATAGAAAAAAAGCACTCCACTGCTACTGACGCTGCAACTGATGCAAAGAAAATGGGAGCAAAGCAGTTGATATTAACACACATATCCTCCCGCTATAGAGATGATAGTTTACTGAAATTACTGGAAGAAGCTAAGGAAATTTTTCCTAATACGTTAATCGCTGAAGATTTGATGAAAATTGAAATAAAGTAAGATTTTTAATAAAGAGAAGATAAAAAAATTTTAATTTAAACCGCCCGCTATATGGGGTAAAATCGTTATGGACGAGTCCTTGTCGATAACTGTGTCTTCATCAGCCTTTTTTCCATCAACAAGAATACCAAAGTATTTCCCTTCTAAATTTAACTCTTTGAGTAAATCGCCAATTGACATTTCCCGTTCGGGAGTAATTGTTTCAATAATTCCAGTTTCTAATAAATCCGCTATTTGTCGCAAAATTAATAACCTTAATGATAGTTTTACTAAGATAAGTAAAACCATCTACCTATTTAAAATTAATTCATGAAATAAATAATGTCTCGATTTGCTGTTTGTGTCAAAAAAATTAATGTTTATCTGTAAGGAATTTCGATTTTTTATTATGTTAAGAAAAACCATTATTTTTATGTGTTTTTTAATTTTATTTCATAAATTTGACTTTTATTTAAAGGGTTGATCTCAGATTCTTCAAGAGGATTCTTTTAGCGATTATGGCGAACATCTTGATAAAGTTAGAGATTTATTAATGGAAATTAATACCCTTGAAGATGAAAAAGAAAAGACTGACCAAAGTCAAAAAATTATTGATGATTCTATTACAACAGCTAATGAAATCGCTGAGTCTGGAGAACATTTTGAAGCTGGAGAATTTCTTATTTCAATAGCGGAATTATTAGAAGAGCTTGTTTCTTTTCATTCTGTTAAGCTATATAAGCTATATAAGCTATCTATCAAATACTGGAATAAGGAAGTAAACTCATTTAAATTGCAAGGGAAACTTCATGAAGTAGCAGAGATTTTTTTACGAATTGCAGATCTCTATGAAAAATTAGATGAGCCTAAATCTTATAGAAAGAATATCTTAGGAAGCATAGATTATCTAAAGCGCGAAAGTAAATTGCTAGAAGAATTCAACGAAACCAGAAAACTCGCTCAAAACTACGAAAACATCGCTGGACTCTACCTAAAAGTGGTAAGCTATAAAAACGCAATAAAATATTATCTTAATGTCGTTGAGATCGCAAAAGAATACCAATACTTTGATTTGCTCTCGTATTCTTATCAGCAAATATCAGATTGTTATCAAGAATTAGATGAAATTGAAAAATCCAACAGTATAATCTATGATGGTATCGAATTTTTCTCTACACTTTTTCAATCTTTTGAAGCAAAAAACGAGAATCTTGCGATATCTCAGATAGCTAAAGTTTTAAAATCTCTTCATCACCTCATCGATGACGAAGAACAATTTGTTATCTATTCTAAAAAGGAAGCTGGCGCTTATATAAATTTAGCGGAAAGATTAGAAAAAACCCAAGAAAACTACTATAAAATTGCTCGATACTATCGCGGCGCTGCATTATGTTACCAAGAGATTAATAATAATCTTATAGAATCTGCTTCATGTTTTGTGTTAGCAGGAAATTATAACGAAGGGATCGAGGAATTCAATGAGGCGGCTACAAATTTTTTTAACGCCGCCATAATTTTTAAAGAATTGAACAATTTAGAGATGACCTACAAGCATTACGTTAAAGCTGGAGATAATTATTGGAAAATTAAGAATGTAAATGATTCAACTGAGAGTTATTTAAATGCCTACGATATTGCAGTTGAAGGTAAACTGGAATACAATAAATTTGGCATTTTCAATCAAATAATTCGGGGTTTAAACATTATAGCAAAAGAAGGGTTAAAAAACAAACAATTCTACACAGCAGCTACCTTAATTATGGAAAGTATCAAATTTTATCAACAATTGGATACGGCGAAGGAATTTCTCGTAAATGAAATGTTAAAGAATGTCTACAGATATTATTATAAAGCTGCTAATTTGAAAAAAATTGGGAGCTCTCATATAGTGCAATCTTATATAATGGCTGCTATTTCTTCTATTCTCAATGGGCATGTCGATAAAGCACTCAAAATACTTTCTGAAATAGAGATAAAAGGAAATACAGTGAATAAATATAAAAAATTAGTCCAAATTATTATAGAATGGGTCTCTGAGGGGATTGAAGTTAAATTTGAAAACTTCCCATACGATATTCAAAGATTAATAACGGGCTCGGAAGAAATTGGGTATCTGTTAAGATTTTTTAAAGGATATAGAATGTACTACTAATTCGTTTTTTTAATTCTCTATAACTAGAAACAACATAAATAAATAGATCATAGGTTACTCTATTTATAAGACCTTAATATCATACATCGTTTATTAGTATGGTATAGTATGATTTTATGGGATATAAAATGTCAAAATTTAAATTTTTATTAGGTTTTTAAAATGAAAAAGCAATTAAAAGCAATACTAATAATTATTCCACTACTAATCGCTGTAGCTGTTTCTCTTACCATTATTCTACCGTATTTTAAGCAATCACCACAGACTCCCACTTCTAAAGGACTAGTTTATATTTATGTTGATTCATCGATCTACAATGGATTAACTTCTGAGATACAACAATATGAGACTGATGTAAATAATCAAGGATATGATACCCAAATAATTAATTGGACAACAAGTAATGTAGTATTATTAAAACAAAACTTAACTAATGCTTATCCTCTTGGTTTGAAAGGTGCGGTTTTAATCGGTGACTTACCCTATGCTATGGCAAGACATTGGGACTCTTTGTGGATAAAATATTGGAATTATCCTTGTGATTTATATCTTATGGATTTAGATGGGCAATGGTCTGATACAACTATTCCTAATGGGATATTTGATATAGATCAAAACGAACACACAAATGGAACTGGTGACTGGACTCCAGAAATATGGATCGCACGAATCAGCCCTAGTTCTATCGGAGCAACAGGATTCAATTACACAGCAGCTTATAAAAACTATTTTGAACGCAATTTTAATCTAAGGCATGGTATTACTAATAGGTCTCATAAAGCTTTACTATACATAGATGACGATTGGTCAAGTTTTAAGGATGAATGGTTAAGCAATTTTACAGCATATACCGGTAGCGAGGTCGATTGTTATTGGAACGATCCAACTACAACAGCTGCTAACTATATGAATAATATATCTACAGTTAATTACGAATTCGTCCATTTGCTTGTTCATTCATGGCCAACTCAGCATCTATTTGGACCTTATACCGCTCTTGGATCTGAAGGGATTTTAACGTATAAAAACATATATGGAAACAGTACACTACCATTATTTTACAATTTATTCGCATGTTTTTCATGTAATTATACCCAAGTTAACAATACTGGAACATATTATCTGTTTTCAGATAATACTTTAACAGTAATTGGGAGTTCAAGAGATGGTGGTATGGATTTATATCAACCCTTCTATGATAGTTTAAACCAAGGGGGAATTATAGGTGACGCTTTTGTAACATGGTTCCATAACCCTGAAATTGTTCAGTTGAATAAGGAATTATTATATTATGGAATGACTATATTAGGCGATCCTCTTCTTACGATATACATGACATAATTTTAGCTTTAAATTAGTAAAATTTTATTTTTTTTTCAAATTTTCTTCTTTCTATACCATCTTAAAACTTTTTTTATCTCTCTTCATGTATTTCAATTAATGGAAAAAAAAAAGAAAATAATTTTAAGTTTTGACTTAGACAATACATTAATCGATAACAGAGAGGGAATCGTAAATTCATTTAACTACGCTCTTAAAAAATATAATCTCCCGGTCCTCGAAAGAAATACAATAGAAAAAATGATCGGTACGCCTTTAGATGACATGTTTGAAAAGGTTTCTAATGTCAATCCACAAAAATTATCTTCAGCTTTCCGTGAATATTATAGAGAAAAAGGCATATATCAAGGCAACTTACTACCCGGCGTTAGAGAAAAATTAATAGAATTTAAACAACACCGTTTTACTTTAGGCGTAATAACTTCAAAAAGGCAAGAACTGGCAGTCCAAATTACAAAGATTTTAGGCATTTTTAAATGCTTTGAATATGTCATAGGGGAAAGCGAAAATGTAAAGAGTAAGTTAGATCCTAACTTAAAAAAGCACTTACAAAATAAATATAGCGAATATAGCATTGTGATTATTGGGGATCATCCTAAAGATATGGCTCTTGCTGAAAATATTAACGCACCATTTATAGGTGTGTTGACAGGAAACCATTCTGCTGAAGAACTAAGGCGTGGTAATGCCCCAAAAACATTAATAATGAAAAGCGTTAAAGATTTGTTTCCTAACCTGATATATTCTTTATTTTAAAAAATAATAAGTTAAAACTATAAAAAAAGTAAAAAAGAAAATTAACTACTCCTTTAAATCTTCGTAGGTTTTCATAAATTCTTCTGGTTTCCATAGCTCCGTCATATATTTACCAATTCCAGAGCTATCTCGCGGTCCAACTACAACGTAAGCATCAGCTTCGTCTTCTAAAGCCCCACTCAAGCGTGCGGCCATACCTGGTATAATTAATATTCGATGATCTACTTTATCGAAGGCGCCAAATTCTTTCACTGCTTCGGCGATGCTACCTGCTGAAAATTGCCCACCCGCAACAGCTGATTCAATACCGATACCTTCTGAATCCACAACTAAAAGCCATGCATCTACGTTTGCTCCTTTAATATCTATTTCAACGGGGATCTTTGTTAACCGGTAATTCGAAGTTACAAAAATTGGAGCCATTTTACCAGGTTCTCCTATTTGAAAACAACCAGGATCTGTTGTTGGATAAATTCGAGGATCGCTGAATACGCTTTGTCTTAAGGTCATGATTGCTAGTAAAGCCCAAATATCTTCTTTCTTCTTACCACTGTGGAGAACAATTAAACTTGTGTCTATAGATTCCATAATCGCTGCCATAATTATCTCCTGATATTGATGCTCCCAAAGCTTCTTATCGTCGTCATTTTTAACCTGGCTCCAATACGCTGCGGGAACTCCCATGACTGGGAAACCTGCATTAACATCTTCCTTATCAATTGCAGAAATTCTTAATCTCATTATGTTATCATAAGTTAAAGCTACATTTCCGGGACCAAAAACGGTCATCGCGTCTAAAATTATATCTTTTACACCAAGCTTTTGTAGGGTGGCACTTAAAGACATAAGTTCATCTAAGTCATTTGAGACGGCAACAACAGGTAAACTATTTTCAACCGCAAATTTTCCCACTTGTTCCCATGAATCTTTTGTAGCAGCATAAAGTAGAGGTTTTAAATCTTTAATTTCGGTAGCAGCAGCGAGTAAAATATCTGGATTCATACAAGCTAACATAACGGGAAGATTTGATGTCTCTGTAAGCTTCTTCGCAGCGAGTTTGTATTGATCAGCGTCTCCAGATACGCATCTTAATGTAATGCCGTTTAACTTTAACTCATCTCCCATTCTTTCAATTTTAAGATTCGTTAAATACTTAGCAATCGCTTCTAATTCAGGATCGTCATCTGCAATTTCCATGAAAATAGCAGTTTCGTTGTAATATGTTAATTGATGCCGATTGAGAATCTCTTCTCCACCAATTATACATTTACGGTCACCAACTCCAACTTCAACAGACTTTTGTGGAGGTGCAATAAGCGCTATTAACTTAGCTCGCTTTTTAGCCTGTTTCGGATCCTTCATTAAGTGTGTGCAGTCTTCAACTGTGACTTTCCTCTCAAGTAAGTCCGTACCAAAAGCCATACAAGTATCTCTCCCACACTCTGCACAATTACTCTTATCTAAAAGAGCATAAATTTCTAACGGGCTGGGTCTGGCCATTTTAATTTCTCCTAAATTCTAATTAGTATTTTTTTAAATAATTATTAATTATTTTTTTTATAGTTAGTAGAGTTTGATTTAAATTAAAAATTTAATTTATTTTTTTCAAAATTTGATGTGAAAAGAATGAAAGTCAAATAGAGCATACGATTTTGATTGTTTTCAAGAAATTCAATACAATCAGTTATTTGATTTTACCCTCATCAGCTTTAGAGGAATTAATGATAACATTGATAAAAACCCTGCAGTAATAAAGAGCGTCTCAATTTGAATAAAAGCAGAGAAAAATGTCCCCAACGGAATTAAAATCACATAACTAAGTGCAATTGCTAATTTCAAGCACTGATATGTAAAAGTTTTATACTTCCCGTTATTAGAAATCATCATTATTAACGAAGTATAATTTAACATCATTACACCGGAAATCATGTAAATAATCCCTTGGATAATCATCAAAAATAAAAAATCTGAAACCGCCATCAGAAATGTTAAAACTGTATATAGTCCAATGGTAATAGCAATGATCCTTATTCGATTAGATAATTTAAAAGCATACAATACTTCAACTTGATTGTCAATTGTAAGGTCCAACTTATTTTGGTTTTTAGCCTTAATATTGTTAATGCTTTTATTCTCTTTTTTTGAAATCCGTTGCCCTATTATCCAACCTACAATGTTAAAAAAGATCAACACAATATATGATAAAGAGTATATATTGAATCCTTCTTTTCCGAATCGGGTTAATATCCAAGACGAAAAAGGATATTTATACAGATTATCACTCCAAATTAATAAATACGATAGAAATAATAGAATAAAATTCAAAGTATTTTTTCCCCCTAAACTTATAATATCCCTCTCGCATTGTTCAAAGTTTTTTTCTGGTTTATTAGTTTTTTCCTTTAAAAGAACTGCTGATAAGATTATTGGAAGAGAGGTTAAGAAGCCAATAAAGAAAAAACTATTCCATTGATTAATGTTAGAAATATCGCTAACAGTAAAAAGGAACAAAACTGAAGGAATAAATGAGCCAATATTCAACGATATACTTATTGCCACTATTTTACTATCCTTCACACTTTTGCTACTAGGAAGATCTATTATCATTTTCAAAATTCCCACCTTAACGATTTCTTGGCTTAACAAATTTAATGCTAAAAAAAGACCAAACGCTCCTAAGTTTCTCCCACTAAGCACAGAAAGTAAGAAACTAGCTAAAAATAATATGCTGGAAAAAATTATTATTAATTTTTTTTTTTTAGAATATCTATCAAAGAAATAACCTAAAATCGGTCCTGAGAACATAACGAGATAGATGAACACCTGAATGAATGCTAATTGACTTCTATCAACATTTAAAATATTTAATAAATAGACGGGTAAATAGATCACTAAATAGATCCTTATTACGCTAATAGCAAAATACAGAAAAAAATATACAATAAAGTTGGATTTCTTAACGCTCCTTTTTTCACTCTTCTTAAAGAGCCTAAAACTCCACTTATACCTGAACTCTGAACTTTTTATTGATTTATTCGTTGCGGCTGTATTTTTGTGTTTTAACATTTTCAGTTTTTTCTACAGAGAGATTTATCATTACCACTTTTCTATTTATCTGCCTTCAATTTTATAAACTAAACAAAAAATTCCCCTTTACCCTATAAAGATATTCTTATCACTAGAAGAGTAATTATTCAAAAATCATAACAGGAAGATATTCTGTGTAAGTACTATAAAAAAAAAAAGAAAATTATGGTTTTCCCGCATTTCAGATTATTTAATAATCCAAGCGGGAGAAACACTTAAGGAATTGTATCACAATTTGCTGGCATTTTAGCTTACCCCAACTTATTTTAATGAAATTTAAATTGATTCTTGTATATAAACCCGAATTCTTAAACCGATGGGTTCTAACAACATTATTCAACCTACAATGTTTATCTAATTATAGATATAAAAACATAGAGAAAAAAGTGAAAGATAAGCGTGGATTTTTTATATTTACAAAACAGATGAATCATTAAATCTAAAAATTATGGTATAAAAAAGTATTTAAGTTCTAATGCTAAATAAATTCATAATTCTAACGCGTACTTATCAATAAAATTGAATTTATGGTAAAATTAAATATCGATTTTTTAATAAAAACTCCAATTAAAAATATTCTAGAAAAGATTGATTACTTTTTTCGTGAACTTCTTCGAGAAATTGGCTCTTATCTCCAAATCGAGGTAATCTACACTAAAATAAACATCATTTTAAAAAATGAAGAATCAAGTGTTTTAGGTGTGGGTGAAAACATTTTTTCATTAGGAGTGGGCAGATATTATAATAATGACATTCTCAGTATCAATATATACTCAGATTATTTCCAGTATGTCCAATTTATTATGCTTCGGGAAGCGTATAGATGTTTTATTCCTCCCCTCCCCAATCAGATGAAAACTATTGAAATTTTCATACTTCAAAAAGTATTAATCGATCTTAATAAATTAAAATCTAGCAATGAATGGAACCTGCTCCTACGGGATAAACTGGTTAATTATGATTTCATTTCAGGTGAGTTGGATCGTTTAGAGAAATTTTTGAAAAGTGAAAGTACTGAGAATATTGATAGCCCTTATAGATTCTTCTTCAAATATATTAGAAAAAATATTCAAATTATTAGTGAAAAAGAACATAATTTTTACGACTCATTCTTCAAAGAATACGTATTAATTTCCTCAAAATCATTATTCAATGATGAGATAATAGAAACTATAAGAGTTCTTGATAAAATCTTCAACCAGATAAAATACTTTTCGGCAATGTTAGATTATCAAGATTACTTTACTATAAATAAAGAAAAGGGAGTGATTGAAACTCATTTAAGTTTAAATAAATTTACTGAAAATATGCAATGGATAAAAAATTTTAGTTACATATCCCCAAGTTATAAAGTAAACTGGCCATCATTAAATATACTCTCAATAAATTGTTACATTAAATTCAACCCGAGCATAAGAAAAGCTGAAATATTCAAATTCATTAACGAGCTGCCTTTTTTTATGCTTTTCAAGGAATCCAGAAATAGTTTCGGATTCGAAATTGAAGGATATTTTGTTATTCCCAAAATTTATATCGATGACTTAAGAAATTATCTTGAGAAGTTTAGAGAATACGGATATGTTCTTCAAATAAAATTAATAATTCTTGAAAATGGTGAAACTTCTGTTAATTTAAATTATTTTCGAGAATATCACGATAGAAAAACGATAGTTAATAGAAATCACAAATTATATGATGATAAATATGAATTAGATTTTTCGATTGCTTATGCAAAAGAAGTTGTTATGCCTAATTTGTCTCTTCTCGATTGGTTAATAATTGATAGAATTCGTTATGTTTCACAAACTGGATTTAATTTCGAAAGAAGAGCCGGGGCTCTTAAGTTATTAAAGACTGATCTTATTAACGAAATTATTAGTCAAAGGAAATTTATTACTGACTTAAAAGCAAATTTGTTAATCATTCATTCCTCGATAAAACTCCGGAACGATTTTCTTGAGTTTTTAAAAACAAACGAATTGTTTGGATTCTTTTACATAAAAAGTATGCTTAATGATTATATCATAACTTTTAATTTAATTAAAGATATTTTTGCTAAAGATCCTTCTATTAACAGTGTCTTCAAATTTCGTGAGCATTATAAAAAACAAGGAGTATCAAACTCAATCGAAAAAAATATTATCTTTAAAAATTCAACAATTAAAAAGGCGATTTTTAATCAGTTTCTGCCAATATATTTTCAATCAAAGGAGAATTTCGAGGAAGAAATTAATAAATATTCAAGTTTTTTTAAAGTATTTAGTTCTTGTTACGATTTGAAAATATTCAACCTTCAATCTATTCGCGCTATTGTAGAAAACGAGTCTTTAATAAACACTATTTATAAATCTAAGGAAGAAAAATTAATGAGCTCATATGAAAGCTATGAGTTATCGGATCTAACATATCAATTAATTGAGGAAAAGCTAGATTTTTTCATAAATTGCACACCACCAGTAATTAAACCAAATTTACCCCAAACTATATTTGTTTCAATGGTTCAAACTATTATTATTTTATTGAAAAATAACGAGGAAACTTTAGAAAACCTTAAGAAAATAACTTTTATGTCAAAGAGAATGTCGATAAGTTCTGGAAAAATACTGAATGTGGTAATATTAATTCCATACTTAAGAAGTAGTGAAAAGGGAACATTTATATCATTATTGATTAATCTCTTTAAAGAAAATCTAATTAGCGTTAAAAGATATTTGTGGAGCTATTTTCAACAGGCGTTTTCACATAAATCTTTTTACGATTTAGATCAGAAAAAGTTTTTTTATACGCACGATCTCTTCAAGCAATTCTTCCAAAATGTAAGAAATATAATTGGTGATGTGCAAAAACCGCTTCTAGAACTCCAAAATATGCAGCAGAAACGATTTTGGTCTGAAGAGAAAGATGTTTCTTCCTTGATTAAAGAGGTTGAAGATCGTGTAAGAGACGAAACTATAGATATAAGTTCAGAAAATCTTCGAAAATTGTTCGAATTTCATAGTCTATTAAGTAAAAACATACTTAATATTGAAGAGTTTAAGAAATCCCAAGAAAAGATTTTCTTTAAAAATTGCATCAATTCAATCGATTTCATACCTTCATTTCAAAATTTTGGGATGGGCCAATACTTCTTATATTTTTATCCTACAGATATCGAAAAAATTAATTTCAAGCTTTTGTTAAACAATGCATTCCAATCAGTTAGCTATCCCGCGCAAATTGACAATTCCAATTCATTTTTGATCCGATATATTTATCCGTATCGTAATCCGGGAATATCTCCATATTTAAATTGGCTGACCAGGTCGAAAAAAATCATCAGAGAATATTGTTTATTTTTTATTAAGAAGTTCTATCAAATTTTACATTTTGATTACAACCTGAGCTCTGACGGATGGGATCTTGACTCAAATCGGTTTAAAATATATTTCCAAAATATATTATTTAATCCGGATTATAAAGTCCAAATTCCTGATTTAAAGGAGTTCAACATTGGTGAATTAAACAGTTCAAATTATCATGGACCCGATTCTTCTGAATTTAAAGCTCTCTCTCAAATATATAGCTGGAAATCTTTGGATATTAAATCCTACTTAACGAGGCGCTATTTTAAAATAAATGCAAGCATAATGGAATTGTTAAAGAAAGGTTTAATTCAACCTTATATTTCTTTGAAGAATTTAGATTTAGTGGAAGAGATTACAATTATATTACCAGATGTTAAAAAAGAACATAACGAGCCAATTCTTAAGATTTTTAGCTTTTTCAACATCGGGTTCATCTATGAAATGGAAGGAGAATATTTCATTCATGGATTTGAGAATGTAATGAAATTCGAGAATGGTGTAATGATTAAACTATATTTCCCCGATTGTCAGATAGATGAATTCGAAAAACTTTTCGATTTGCTTTTTGAATACATGGAAATTGACCACTACCTAATCTTAAACGACCAAGTTGACGGAGAGAATTTATTAAAATCTACATTCAATGGATTGAAATTTTTAGAAACATACAACCCTTTAACCAACCTTATTTGGAACGATAAAGACAAAATATGGCGAAACCATAAATTGTTTAACGAGAATTTCGAACCAGTTTATCCTGATCTGTTCTTTGGAAAAAAGAATTACGATTTAGATTAATAATTTTCCTTGATGATATTTGGTTTTGTTCGTAAACACTGAGACAAACTTGTAAAAGTGTAATTCAATCTACATTTTCAAAAATAATATATCGTTTGATATTTTTTTCTTACATGAATACATAAATGCCCGTTAAAGATATCGATTTTGAAAAGTTCGAAACCTTATTTCATCCAATTAATATCGCTTTTATCGGAGCTAGCGAAAAATCTGCTTTTGGGGCTATGTTATATTTATCAGCGTTTAAAACTTCGAAATGGAAAGACACGTTCTATCCCGTAAATCCAAAATATGATAAAGTCCTTGATTGGAAATGCTATAGATCTGTCTTAGATATTCCAGATCATATAGATACGGCATATATTTCTGTTAAAACTAAACACATTCCACAGGTATTAAAAGAATGTGTAGAAAAGGATATTCCCTGGGTAGTTGTGTTCTCATCTGGTTTTTCTGAAACAGGGGATCCAGCGGGGTTAGAATTAGAAAAAGAATTAAAACACATTTTATCAAAATCAAATACGAGAGTAATAGGTCCAAACTGCCTAGGCCCTTATAATGCGGCTGAAGGTATGGCATTTTCTTTCAGCGCAAAAACGAATACAGCTGGACAAGTTTCTTTTATGTCTCAATCTGGAGGGCATATGAGTCAATTAATAGATATAGGATATAAAAGAGATATTAGGTTTAGGTATGGAGTATCATTTGGTAATCAAATAGACCTGAATTGTATTGATTTTCTGAAACATTATCGCAAAGATTCCACAACTCAAATAATCGCAGCATACTTAGAATCATTCGGTTCCACTACGGGTCACGAATTCTTTTTAGAGCTGAAAAAAACTACAAAAAACAAACCAGTTATTATATGGAAAGGAGGGTATACTGAAGATGGCTCGAGAGCAGCGTTTTCCCATACTGGCGCCATAGCAAGTGATTTAAGATTGTGGCATTCAATGGCCAAGCAAACAGGTACAACTGTAGTTAGAGATAACGAAGAATTTTGGAACACTATAAAGACATTTGAATTGTTATATCCAAACTATATCCCTCATGGGAGAAACATAGGGGTTATCACTCCTGGAGGCGGCTCTAGCGTGAATACAACCGATCTATTCAATTTTCACAACTTAAGAATTCCAGAATTAACTTTAGATTCCCAAAAGAAAATTAGCGAAATACTTCCGTATGAAAACGTAAATGTGAAGAACCCTGTGGATTTAGGAGCACTTGGTTTTGTCGTAGATGTATTCGTAAATTGTATTAAGATAGTAGTAAACGATCCAAACATTGATATCATTGTCATTCCATTATGGCCTCATTTCATTTATAATCACGTTTTCAGACAGATGATTGAAATCCAGAAATCAACCAAGAAACCATTTATGTTTTGTTTACCAAGCATTGCAGACTCATCGGAGCTTGCAAACCAATTTTCTACGGTCAAAAAAAAACTTCACAAAGAAAGGGTCTTGTATTTCTTTTCGTTAAGAGACGCTGCAAAAAGCATTTCTTTATATTGCGATTACATTGAGTTTATAAACTCCCGTTAGCTCAAAAATTCAAAATAAGGATTTTTAGTAACTCAAACTTTCTTCATCATTTCTTTGAGATACGCTTTCATAAAATATCTTTCCATGCTGCAATAATCCAACTTCTGGGTATTTGTTAATTCTTCGTTATTTAGTAAGAATGAGTGGACATTTACTATTTTACCATAGCACTTAGTGAGTTTGTGGTCTAAACAGCTTTCTTTTAGTGAAAGTATATCTTTTTTCTCAAAAATAGGTGAGACAGGAACACTAATATCGTAAGTCTCGTCGAAGATTTTAATGGAATAATTAATCCCAGCTTTACCCGAACTCAATTTGATCACTTTATTCTAAAATTTTATGTAATTAAACCACTTGTTTTTTGAAACTGATGTGTTGTTTCTAATTTTGTCGGAAATTTTCATAGATGGATACTAAAATGTCTAATTTAGAGGCTTAATACACCTATAATCTCAATTTTGCATATATTATTGTTTTACTTATATTAAACTCTCAGTGAACCACATATTAACGGATTAATAACTGCAAACTGAAATTTAAAATAGTAGTGGAAGCATTAAAATAAAATAAATAGAACAAGTATTAATTGTAACAAATTAGAGATGACAATATTTAATGGCGTTTATAGCAGGACTTAAAGGAGTGTTTAAAAAACCTCTATATGTTTTTATGATATGTGCTTTTACTCTTACGTGGATATTAATCATAGCTAATTCCTATTTTTCTAACGAAACTCTCGGATTGACGGTGCTATTATTTGGTGGAAGCTTATTATACTTCGCATTAATCCTCTTTGTAGTTTCATTTATAAAACCTCTTGACCAGCTAAAGAAATGGGTATTTTTCATTATTTATGTAATATCGATTTGCTTAACATTTATTTTGAACCGCTCAGTGTTTTTTGTAACGTCAGAATTATATTTCATTATCCCTTTAACGATAAACCAGTTCTTTACAGCCTTTTTTGCGTTCAAAATTTGCATGGATTCCTCCACAAAGGTAGACGATTATCTCTATAAAAAGGAGAAAAGTCGAATAATAACGCGATTAATAGAATTTTGCGTTTTTCTCCTGTTAAACTTGTGGTTTTCAAGAATTATACTGGTATTTTTCGGCAAAGTATCCACTCTGTTATTTATAATCGTATTCCGTATGTTTCAAATTATGTTTTGGGTAAATGTGAGTTTAATTGTAATTGTTGTTATTCGTTTACTTGTCACTAAAAAGCTTTCGGCTTACATTTCTCTATTTTTCTTGTTAACTCTATTTTACGCGATATATATCCTTATTGATTATCTGTATGGCGCTTTCTTTAGTTCTGGATCAGGAAATCCAACTTATGTGTTAATCTCCTTTTTCGTAGATTGGTTCTTGTTTTTATACATATTAGGAACAATATATTCAAGAGTTGATTATATCCAGACAAAATTGAAGTTTCTTAAGGTAGATACAATAGCACTATTTCTAATAATCATGAAAATCTATGTCCAAGTTTCAAAAATCGTTCCAAAAATTGTTGCCGAAGAGATGCAAATCCTACAAGCAGGAGGACTATTTATTATCTTTGTTTTCTTCAACCTACTCTTTGGAATTCATTCAATTTTAGCTCATAAACAGAAAAAAGAAAAAAATATAAAAAAATAAACTAGTACATTTCAGTTTTAGTAAATAACAGTGCGAATGCGCCGTAAAATACTCCATTTATTGCAGCACTTATACTAAATGCGATTAACAACATAATTGGATTTGATACTATAATGCCATAATATAACAAAGTACCGGGATTAATGAATACCAATACTCCTATAGCTGAAGAACCGATCAAACAAGTTATCATCCATCCACCGAAACTTGCTCCTTTGCTTCCGCCAGTGCGCCCCGCTACGAGAGCGGCTATAAACGGTGTAACGATAAGTCCGATGGTTCGAATCAAAGATGCATCAAACACCCCTAAAGAAATTTGAGTATATAACCCAAATATGGCGGTACTTGGCACCATAGTTATAGGTCCGAAGAAGATTAACAATATTATCAATGGATCGCTAGTAATATCGCTAAATAATGTGTTTAAATCCCCGCTAATAGTTTCGGATATTATGATAAATAAGAAGTTCAAGCCAATGTACGCTAGTAAGCTAAATCCAAGAGCTTTTCCAAGTCCCAACTTAATCAACCTTTTTATTAATTTGTGTTTACTATTTAATTAATTAATACTATGTATAAAATAGGAAATAAAAGCTATTTAAATTTATTTGACTTAAAAATTAAATATCATATTTTACTAAATCTAATAAAAAACAAATCGAATGAATAATATCATCAAAATATACATTTTTATTTTACCCTAGCTCCAAAATTTATATTTTTAAAATCTCTAATTGTAATGATGGTGAGATGAGAGAGAAACAAAAACAAAATAAATTTCTTATTGGTAAACTTAAGCATAAGTTCCTGCAGAAAATGTTAAACGATTTTGTGTCAACAACTCACTTAAAAGAAGATCGCGTAGTTGTAGGCTCGAGTATCGGCGAAGACGCAGCTGTTATAGATATGGGAGAAAAATATTTAGTCGCAAAAACAGATCCAATAACTTTTGTAACCGACGAAATTGGATATTACGCCGTTAATGTTAATGTAAATGATGTTGTATGCACGGGGGCTACTCCAAAATGGTTTCAATCAACAATTTTATTACCTGCTAAACGTACTGATGAAGATTTAATCGAAACAATTTTTAGGGATATCCATAATGCATGTAAATCTTTGGGAATAACCGTAATTGGAGGACACACCGAGATTACAGCTGCTCTTGATAGGCCTATAGTGATTGGGTCTTTGCTTGGTGAAGTTGATAAAGAAAAACTAGTTTTATCCTCTGGGGCTAAAGAAGATGATTTGATAATTTTAACAAAGGGGATTTTTATTGAAGGTACTAGCATTATAGCTAGAGAGAAAGAAGATTTCTTAAAAGAGAAAGGATACGGTAATCAATTTATTGAAAAATGTAAAAATTACCTTTACGATCCCGGCATTAGCATATTTAAAGAAGCTGTTGTGTCTAATGACAATTTTACAGTAACATCAATGCACGATTTGACAGAAGGGGGGCTATTCAATGGTCTTGCCGAAATAGCAATAGCATCTGATTTAGGCTTATTAATCAAAAAAGAACAAATAAGTGTTTTACCAGAACCATTGGAATTAAGTAAAGTCTTTAACCTTGATCCATATAGTACAATATCTTCAGGTTCCCTTTTAATTTCAATTAATCCCGAATTTGCTGAAGATTTAATTAAGTTATTAGCTAAAAATGGAGTTGCCTCAGAAACAATTGGAAGATTTACAAAAGACAGAAATAGGTATCTCATACTAGATGAGAATAATAGTGAAAAGGCTATGATTTACACTGAAGTAGACGAAATCACTAAAATATTTTAATTATGTCCTAAAGAACGTTTCTTACATGCTAAGGAACGTAATTATTTAAATACCAAGATTTTTATTCCATAATTTTCATGGTATATACTGGTATTATATTTTTTTAATTAAGGGATGGTATGAATTTAATTGTCTATCTTCATAATTTAAAGATTGATTTATATGGTTAACAAAGAATTACGAGCTATTCTTAAATCCATTGGAGAGAACTCCGAGGGAAGAGATTTAACCATTAAATTAAATTCTCACGTTTTTTTTGATATATTAGAAGCTAATAATATTGCTTTTTACCAATTTAAAGAAAAAATTAACAAAGATTGGAAGGAATTTAAGCTAAAAAATCAAAATCGAGTAATTAAAAAAACATATAGTTCTTTCTTCTTTCAATATTTCGACGATCTTCTAACGTTTTATTTAGAAAACTTCTGTGGGTACGATACAAATTCTTTAAAGTTAATAGAAAAAGAGAAAATATCTGACGATAGCGTATTTTTAGAGTATAGTTACGATCTATCTCCTGAAGAAAAGGAAGTTTTTAATGAATTTGCTGAGAATTTTAAAAATAACGTCGACGACATAACCTCTCCATCCGCCTCGCCATCAGGCTATCTCTATCTGGTGATTACAATACTTGGAGTAGTTCTGAGAAAACTATTAGATGAACCATTTTACATCGTTTTAGACGGCGTTGTTTTAAAGAATGGGAGTAGTGATAACGCTCTGAATTTCTTAATCGTTATCAAAAATAGCAAAGATGAATTGTTTGATAATTATTATTATATGTATTTATATTATTTTTTAAAATACTTTAAAGAGGTTCCTGAACAATATTTTGATAAATTATTAGCTAGCAGGGATAGGGTGTACCAAATAGCTCTTGACGAGTATTCTAATGCTAAAGAGAACCTCGTTGATTTAATGTATTATTTTTATAAGAAATGTAACCTGTTAGGAAATTTTTCTCCAATTTTGGACTTCTTAAATTTTGTATGCTCGCGAGTGGAAGATTCGGTGTTTCCAAAACTAGATATTATTAGAAAAGAATTCTTGCGGAATTTCGAATATACAGATGAAAAAAAGAACGCTCTATTGCGGATCTTTGATTTTATTGACAAAAAGTCTACTTTGTATTCCACTTTTCAAGCAAACAACTTACCTAGTCAAACATCTCAATTTAATTTATTTCTCCTCTATACAAAATATTATTTTGGAAGTGGAAGTTTAGAAGCTTTAGAAGTAAGTGATCTCTTATTTTTGCCCGATGAATTCAAAACAAAATTAAATGATTTTAATACGAAATCAGAAACTGTAATTAATGCTAATACAATTAGCGAAGTCGAAGAGTTTTTAGATAATCTCTCGATTTTGACAAACATCGAGAACCCAGATATCTTTTTTAAGAAAATTTTTAATAAAGAAATCTCCCAGCTTAATTACGATTTCTTTAAAGCGTTTTTACTTAGTTTGAATTCGAGTATATCGCGTTTAATTGGGATTGAAAATAAGACTTTAGAAGAAAGTCCGAATAACGAACCCTTAACTTTTAAGATCGTAGTGGATCATGTTTGTCGAATGCTCTACACATTAATAGACAAAATCTTTCTTAGAAGACTGCCAAGCCAAGCGTCCAAAAACTTTATCGACCCAAGAAGTAGATATGTTGGTAAAAATATCGCATTGAGGGTATTAGAGTTATTTATTTTTAGTGATTTAAACGTTTCAGACGATGTTTGGCCTGATTACATTATATCCATGAATAAAGACGCTTTACAAAAGGATTTAGAAAATTTCAAAATTGAGATACCTGAAAAATATTTCTATCGATACGAAGATATTGCGAGATTTGTTGTTACATTTAATTTCCCGTCGTCAAAAGAACAGATATTATTTGAGGAGTGGTTAATCACAGGACTTATAACTCCAATAAACAATTTTATATCGAAAATTCGTGTTTTGATAAAAAAAGATGACAACAAGACGGAGATATATAAGATTTTAAGAAACTACTTTGTTGGTGACGTTAAACACCAAGAAAATTTAGAAGATATCGATTTTGTTTGCCAACAACTCGCAAGTTTTTGGGAAAGTGCTGATTAACCCTATTACCTTTTAAGGAATATTAAAAATTTTACTAAACCTTTCAAAATTTTGTCGTATACTGAAAATCGGTATCTGATCTTCTCTTTCCTCGCTGAATTTATTTAGAGTGATTACACCTGATATCAATTTCACATTTTTGTTTAACTGGGCATCAATCTCTTTTAATTCTTTTACACATAAAATAGTAGGGTACGATACATCTCTAAAACTCTCAATAATTATAAGATCAACTTTGTAAGGGCTTTTATTAAGCCAATTCATTAAAGCATCTAAGTTGATTTGCTTATTGAGATAAATAGCGTTTTGATTAAATTTATTTTTAATAACGGAAAATACTGCCCCAGCTTCAGAAAATTTAAACGAATCTTTTCCTTCTTCGTCGATTCTATGTTCATGTATGTATTTTATGACGCTAGCTTCAAGGTTAAATTCAGTTTTTAATTTTTTGATAAGAAATTCAATTAAATGAGTTTTTCCACTTCCCGAATATCCGATCACGCTGATAACTTTCATTTTTAATACCAGATTCTATGAACTTGAAAAATACTAGAGATTTAATATAATCATTAATATCTAAAATGTGTTAATAGATTAAAGATTAGCTTTTGAAGAAAGGAGATGTTTTAAGTAATTATGACACAAAAAAACGATACAATAGTTTTTGATGCGAATTTTTTTATTTGTATGAATTCGATTAGAGCTAAAAATATACTTGGAAACCTCGATACCGTTGCATCAGATTTGGGTTTTGAGTATTACATGAGTGCAGTTGTTTTTGATGAAATTAAAGCTCCTCACACGTTCCGTGAAAAATTCCAAAAAATCATACATGTTAAAGAAATAACTAATTCTGAAATAGAGACTATTAAAAATGAATTAAGTCAACAAGGTATTCGCTTTCCTGCTCAAGATCCTGATTTATCTTTGTTGTCGCTCTCTCAAAAATTACTTAATGAAGATAATAATCGTTCTATAAATTTGGTTTCAGACGACTTTAAGCTTGTCAAAAATGCAAATTTATTTTTTCGCGGGAAGATCAATATTTTATCACTCTCCAGCTTCTTACTTAAAATTCACCGAACGATTTCCAATAAACAGTTACGGAGTTATTTTAAAAACACTTGGAAAAAAAGTTTAAACTACACTTTATCCTATATGATCGAACGTTCTAAAATTTATCCCGCTGAAGAAAAAATAACCTGGTTGATAGAAAAAGCCATAAGTGTTACTCAAGATTCTATAATAACTCAAGATGCACACTATGTTGATAGTCAAAAAGGTCCTGTTAAATTTGAAATAGGGTCAAATAAATACGAGCAAGAAATTGCTATTTGTGAAAAATACATTGAAAACCATAAACTAGCCAATAGTGAAGAAGAGTTAATAACGGGGATATTAAATTTCCTTGAAAATTTAAAAATTTCTCGTGAATACGTAAAGCAAGCTCGTAAAGCAATCGAAAAACACGATTCTAAGAAAGCAGTATCATTTTTAAAGAAAGGTAATGGTTTCTTGATTTCACTATTGCAGATTGCTTCAGGTCAATTAACCAATTTAAAAGATTACGACATCGTTGAAAAGTTAATCTGTAGCGAGATATCGAAGATGGAATTCCTAAGAGCCTATATATTAATTTCTTTAGGGAGGGTTAATAATGCTATAGACTCTTTAGAAAGAGCCGCTTTATTTTCTACAATAATCCATAATCACCAAACATGTTTAACTCTAAACTATGTAAAAGCGTTAATCTTGTTATTTCATGGGCTATATGACAATGCGATTATGGCTTATAATTTTACGGAAGAGCTCGCTGACATATATAACGACGAAAGGCTTAAACTTAAATGCGCGATTGGAAAATCTATTGCTCTCTATATAAAAGGAGACGATAGTGAGACTGCTATGGCGATTATGGAAGAAATAGCTAACATGGATATGGAAAAGAATTTCCTAGATACAATTATTGTTTTTAGTGAGTTGGGCGATTATTTCTTAGCTTTAGGGCACTCACAATTAGCTGCAAATCTTTACAACGAGGCGTTAGAAATTAGTATTGACTATAAATTGAAAATTAGAAGCGATATATTAATAGAAAAATTAAAAAGATCGTATATTGCTACTGTGCTCAATGGGTATTCAACTGAAGATATCATGGTTGATAAATTAGATGTTTT
>RCNB010000608.1_pt1 | contig 23349 bp, 10 predicted proteins | sample 2041321 | NCBI WGS metagenome assembly RCNB01 (sample SAMN09708232, study PRJNA481090) | Marine sediment metagenome, whole genome shotgun sequencing project. | reverse complement strand
CGTTTAAAGAGAAACCTGCAGTTACATCCGGTAAGGCATCTTGCCCAACAAAAGCCTGAACATCACCTATTGGCTGCCCGTTTTCATCAAAACCTTCAAAAGGCCTTAAATAGTACGAAAACAACGGCTGGCCTCCAGTAAGCAACTGGACAAATGCCCCTGACAAACCCTGACCGCTAATTGCACCAGCCGGAATTTGTCCGGCAAAATCCTGTAAATCGTTCTCATTGTAAGCGATATTAAACGATGCATCCATATTAAAGTTTTTAGATTGCACAAAATCATATGCCAATGCAAATTCAATTCCCTGGTTTAACACAATAGCGTCTAAATTTTGGAATATAAATGGCCGAGGTGAAGGTTGGGCCGCTGAAACCTTTATCAATAAGTCTTCTGTTTCTTTTCGGTATACATCAATTGAGCCGGAAAGCCTATCAAGATTAAATCCAAAATCGACACCAACATTAAAAGACAATGTTTCTTCCCATTTCAATGCATTGTTTACAAAAGAAATTACCTGGGTGCCCGGAATATTTATTTCCCCTCCATTTCCAATAAAACCTTCTGCGTACCGCTCACTTCTAACAAAATTGGCAAATCCAAGACCTTCCTGGTTACCCGTGAGACCTCCACTTAGGCGTAGTTTTAAGGTTGAGACACCAACACCAATGAAATCTTCTTCATCTATTTTCCAGGCAAAGGCAGCTGAGGGAAAGAAACCATATTTGTTATCCGGACCAAAACGTGAAGAACCATCCGCACGTACAGTTGCTGTAAACAGGTATTTATTGGACATGGAATAATTTAACCTTGCAAAGAAAGATTGCAATTCATCGGTAAAATCAAAGGTATCCCCAAAAATAGAAGTAACACTTGTGGCTACCGGCGATATCATATCTGTACCTAATGGGAAGAGTCTGTTCACAAAAATATCGGGAGCGTTGGTTCCAAGACCATACTGTTGGTAATTACCACTTATGGCTGCTTCAATGGTATTGGCAGAATTTTCCAAGTTTTTGCCCGCTTCATTAAGGTCACTGGTAGAAAATCCCCAACCCTCTACATTTCTACCGCTTCTCTGGAAATCCTGGTAAGAGAATCCCAAGAGGGCATCCAACGAGGAATTTTTAAATTTCTTTTTATAGGTAACTATGGCCTCCAATAAATTGTTTGCCACATTAATATCAAAAAGATCTCCAGATCCTCTGCCAGGAGCACCAAATGTATCCAGGTTATCTCGGCTATTAACAGAAAGCGTAGTAGATTGAGAGTTGTCATACCCTACAGTTAGCTTTGCTGACAGTTCCGAAGTAACCGCATAATCCACTGAAAAATTTGCTAAGAATCTATTTGTAGAGCCCGTGATCTGTTGATATTCCAAAACTTCTGAAGGAGTTAGAATACCAGGTGAACTAAAATCCAGGCTTGTCGGAATAGTAGGGTTGGCGCTATAAGCAAGGGATAAAGCTTGGGTAGGTGAAAAAGCCTCATCATTTACTCTGGACAATGTACCTCGAAAACTAAGCTCAAGCTTGTCCTTTAAGAAGCGGTGCGACCAATTAAGCCTCCCGGTAGCCCTTTCCAGGGAAGTCTTTTTTATAGTACCGCTTTCCTTTCCGTAACCAAAAGTCGCAATGATGTTTCCTTTACCATAATTTTTGGACCAGGATAAATTTAGGTTTTCGGAGATGCTCGTTCTTGTAACAAAATCTTGCCAGTCGGTATTGTCTCCAAAATCAACTGCAGCGGCATCACCACCATACTGCGTAATTCCTGCTAAGAACTCATCTCTGTCTAATAGATCAAATCTCTTTGCAATTGAAGAAATACTTACAAACGAGGAAAATTCAAAAACACCAGAACCACCGGTCTTACCACTTTTCGTTGTAATGATAACAACTCCATTAGCTCCTCGAGACCCATAAATTGCTGTAGATGAGGCATCTTTAAGAACACTCATACTTTCAATATCTGAAGGATTCAAAAAGTTCAATGGGTTTCTAGGAGGTCTATTGGAACCCGTGGTAGATGTTTCACCGCCATCAAGTGGTACACCGTCAACAACAAATAATGGATTGTTGTTGGAACGTACAGAATTACTGCCCCTGATACGGGTTTCAATACCTGCGCCCGGTTCCCCACTAGACACCGTTATCTGTACTCCCGCAGCTTTACCTTGTATCAGTTGTTCTGGTGAAATAATAACACCCCTATTAAAATCCTTGGAAGCTACCCCAACAAGAGAACCTGTTGCATCTTTCACTTTCGTCGTTCCATAGGCAATAACAATAACCTCATCCAAATTAGCGATAATTACATCCAAATTTATTTCTAAGGTTGTTTGTCCATTAACCGGAACTTCTTTATTTGCATACCCGATGTAGGAGAAAATCAAGGTGGCATTTACATCAGAGACCTCAAGGGAAAAATTACCATCAAAATCGGTTTGTGCTCCGTTAGTGGTGCCTTTTTCTACTATGCTTGCACCAATTAAGGGGCCATTGGCATCGGAAACTGTACCTGATATCACCACCTCCTGAGCAGAGACCAAATTGGAACTAATAATTTGGAATAGTACAAACAGCAATGTAATTATTAGTCTCATATGCCCAAGTTTTTAAAACAAAGGAAATCAGGCCTTTGAAATTCAATTGGTGAATTGTTTCACAAAATTCGGATCCAAATAATTGAGGCTAATGTAAATGAATACGCTACAGATAAAAGCAAACAAAATACGTGTCGAGGGATAATTGCACACAAAATTTATTAAAAGGTATAAAAAATTATTTCCATATTAATAAAAAAGGACATTAAAAGACTATTTGGAATTTATGCCCTCTTTTTCCATATCTATTGTTGGACAGCTATGTTTTTCCAGGGTTTTGTTCCGAGAAAGTTTGTTTTTCCCATTTGTCTTCCAAAACCTCATTAATTTAGTTTGGTGTTAAAATCTATTAAAGACGAACCCAATTGCAAAACAGGCCTATGCCGGCAATGCTATTGTAAAAGCTGTTCCTTCACCGACTTTACTTTTTACCGATATCTCCCCTCCATGTGCCTTAACAATATCATAACTTAAAGACAGTCCCAATCCTGTTCCCTGCCCGGTGGGCTTAGTGGTAAAAAAGGGCTGAAAGATCTTGGCAAGCACCTTTTTAGGAATACCGTTGCCGTTGTCGGTAACATTAATTTCAATCTTGCCATTAATCTTTTTGGTACTTACTGAAACCGTCGGTTCATAATCTCTATCTTCCGCCAAGGCTTCGGAGGACTTCAGATTTACTGCGTAGAAAGCATTCGTAATTAAATTGAGAATTACCCGGCCAATATCCTGTGGAATAACATTTACTTTTTCAAGGGAGTCATCATAATCTGTCTTCATAGTAGCATTAAAGCTCTTTTCCTTGGCCCGCAACCCATGATAGGCCAAACGTAAATATTCATCTGCCAGCACATTGATATCGGTAGGTTCCTTTACTCCATTGCTGCTGCGGCTATGTTGCAGCATTCCTTTTACTATTCCATCGGCCCTTTTACCATGGTGGGTGATCTTATCCAGGTTTTGTTTGACGTCCTCTGCGATGGCCATCGCTTCCTTAAGGTCACCTTTTTCCAATTCCTCATGCATCTCCTCAATAAGTTCCACACTTACTTCAGAGAAATTATTGACAAAGTTCAGGGGGTTTTGGATTTCATGCGCAATCCCTGCAGTAAGTTCTCCCAGTGATGCCATTTTTTCGGACTGTACCAACTGGTTTTGGGTTGCTTTTAAATCGGTAAGCGTTGTTTCGATACTTTCTTTGGCCTTTTCCAATTTGGTAAAATCCTCGTAACGCGCATAAGCGATTGCAAAGGCTTCAGCCAAAGCTTTCACCAGACTTATTTCATCCGCACTCAAGGGTTCGATATTCCCCACATACAACATACCTTGTTTAAAAGGAATAAAATGCAAATCGAGTGATTCTGGCGGGCTTTCAGCGTCCTGGTAAGAAACCTGATCTTTTATTTTTCGTTGCGCTATTAAAGAATTAGCCCAGCTGATAAAATCTGCAGCACTCCAATGGGCTTGGAACACAGCTCCTTTCCGCCAATGATCCACGGCATTTTCAATTAAGGGGTCGGCATCGAACTCTAGATCCATTACCCCAAGGGAATGCCCATCAGGGGCCGATAGATAAATTTGAACCGAACTGGAATTTTCATTAAAAATAAACACCCCACAACGAATAAAGGGAACTTCAAGGGTAGTCAATTCGTCCCATATCAATGGTGTAATGCGTTCCAGATCTGAAGTAGATCGCATACTGGCAATCTCACCCCGTACCCTATCTACGGATGAGCGCCTTATAGCTTCCAATGCATTTGCCTCCGACTTTTGTAATTCTATGTAGCGCCTGAAAGTGAGATCCATGATAGTGTTAAACCGATGCAGAATAGCTATTTCTGATTTGGTATAGGGCTTATCCGACCAACAATAAAAAAGGCCCTCTGAGAATGGAAGAAAGTAGCCAAATTGCTCATAAGTATCTAAATGTGTAGAGGGAACTGCAAAGTGGGAGTCGAGTTTTTCGTAGTACTGCTTCAGCAAATCCCCTTTTAGTTCAAAGAAATAATCTTCATTTCGTATCCAATGCCTATACATCTGCGATAGCACCGGATGACCATCCAGCAGCACCTTCCCAACTAGTGAAAGACTGTCTCCGTCTTCAGATGAAGTTGCGGAATATAATTTCACTTCCCGGTTTTCCTTGGTAAGCAGGCCCACACCACTGCGGAAGGTATTGATGCCCAATTTTTTCAATTCAGTAAATACAATACCGGCCGTAGCTACTAAATCACTACTATTATGCATGGCCATGGCTTTACCACGTACTTTTTCCAGGGCTGCTTCAATGGTTGCCTCCCTTGCCTGGGCTTCTGATTTTTGAAGGTCCAGAAAGCGGGTATATGTTTGCTGGAAAACGGAGGCGAAACGCTGCAATAATTCAAACTCACTTTTTCCAAGCTGCTTATATGTAACCGGCATTAAGGTTCCATGAGAAAACGGGCATACGCTTAACACCATATATTTTGCAGGTTTCTCTCCTTTCGGATAAATCCAGCCATGATGTTCCAAAAATCCCACGAAATCCTGAATCTTGGCTTCTTCAAGTTCCATACTGTCGGTTCTCTTTTCTTTCCAGGTTTTTGTCATCCATTTTGCTACATCATTCCCTGTGGTAGGAATAATAATGCTCTTAGTATTAGAGTTGCCATCTTCACTGGTGTACCAAAGCTCAAATGACGAGGCTGAATTATTAAAAATACATATTACACACCGCCTCAATCCGGCAGTACCAAGTTCTTGTATTTGTCCAAATAAGACATCTGCAACCTGAGTTAACTCTTCGCTTCGCTGCATGGCCATGGTCCTGGAACGAACTTTTTCCAGGGCGGTTTCAACCTGCGCTTCCCTCGCCTGGGCTTCCGCTTTTTGAAGGTCCAGAAAACGGGTGTAGGTTTGGTCAAAAACCTTGGTAAAACGGATCAATAATTGCATGATCTCATCGGAAACAGGTTCATTTGTGGTACAAAGAAGCATTCCTTTAGAGAAAAAAGCGGCCTGTTGTACTCTTCTCCCTTTAATATGGGAATCGTCGATATACATCTTCATATCTTCTTTAATATAGCGTACCCAGTCCTTTAGTTTTTGGCCAGACAGGTCAACTACGAAAGAATCTTTACCCTCTTTCCAGGCTTTATGTAGTTTAGTTATTGTGGTAGCTTCATCTAAAGGACCACTGTGTGCGTGATCTAGCTGACTACCAATTTGATCTGTAGCCCATAGCTCTATCAATTTTTCTTCTTCCTTAATAATACCAATACTTATTCGGTCGGGCATGTTACCCAATAATGCAAATTGTTCAAATAGTACCTGTGCTGTTTCAGGAAGATCTTCACTCTTATGCATGGCCATAGAACTTGCCCTAACCCTTTCCAGGGCTGCTTCAATCTGTGCTTCACGCGCTTGTTTTTCTGCTTTTTTCAGGTCGAGATATCTCCTGTAAGCCATATCAAAAACGCCCGCCGCACGTTTTTGCAGTTCCTTGGTCTCTTGGGCTGGTGCTTCATTAGAAACCATTAGCAGGGAACCCCCGGAAAAATTCGAATAATGATAGTATAAAACGTCCGGAACAACGATGGCTCCATTTTCATCATAGTCCAACACATCGGCGTTCAGACTTTCCAATTCCTTATACCATTCCCTTAACATTTCGCCTTTGGCGACAATGGTGTATTCTGTTTCCCCGGATTTATACTTCGCTATTGTTTTCCTGATATAAGCGGTTGATTTCTTATGAGGCCGGGCTTCATCGGAAATAATTTTATCAGAAGGTGAATTTGGATTCCTGTAGGAATACCAGGCAAGGATCTTGTCTTTGTCTTCTTCATAAAGATGTATGATGGAAGATTCCAGGGCAGCCTGGCCCAGGTTGGCCATTTGTGCTCTTAAAACATTGGATACCTGCAACAAATCATCAGCCGATTGCATGGCCATGGCACTGGCTCTGACCCTTTCCAATCCTGCTTCAATCTGCGCTTCCCTGGCTTGGGCTTCCGCTTTTTGAAGGTCTAAATATCTTCTATATGTTTGCCCAAAAACATTGGCAAATCTTTTTAATACCTGAGCTGCTTCTACTGAAATGGGGTTCTCTGTAAAACCAAAAAGAATACCTGAAGAGAAAAAGAAACTATTGTGGAATACTTTTTCAGGTAATGTTTTTAAATCTACATTATATGGATATTGAGGTTCCTTATTCAGTGCGTTGTAATACTTGGTAACATCTTCACCTATGAATTTGTAGGAATATCCTGGCTTTTTATTTTTCCAGGCTTTTTTAAGCCTCACTAACATTGGGTGTATGGTCATATTTAACATCCCCGTTCTTAAATTAACCTTACCGTCAGGCGAGTAATTTGCAGACCATGTTTCCATTTGCTCTGTTCCTTCAAGGATCCCCAGTCCACAGCGAAGAGATTTGTCAAGACCCAACTTCATCACTTCATCAAATAATGTAACAACTGTATCTCCTACATCCTGACTATTATGCATAGCCATTGTTTTAGATCGTACCCGTTCCAGTGCAGCCTCAATTTGAGCTTCCCTTGCCCGGGATTCTGCTTTTTGTAAATCTTCGAAACGTTTATAAGCTAAATCAAAAGCTGCTCCCATTTTGGTGAGTATTGATTCCATTTCATCAGATGGAGGATTCAATAGATCAATACACAACTTCCCGTTGTTGAGTTTTTTGGTGGTATGATATAATAGCTTTATTTGATACGCCTTTATATACTCCTCAACTTCTTCTGCTACTTCAGTTTTATTATGTTGGCGAAGCCATTCTAAGATTCTTTTAAAACCTTTTTCATCCTGTGTTTCTACAAAGTAATTATTAGGATTTTCCCACACTCTTTTTACATATAGGTGCGGATCTACTTTTTTTAATTTAAAAGTGATGTCTAAAGGAACCTGGAAGCCTTCATCTGTTTTTTCTATGGATGTTAGATCCCACATTCTAATATTATCATCTCCTTCATTAAGGAAAATGGTCGCAGCTACTACATCAGGAATATCTAAACTCATGACCTCATCTTTAAGTTTAGATACCACTCTCATGATGTCTTCCGATTTATGCATGGCTAACGCCATGGCCCTAACCCGTTCTACAGCTAAATTTATACGCGATTCTCTGGTTTGTGCTTCTGCTTTTTGCAGATCATTATACCTCCTGTAAGCCAAATCGAAAACGTCGGCAGACCTTTTAAAAAATTCTTTGGTTTCCGGTGAAGGTGGTGAATAGGTGACCGTTAAAAGGGAGCCACCAGAAAAATCTGCAAAATTCCAATACTCTTTTTGATCTTCTTCTATTTCTTTTTCCTCATATTGAAACCGTTGGTTGAACAATTCAGGGGCATACTTCTGTAAAACACTTTGCCATTTCTCCCTCATTTTTTGATTAACTTCAATAGTATACTCTGAAAGACCAGACCAGTAATTTTTAATCATCTGTTCAATTTCCTTAGTTGCGGTCACCGGAAATTTAAGCCGATAAGTGGTAATTTCTCCATCAACGCCAGGAGTACGCATCGCGGCGAGCGACTCAAAAAATGCCGCATCTTTTTCGTACAAATGAACCACACTCGCCTCAAGATCCTGTTGCCCTAAGCGGTCTGCTTGAATTCGCATTTCGAGTGCCACCTCAAGAAGTTCATCGGATGTTCTCATGGCAATTGCGCGACTTCGGATACGCTCCATGGCCGCTTCAATCTTTGCTTCTCTGGCTTGGGTTTCCGCTTTTCGGAGGTCGAGAAAACGTGTATAGGTTTGTTCGAATACTTTCGCGAAACGTGGAAAATAAATAACGTTTTCTTTTTTTCTCGACTTAAAAGAGCTATATCCAATGTAACCATGTTTAAATATAGCATGGGTTTGATAAAGGCATCCGGACAGATTTTTCTTAAAGGTTGGGTAAGTCAGCCCTTTTTTGAACTCTGGATTTTTACCCAACTCCTGGACATAGGCAATTAATTCCTTTCCTTTGATTTCATTTAAGTACAACTCATCACCTGCCTTCCAGGCTTTTAACGCATATTTTACATCCCTAAAATCCCGTATTTTTTGATGAATTGGTAAAGGATTAAATGTACCATCGACATCTGTATACCAAGAATTTATTCCTTTAAAGTCTTCATCAAAAATACTAAACCAACACCATCTTAGTTCCGTTCCCAGTTGTTTTAACTGTTCAAAAAGAATATAAGCCAATTCAGATAACTCATCAGAGTTCTGCATAGCCATGGCACGGGCCCTTACCCTTTCCAGTGATGCTTCAATTTCAAGTTCCCGATTTTTTATGCTTAATTCTGATATTTTTTCCTCAAGGCTTTTTTCAAGGAATTGCGTTCTTTTTTTCAGTTCCTCTACCGGCCATACTTCTTCATCGGTACGTTGCGGGTCCGGGGTTGAGGTATGGGAATGGACCAGAAACCAATTGCTTTCCCGGTATTCAAAAATAAAACTAAGTCGGAATTTAAGTTCGTCTTTTACTTTGTTTACCCAAACGGTATTCACTATATCATCCGTATAAATGGCCCCATTGCCCTCGTTCATAATTTTGCGCAAAACCGGTGTAAACGCAAAGTCCATTTTCAAACCCTCTGCCAGTTCTTTTTGATTTTTTATTTGTTTCAAAAAGGCGGCTTTGGTTTGGGTGAGCTCCTTTTTACCCGCTCCAAAGTTCATAACGTCTTCAGCCAGCAAAGGCGCCATTTCCTCAAGGGGGCTGTCAAATAAACAGACCTGTATTAAGGTATTATAAGCTTCATCTAATAGTTTATGTTTGGTTTTACTCAGTTTCATGCTTATTTGTTGCCGGTGACCCGAAGATAGATGCAATTCCTAGTTGTAGTTTACAATACTTTTAATCCTTGCCTGATACGGAAAGGAGAGTATTTGCAGCCTGCCTTATACAAGACTAGTCCTTGCTTACTAATATACTTAAGATTTTGGAAACTGCGAGCTAATAAAGAAGATAGTAGCCTCACCAGGAATCGAACCTGGATCTAAAGTTTAGGAAACTTCTATTCTATCCGTTGAACTATGAGGCCTATTATAATCTGCGAATTTATAAATACTTTCTCTTATTCTTCCTGTAAGTTTAGGAAACTTCCCCCGATAGCTTCTCCTTCGTAATACTATGGAGAAGGAGCTATCGGGGCTATCCGTTGAACCTGCCTGAGGCAGGCAGGCTATGAGGCCAAATACTGTAATTCAAAAGTTTACAGGGGGCCAAAATAAGAACTTTTAATACGAACCAGGAAACTCCTATTTTATTTTTTGCCCTTTTGTTCTTCCTCAGTTTTTATTGGGAACAGAGGAGACTCTATAACGTTCTTTGGAAATCTTCTTAGAAGCATTTGCAATTTGGGGTCAATATACGTCTTGCAGAATGGTTTTTCCGGGTTTTTCAGATAGTAATTTTGAGAAGATTCGGGCGACATTCTAAATTCCTTATACCCATATACACGGATAATTAGCCGGTCTTCAAAGTCTTTTTGAAGCAGTCCTAAGATGTTGGCTGAGTCTTTTTGCTGCAGTTTATTGAAGGTATAAACTGCAGAGCGGTATTTTGTTCGCATAGAGTGATTGGAAGTGCTATTATGGGTATAAAGGTGCACTTCTATTAATTCTTTTAGAGAAATGAAACCCGGATTAAAATGAAGAATTACGGCCTCGTGAAAATCCTCCGCACCTTCGGCTGATATCCAACCTTGCTCCACCTTAATAACCCCCATTAATGATTGAAATACGGCCTCCGTGCACCAATGACAACCTCCCCCAAAACCAATTTTGTCAATTCTCATCTGATCCCATATTATGTAATATTTCCAATAAAACTCAGCAAGTATTAATGGCTATACCTTTCAGACGAAATATACTTAAAAAGTTTACAAACTATTAAGTTCAACAGACTCAATTATCTATATTATCCGGATTCTTGAAACCTGATTTAAAAGAGATAAATTAATTAAACAGCCCATATATTTTCAGTATCTTTCGTAGACATTCTAAATATTAGATTATTCCAGATTTTTTTAATGAATGATAATAGTAAGACACAACGGACTAGTTCCTTTTGCAGATTTATAATTTTCAATATTACAATCAAAACGGTGATTGGTTTTGTTACCAAAAGAAAATTATTACTTCCTCTTTTTTTTCTGATAAATTCGCTGTGCTGGTCTCAGGACTTATATGTAAGAGATTCTGTCAAAACTACAAATCTAATAGATTCCTTACTTATTGATCGCGATCTTCGGAACTGGTCTGTTAGACTCTTCGGAAATATTAGAGCGCAGGGATTTAAATTGTCTAATAATGAGGCTGCCCTGACTTATATTCCGAATAACTTGTTTGGTGTAGGTGTAGGACTAGCCACACGTAAGCTAATTCTGGACATAACATTTAATATAAAGGATGAAAACACCGAAAATACGGATCGTTTTGACTTTCGAGGTGGGTTTATTTTTAATCAAAATGTTATCGATTTTTATTTTCAGGTCTATGATGGTTTTAACGTTGAAAATTCCTTAAACAGCAGCACTGTTTTCAGAGATGACATTAAATCAATTGCCGGAGGTATTGATTATTTATACCTGTTCAATGCCGGGGAATACTCTCAGAGAGTATTAAGATCAGGACTTAAAAACCAAAAACGGAGTGTGTTTTCATTTGGTTTAGGGGGTTTCCTGGTATATAATCAGATCTCCGCAGATAGTTCAATTATTCCTATGGAGTTTGACCCTTATTTCAATGAGCAGGCCAGAATTACCAATATAACTAATTACGGAATTGGCGTACTTGGTGGTTTGGTTGGTCTTTTTAAACTCCCCTCCAATTTTTATATAGGCCTCAGTGCAAAAGTGGGTATTGGCTTATCTATAAAAAATGCTGAGACAGAGACCTTATCATATAATCCCGGCAATCCTATGATTTACAAACTAAATGGATCGGCACTCTTTGGATATAAATGGAACCGCTTTTACACTAACATTAGTTTTCGAGCAGGAATAAATGGTTCCAATCTTGATTTTGATAATAATGGATCTTTTACCCAAATTGGCGGGAAGCTCGCGCTCGGGTATAGAATAAAGGGCAACAAAAAGTCCTTTAATTAGCTGAGAGAGTAACTAAATTATCGAAATCGGTTAATTTCTGATTTACATCCTTCAACGCCAATCGAAAAACAGATACATGAGTTTTTTGAGCAGGTGTATTATAATTGGTGAATTTGGTTAATTTCATATAAACCGGTGATAATTTTTTATTTCCTCTGTAGTTGACATTTATCTGCCACTTTCCCGGTAGCGACCCATCAACAAAGAATTCCTCAGAAGAATACCCTATGGTTTTCTCGTCCTTAACGCGTTCGGCAGCACTCTCCAAAGTATGTTCCCAGATAAAATTATTTTTTTGGGGATTAACAAATTCCAAATCAAATTCTGCCTCACTGTCATTCCATTCAAAAAATAATCTGGTTTCGCCTTTATTCTTAGTGTAATTTTTGAATCCAATGGCATTCGAATCGTCCATAAACTTTGCGCTATGCAGCACAAATAAGTTGTTCATTTCTCCATCTATTACCGTTTGAATAGCTGAATTATTATCAGAGAAAATACCTTCGTTTATTAAGTATTGATAACGAATGTACATGTTTGCAGCCTTTTTATAATTTCCATTTGCTCTATAGCTATTTGCTATATCCCGGTAGGATTGCATAAATTCTGGCCTTAAAATAAAAATCTTTTTGTACAATTCTTTGGCCTTAAAGTGCTCTTTGGTATAATCCAGAGAAAATGCCATGGCTTTGGCATAAATGGGGTTTCTTTCAACAACCTTCATATTGTTCTCCAAAATTTGTTTGGCAAAAACATCATCCCCAAAGTCATGGAAAAATAGATAGGTGTCAATAATAAAATATGGGTTGTTTGCATATCTCGACAAATATTTTTGATAAACTTCTCTGGCAGCAAGATTTTCTTTGCATGAATATAATTCCTTCAAATAACTAGTGGCATTACCACGATTTTCAGCAACCGCATCATTATTGTAGATATTATTGCGCAGGCGTGCCCTATCATAACTTTTAGTGGTTTCAGAATCTCGCCTAATTGGAGAGCCAATGGTATTTATGACCACCACACCGCCTCTGGCAATACTACCGTAGCGTACCGTACCGGCTAATCCTGATATTATCGCTACCCGATCAATATTTTCTACCGTTAAAAAAGGAAGTTTCCTTAAGACCATTCCGTCTACATCATAAATTGCAGGAATTGCTTTTCCCCTTAATTGAGGTCCCCCTCCCCTAATATAAATTTCTCCTCCCTGGCTATATACCCCGGCCGCTCTTCCTTTCAATGCGGTTATTACATCTATTGCTCCCGGATTTAAATCATCACCATCCACCAATTTTATAGAATATCCTACTCGGTTTGCATCCAGATAACCAAAGGCGGTACTTAGGATATTCTTATTAACCCCATATTCTAACCTTAAATAATCCTGATTATTGATATTATTTTCTGCAACTACAACTTCTTTTAGAGCTTCGATGTTCATTTTCATTTCTATGTTCAATCTAGTGGTGACATCTTCAACCACTATTTCTACATTTTGCATACCGGCATAATTGAAGACCAATACTTCAGACGGTTCAGCAGTAATAAGATATTTACCATTCTCATCTGTAAACGTCTCTTTAAAGCTATTTTGAACTTGAACAGATACATTTTGGATTGGAGAGTTTCCTATGGTCACAACCCCTGAAATTTCTTTAAGGCTATTTTTACAATGTGCCTGAAATGAAAATATTAAAGCGATAAGAACAACAATCTTCCTCATAATACCAGCATTTTATAATTTGAAATCCTATAACTCAATATAAAAAAAATATGGGATTTAGCCAAATTAACTCATCCCTCTTTAGTGGGTATTAATCACTTCCTTTTATAAATAAACAATTAATAATAAAATACAGAAGAAAATATCCTGGGGCAATCCTCTAATTATCTGGAAGGTGCCAAAGGTTGGAAACATGATAAGAATACTATTTGCAACGCAAGAATTCCTTGAAATAATACGTTTTTTATTCCTTTGGTTGCAAAAAAAGTATCCTTAAATGTGTTCTTAGAAGTTGATAATCCTAAAAATAAATTTTAGCTTTGATTGACTTAATATAAAAACTTTTTGGATGATAGTACGTACTTTAAAATACAGCCATAAAACAAAAAACATTCTTTATCCAATGATGTTTTTTATCATTTTTGCGATGTCATCCTGCAAGGAGCAATCTAAAAAAAGTGACTCCATTGAAGAGGTTACTGCTATCAATTATCTGGAAGAATCTAACGAGTCATTTGATGAACGTATGAAATGGTGGCGCGATGCCCGTTTTGGAATGTTCATCCATTGGGGCCCATATTCGGTGCCTGCCGGAGTTCATAATGGTAAAGAAGTGGATAATATCGGAGAATGGATAATGAACAGTGCCCAAATTCCCATATCTGAATATGAAGAATATGCAAAGCAGTTCAATCCACAGAAATTCGACGCAAAAAAATGGGCTCGGACAATGAAAGAAGCAGGCATGAAATATATTGTGATCACCTCCAAACACCATGATGGTTTTGCCCTATGGGATTCAAAAGTATCTGATTATGACATTGTAGATTTCTCCCCTTATGGCCAAGATATATTAAAGGCACTTTCAGAGGCGTGTAAAGAGGAAGGCATTAGGTTTGGAGTTTACCATTCCATTATGGATTGGCACCATCCACAAGCCCAGGGGCTTAACTATCCGGAATACAACACACAGGATTCACTAAAGATGAATTCTCAATTCCCGGAGTATTACACCAATTATTTAAAGCCACAAGTAACAGAACTTATAGAGAATTATGACCCTGAAATAATATGGTTCGATGGGGAATGGATACTCGAATATACCCATGAAATGGGGCAAGAAATGTACCAGTATATTCGGGAGTTAAAACCAAGTGTAATCATCAATAATCGGGTCGATAAAGGAAGACAGGGAATGCAGGGCATGAATAAGGAAGATGATGACTATTCCGGCGATTTTGGCACTCCGGAGCAAGAGATATTGGAAGGGGCAGTCAATGTTGATTGGGAGTCCTGTATGACCATGAACGATACCTGGGGCTATAAATTGAACGACCATAACTGGAAATCTGCAGAGGTATTGATACATAATTTGATAGATGTAGCATCTAAAGGGGGCAACTATCTTTTAAATGTAGGACCTACTTCCGAAGGTGAAATTCCTGAACCTAGTTTAGAAAGACTCCAGGAAATTGGTGATTGGCTTCGTATCAATGGTGAAGTGGTATATGGGACAGAAAAACTAAAGACACATTTTAAGCAAGGTGACAGCATACGCTTTACAAAAAAAAGAGAAGAACAGACTATTTATGCCATTTCTTTAAAAGCTCCCAAAAAAGATCTTGTTCTGAAATACGTGAAGCCTAAAGAGGGCAGCAAAATATATTTAATCGGATATGATACCGCTCTTAATTACAGTTATACGGAAGAGGAAGGACTTTTAATAAATATCCCCGAAGATGCCATTAGTACCACCGGCAACCAATATGCGTGGTCCTTTAAAATCAATGGTGTTGAGAGAATTGGAAAATGAACTCTGGTTGCTTTGTTCAAATTTAAGACCTCCCGCCGACATATACCATTTTGACAAATTAATGGGATACCCGATTTTCTTTAACCTATTCCACAGTATTAGTTTTGACACCCTCTTACAATGGAAATATTCACTGAAAATCAATTGATGTGGCATATCCCAATTTATGAATCCTTACTCAAAAGAGTGTGCATTAAAAACAAAAAAAGTCCAGCATTTCTGCTGGACTTTTATCTCTGTTTACAATAAAGCAGAAATTAGTTCGCTTTACTGCGTTGAAGTGAGCTTACTCTACTTCAGCGGACTCTTTTTATTAGTTGCAGGTGGACCCCAATAATTCAAAGGCTGCTATAAATTGATCAAAGGTTACTCCTTCTAAATCTTCTGTTGTCTCTACCCCTGCCGTTGTTGCTGTAACAGTACCGTCACCGTTGTCGCAAAATTCAGTAATTACTTGCTGTATTGCAATCGTAAGAGAGCATGTTTGACAATTCTCAACTACCTCATCATTATCATCATTCCCACAAGCAGATAATCCCAACACTCCTATGGCTAAAATTGCGATCTTAAGTCGTTTCATAATATTATTTGTTTTTAAATTTTGGTTGATCCAGGTTTTTATCTTTTATAATAACCACAAAATGGACGATATATTATGTTTGTCAGTATAAACCACAAATAAAGTCCAACATTTCTGCCGGACTTTTATTTCTCGCAATAAAGAAGAACTTTGTTCACTTTACCGACATGAAATGAGCTTGCTCTGCTTCAGCGCGCGCCCTCTTGGGCTCGCACAATGGACAGTACTTTAAAATTTATTAATAGAAAATATTCAATTAATTTGTTAACTTTTTTTTGTTGATAAGTTCGTATCTTTCTTATTTTCAACATATTAAATGTTTGACCTTGTAAACTTCATGACTTTTATCATAGAATAGCTTTTCAGTTAATCCCATTTTTACTACATCATAAATAATCTCCTAAAGAAAAATTATCCATGGCCGTAAAAATTATTCCCTCCAAAAGAAAAACTTATTCTCAAAAAGAAGCCTATAAGTCTAGTTTAACCTATTTTGAGGAGGACGATCTCGCTGCCAGAGTATGGATAAACAAGTATGCCCTAAAAGATTCTGAGGGAAATCTCTATGAGATTAATCCGAATGACATGCATAGAAGGATTGCGAAAGAAATAGCTCGTATGGAGCAAAAATATCCCAATCCCCTTACCGAAAGCGAGATTTTTGATCTGATCAAAAACTTCAAATATATCGTACCACAAGGAAGTCCTATGGCAGGTATCGGTAATCCATTTCAAATTGCTTCATTGTCTAACTGTTTTGTGATTGGGAATGAAGGTACTTCTGATTCCTACGGAGGAATAATGAAAATTGATCAGGAACAGGTACAATTAATGAAACGACGTGGAGGTGTTGGACATGACCTGTCCCATATCAGGCCAAAAGGATCAGCGGTTAAAAATTCAGCTTTAACCTCAACTGGCCTGGTACCATTTATGGAGCGTTATTCCAATTCTACGCGCGAGGTGGCACAAGATGGCCGCAGGGGCGCCTTAATGTTATCAGTTTCAATTAACCATCCTGATGCGGAAGATTTTATTGATGCTAAAATGGAGCAAGGCAAAGTCACAGGCGCCAACGTATCTGTTCGGATTGATGATAGTTTTATGAAAGCCGTTGAAAGCAACAATTCCTATATTCAAAAATTCCCTGTTCACAGTGATACACCAAAGGTTTCAAAAGCCATTGATGCCAAAAACTTATGGGACAAAATTGTACATAATGCATGGCAATCTGCAGAACCTGGAATCTTGTTCTGGGATACAATTATCAAAGAGTCGGTGCCCGATTGTTATGCCGACCTTGGTTACAAAACAGTCTCTACCAACCCTTGCGGAGAAATCCCGTTATGCCCATATGATTCTTGCAGGTTATTGGCCATCAACCTATTCTCTTATGTGGAAGACCCATTCAAAAGTACTGCGAACTTTAACTTCACCCTGTTCAAAAAACACATTGCTGCAGCCCAACGCATCATGGACGATATCATCGACCTGGAACTTGAAAAAGTGGAGGGCATTCTGGTAAAAATAAAATCGGATCCGGAATTAGAGGAAACTAAAGCTGTGGAGGTGCGATTATGGGAAAAAATTAAAGAGAAAGCGATACAGGGCAGGCGCACTGGAATTGGCATTACTGCCGAAGGAGATATGTTGGCAGCATTGGGATTGCGATATGGAAGTAATGAAGCGAATGAATTTTCAATTGAAGTGCATAAAACAATTGCGCTAGAGGCTTATAGAGCATCAGTTAACACCGCAAAAGACCGTGGAGCCTTTGAAATTTTCGATGCGGATAGAGAGAAAGAAAACCCTTTTATTCTTCGATTAAAAGAAGCTGATGAAAAATTATATTATGAAATGCTGGAATACGGTCGAAGAAATATTGCCTTATTGACTATTGCCCCTACTGGTACAACAAGCTTAATGACCCAAACTACTTCTGGTATTGAACCCGTATTTCTCCCGGTATACAAACGCCGGAGAAAAGTTAATCCCAATGAACAGGATACCAAGATTGCATTTGTTGATGAAGTGGGTGATTCCTGGGAAGAATACGTAGTGTTCCATCACAGGTTTAAACAGTGGATGCAAATAAATGGATTGGATACTGAAAAAAAATACAATCAGGAAGAGCTCGATAAAATTGTTGCTATATCCCCCTATTATAAAGCTACTTCAAATGATATCGATTGGTTGAGCAAAGTTCGTTTACAAGGCGCCGTTCAGAAATGGGTGGATCATTCTATAAGTGTTACCATAAATCTTCCCAATGAAGTCACAGAAGAGATGGTGGGCAAGTTGTATATGGAAGCATGGAAGGCTGGCTGTAAAGGAGTCACGGTCTATCGCGATGGCTCAAGATCAGGAGTATTGATATCTAATGAAAGTGAAACTGAAGAGACGCTTAATGCCTATCCGACCAAACGCCCTCAAGTCCTGGAGGCAGATGTGGTACGTTTTCAGAACAACAAGGAAAAATGGATCGCTTTTATTGGTTTAATTGATGATCAACCTTATGAGATTTTTACAGGACTGGCAGATGATGAAGACGGGATTTTAATCCCGCGCTGGGTAAATGACGGATTGATTATAAAGAATAGGGATGAGGATGGTACATCTCGCTATGATTTTCAATACAAAAACAAAAGGGGTTATAAAACAACCATTGAAGGCCTTTCACATAAGTTCAATCCGGAATATTGGAACTACGCTAAACTTATTTCCGGTACGTTGCGCCATGGTATGCCGATTGTAAAAGTTGTTGACCTAATCCACAGCCTTCAGTTGGAAGGAGAATCACTAAATACATGGAAAAATGGTGTCGCCCGTGCCTTAAAAAGATTTGTTACCGATGGTACCGAGGCAAAAGGACAAAAATGCGACAATTGCAGATCCACTAATTTAATTTATCAGGAAGGATGTCTGACCTGTAAAGATTGTGGTTCATCTAAATGTGGATAAAATTATAGCCTCATAGATCTGAAATTTTTGTCTTTACATTAGAGGAATGGTTAGAAGCCTTTATAAATCAAAAAAACCATCGAATACTATTTTCAAATTTGACTTTATAATAAGACCCCTTAATGAATTGACGCTCTTTCCATTGCTGGTGAAAGTTGTGCGTTTTTTTCATGGTACAGTTCCATATCCTTAAAGATGGTATCCAACAATTTAATGGCCTGGAGAATATAAGGCCCTTTGTTGAGCATAACGCAATCTGCTTGTTGTGCCATAGCTGCATCAGTCATTTCAGCACGCGAAGGAATACCTTCTTTTGAGAGGTTTTCCAAAACCTGTGTTGCCCAAATATCTGGTATATTTGCAGCTCGACACAGTGAAAGTATTTCCTCTTGAACCCTGCCAATATTATCCCATCCGCATTCTATAGCCAGATCACCCCTCGCAATCATAACACCCACAGGGTGGGTCCTCATCGCCTCCAGAAGAATTTCTGTCAGATGGTTAAAACCGCTTTGCGTTTCAATCTTAAGAATAATTCCGAGTCCTTTTGGAGCATCTAATTTATCCAACTCAGTAAAGAGATCTCTAACATCCTGTCTACTGTTTACATAGGATAAATTTACCGTATCTGCGTTTTGTGCCACAAATACCAAATCCTGTTTATCTTTGGTTGTTAAACCACTTATATCCAATTGACTAGAGGGGAAATTTATTCCTTTGTCGGCTTTTAGTTTACTTCCTCTTTCCCTGGCGTTAACAATTTCCACAATCATTTCGTCTTGATCTACTTGGCGGATTACACCTTCAATTTTACCATCATCAAAAAAGATAGGCTCCCCTTCCTTAACCTGGTTAAAAATATCCCCTAACGTACAGGAAATATGTGCATGGCTTATTAAATTGTTATCCGCATCAACCTCGGCAGGCTCCCCGGGTAATGCTTCCCGATGCAATCGCAAAAAATCTCCGATGTACAACCTAATGAATTGTTCCACCCTTGGAAATTCTCCAACTATGATCGGAGAAGAAGAGTAATCTGCATTGGTATGTAATTCCATGCCGGTTTCCAAATAAGTGGTCTTACCACATAGAGCATTACAGCCATTTTCTGTTATTCCAGTAATTCTAAATTCCCTTTTCTTATTTCTGGCATCTCTAAAAAACAACCGGTTTATTCCCTTTAGTTTATCCAGGAAAATTAAGTCCATTGGGAGGTGTAATAGATTGGGGTTATTGTGTGGATCTGGGCCAATCCAGATTTCGCAATCTTTAATCACCTTTCCGCTCACGTCCTTTGTTGGGCGGAATTTTTTAACCTTTGGCCCAGGGGTCAAACCACAGGTCCGAATTTTGGGACCTCCCAAATCCATGGTAATCTTACATTTGCGTTTCAATTTTTTGGATGCTGTCCTTACATGTCCGATCATTAGGCTCCATTCTTTTTCACTGTCATGTGCACAATTAATACGTGCACAATTCATTCCATTGGCAATCATCTCATGTGCCAGTTGGTAATTATTAGCAACGTCTGAAGGAAGGGTAACCATTATCCGGGTACGTCGCCCTTTTGAACGGTATCCCAACAACGATTTGGCGTTGGATTTACCCAAGCGGTTACTTTTTTTGAAAGTCAATTGGGCCCTATCCATTTTAATCGGTTCATTGCTCAAAAATCCCTCCAGAATGGCCTTATTGGATAACAAACTTGCCATTACATGTCCTTCCGATTTAGCCAGTCGTGAAAGTCCCATATTCCCAAGTTTTTTTTGAACGGCCCTAATATCTTCTTTGCGAAGAGCTCGATAATGGATAAGATTATGGGCACTTTTGATAAAATTGGGATGCACCTCGGAGAGTTCTTCAGAATATTGCGCCTCAGCATGCTCTAAACGTTCTATTATTGCAGAAATTTCATCTATAAGCCACTGAATTTTTGCCTGTTTTTTGCCAATTTCTTCCATAGCGCATTAGATTAATAGTCTAAGGGACTATAAATTTAATGGTTATTTGGCACATTTTTGTAATGGTTACATACTTATAATTAACCAAAATCAATTAATAATATATGTGAGTTGGTCTTAGTTAATCACAATGAATTATAGCGTTATTGTAAACAGTAATTAGTCTGTTAAGGTTCCAACTACTTTGTCTAATATACCTGTAAACGCAAAGGTGCTACCTGCATAATTTGGATCTACTTGTGTTCCAGAATCCATACCCACATCAAATGTTTCAGCTAATGAATAGGTGGAAATATGCATAAATTCAAAATAATCTTCATCTACTTTTTCCCCGTTTACATATAATTCACCTGTTCCAGACCAAGGCTTTAAGGTTCCATCAATTTTTGATCTATCCAAAATAAAATTAAACTTTAAGTCTGTTTTTCCTTTTGGTAAAACCGAAGAGGTTAAATGATAATGTACCCCATCTAAAAAATTATAGTCAAAATGAAGTTTACTATCTTTAATGTACAAAGAATATCCTCCAGTCATTCCTCCACAGGAAACGATTACTCCCTCTTCATTTCCTTTTAAATCTATCGTAGTTTCAAATTTGTGTGATCTACCTTTTACTGGAATTGATGCTTTCTCAGCAATGCGAACTGCTCCTGGAGCATAATAAGTGAATTCTTTTTGATCCCCGAAGATCACATAGTTTACAGCATTTAATCTTGCCAACATATCATCATACATAGGATATACCTGATTTGCCCAGGCTTCTTCTTCAAAAACTTTTTTAAGCTCTTCTAATTTTTCAGGATACTCTTCAGCTAGATCATTACTTTCGGAAAAATCTTCGGCAACGTGGTACAGCTCCCAAACATCATCTTCAAAATCTGCAACTAAATTTACGTTCCAGGGCATTCTGTTTGCATGTAAGGTAACAGCTTTCCAACCATCTTCCCAAATGGCTCTATTTCCAAACATTTCATAATACTGTCGCTTTTTTGCATTTGGAGCATTAATATTATCAAAAGAATAATTCATAGGAATCCCTGTAAAAGGTTGTTGTTTTATTCCATGATATTCATCGGGTCTTTCAATACCAGCAGCTTCCATAATGGTTGGTGCGATGTCACTGATATGATGGTATTGACTTCGGATTTCTCCTTTAGATTTAATTCCATTAGGCCAGTGAACAACTAGTGCATCTTGTTGCCCACCTCTGTGTTCTGATTGTTTAAAATATGGAAATGGAGTATTTCCTGCCATTGCCCATCCAGCATGGTAATGTGGATAGCTATCTGCTTGACCCCAATTATCGTAATTTCTCATATTAGCATCAAAAGGAGTTTGCATTCCGTTTAGCACATAGGTTTCGTTAAAAGTCCCTGCTAAGCCACCTTCACCACTCGCACCATTGTCTGCGGTAACCATAATCAGGGTATTATCAAATTCACCGATCCTCTTTAAAGTTTCAATCACTCTACCAATTTGATAATCTACATGGTCCATTTGTGCCGCAAATACTTCCATTTGTTTTGCATACATCTTTTTCTCATCATCATTCAATGAATCCCAAGCAGGAAGCTCAGCGATTCTATCAGATAATTTTGTGTTTGCAGGTGCGATCCCCATTTCTAATTGGTTGGCTAAGATCATCTCACGAGCTTTATCCCAACCCATATCAAATTTCCCCTTGTATTTTGCTATATAATCGTCGGGAGCATGATGTGGTGAATGCATAGATCCAGATGCCCAAAGCATCATAAAGGGTAATTCTTTGTCTATTGACTTATGTCCTGTAATCCAATCAATAGCTCTATCGGCCATATCCTTATCAAGATGATCTGTCTTTCTATAAGGCTCTGGATGATGATCGTCCCACATTACAGGAATAAATTGATGTACATCTGCAGCCATAAAAGTGTATGCATGTGCAAACCCCTCATCACTTGGCCATCGATCGAAAGGACCCACTTGAGAAACTTCATATAAAGGAGTGTGATCCCATTTTCCCAACGCATAATTTATATAGCCTTCTTCTTCTAGATAATTAGCAACAGATTTCGCTGATGAAGGGACAATCGCATTATATCCTGGAAACCCCATAGCTGTAAGTGCATGACTGCCCAATCCAATCATGTGAGGATTCCTACCAGCCATCAATGTAGCTCTTGAAGGGGAACATAAAGCGGTTGTGTGAAAATTGTTGTAGCGTAATCCGTTATCAGCTAATTGATCAATATTTGGTGTTTCAATTAATCCACCAAAGCTTCCAACTTGTGCAAAACCGACATCATCTAGTAAAAAGATAATAACGTTAGGTGCATCTTTTGGAGGTCTTTTTTTCTCGGGCCATGCTTCAACGGACTCTTCGTATGTTTTCGCAATTTTTCCTTTGAACTTAACTTGAGATTCCTTTTCAGTTTCAGAATTTTGTTGTGATTCGTTGCATCCTATAATCAAGAAAAGAAAGGATGCAAATAAAATCAGATTCAGTTTTATTTTCATTATAATGTTATTTTAATTTATACCCATTGTTTACAACAATTATATATTGTTATAAGTAACTACGTTTCTATCTTGTCGAAAGCACTAATCTAAT
>RCNB010000685.1_pt1 | contig 23372 bp, 16 predicted proteins | sample 2041321 | NCBI WGS metagenome assembly RCNB01 (sample SAMN09708232, study PRJNA481090) | Marine sediment metagenome, whole genome shotgun sequencing project. | reverse complement strand
GTATTAGCGAGATGGCGAAAGCCAAAAACAAGACTCGCTTTAATTTTGGCTATGGTGCTATTTATCAAAGGAAAACACAAAAGGGGACGATCCGGTGGTACCTAGACTACCGAAATGCTGATGGGAAAAGACTACAGCCAGTTGCCAAACTTGCGTCCACGAAAGAGGAAGCAGCTCTTGAACTTCGAAGGGTAGTGGCAGATGTTATTGCGTCAAAACACGGGATACAGCCTGACAAGCAAAATGTGAGCTTTAAGGAATATGCGAACCTCTTTCTAATGGATTACCTAAAAGTAGAAAGAAGGAATTATGCATCAGACGTTTATAGGCTCAACCATTTGATGAATCATTTCGGAGATATTACCCTCAAGAGCATATCAGCTGAGATGGTTAGAAGGCTGAAACGCAAAAGAAAAGAAATAGGCAACACTGACCGAACGGTTAACCGTTATCTGGCTCTTCTGAAACGCCTTTTCAATGTAGCGATTAGTGATGGGTATGCTAACGAAAATCCTGTCAAAGGCGTTAAGTTTTTCTCAGAAAACAATACAGAAAGGGACAGAGTTCTATCTGATGAAGAAGAGTCGAACCTATTGAATGCCTGTGCCGAGCATTTACAGCCCTTTGTTGTTACTGCTCTTCATACGGGAATGCGAAAAGGTGAACTGTTAAGTCTCAAATGGGACCAGATTGATTTCTCCAGACGAGAGATCAAGGTTGAGCAGACAAAAAGTAGCAAAGTGCGTTTCATTCCCATCAACAGTTCATTGCATCCAATACTCAATGGATTAAAGCAGAATGAGGCTACCAGTGCACATGTGTTTCCCTTCAAATCTATTCGCACAGCGTTTGAAAAAGCTTGTCAGAGAGCTGGCGTCACAGACTTCACTTTCCATGATCTACGCAGGACTTTCGGTACCAGATTGCTTGAACGAGGAGTGGATATTGTTACTATTCAGAAGCTCTATGGGCACTCCAGCCTTTTAGTGACACAACGCTATCTGCATCCGGACGATGAGATCAAAAAAGAAGCCGTTGAACTCCTAAGCAATGCCCCCAAAACTACCCAAAAACAGGTTAATCTGTTACACCCGTGTGACACGGATGATTCAACAGATGTGAGTGAGACTGTAATTCCTTCTTTATCAGTGAATTAGAGCCAATGGAAATTTCGGACGCAAGGGACTTAAAATCCCTCGTAGGTTATCCTACGTGCCGGTTCGAGTCCGGCCCTCGGCACTCTAGCCTTTCAAGATCTCACGTGTTGCTTTCAGGTGCGTGAGTGGGTTTAAAATTCGATGCCAATCCCTTAGGATCCGATATATTCTCAATTCCTTGTTGACAATGAAAATCAATCTCATTTAGAATGGAAATCGAGCGAGTTACATTGACTCTAAGTGTACTTTAGAATATAATCATATTATAAATAAATAGGGAGGCCCTCATGCGAAAACACATCCTAAAAATCGGATTGGCACTGCTTATTCTGCTGCTGCCGGTTTCGGCTCACGCGCTGAAGATCGTCAGCTGGAATTCCCTGGAATTCGGAGCTCTCTCCACCGACCGGATCGAAGATTTCAAAATGGTATTGGACGAGCTGAAGCCCGATATTCTGGTCGTACAGGACATGGTTGGCGACGACGGTGCGACACTGTTCCTGAACAAGGTCCTGAATCACACCAAAAAACTGTACAAAATGGCCAAATTCAAGAACGAGGACGGCACTGCCACCGGGTTCTTCTATAATAAAAAGGCCGTAAAACTGACATCCCAGGAAGAGATTTTCACATTGAATCGGAGCGTATGGGGCTATACTTTCAAGATCAAGAAAGGCGACGGCAAAAACAAAATTATCAATGTATACTCCGTTCACCTCCCGTACGGCACCAAGACACCCAGTAAGATCCTGAGGGATGTGGACGTGCAACTGCTTCGCGGACACCTGGATATGACGCATCAGTTGGGAGACTTTTTTGTGGTGTGCGGGACTCTCAATCTGGCAGGCACCAAGGACAAGGCCTTCAAGATACTGACAGCCGAAACCGAGGGCAGCTACGGCACCCTGATCGATCCTCTCGACATCACGGGAAGATGGCACAATAAGAAGAAGCACCAGACGAGCTTTTCCGTATCGACCCGCAAGATGGCCGTCGCTGCCGGCGCTGTCGGGGGATTGAGAGATCGCTACGACAATTTTTTCGTCTCCCAAGGCATCCTGGATGACGAAGATTTCACCTTTGTCGAGGGAAGCTATATCGCATATGGCAATGACGGCAAACACTTGCGCAAGGCCATCACGGTTCCCGACAACCAGATCGTCTCGCAGGATATCGCGGAGGCGCTTTATAGGGCATCTGACCACGTGCCCATCGTTATGGAACTGGGGCCCCCAGCTGGTGATGGGCCACCTCTGCCTCCCTCTCAACTCACGGCCCAGGCCTTCTCGGCCTCTGCGGTCGACCTGGCATGGATGGACAACGCAACCAACGAGGACGGCTTTCATCTGAACCGGGCCCGTGACTGCTTTGACTGCCACGGCAGCACCCACTGCAACTCTTGCCATGGAGGCTTTCCAGGCCTTCCCAACAGCCCCATTCATGCGTTTGGTGGCCACGAGCACAGCTGGGCCAAGGTCGCAACCATAGCCCCCAATGTCAAGACCTTCAGAGACAGCGGCCTCGCTTCGGGAGGAAAATACAGCTATAAGGTCCGTGCCTATAATGCCAAGGGCAACTCGGCCTACTCCAACACGGCTACGGCCACTACCGGAACCGCGGCAGCCTCGGAAAAGAACGAAGACAAATAGATACTGTCGAAAGAATCGATAGTCAGATTACGGATACACGATAGAACAACACCTCATCAGGGAGGATGGGCCTCGGAAGGCCCTTCCTCCCTGATCCGGGTGTATCCGGAATATTAGGCTCAAAGAGCTTCCACTCGTTTCCCCCGATCCTCTCTCTCCACTGAACCATACGCCGTATTCGGTGGGAACCTCAGTCATTCCTATTGTTTAGAGCTGTCTGCGGCACCTCCATGTGTTCCGGACAGTCCAGTCCCTGGATCTTCCGATTCACATGTGGATGGGTTTTTCATTTGGGAGAAGCAGGGGAGGGCGGATTTATATGCAGAGATTAGCAGGGATAGGAATAGGAAAAATGAGGCCTAGCTCACTTGGAGTGCAAGAACGAAGGGAAGTTTACAGTGAAGGGGTGAAAACATTAATCTGGGAGAATAATACTGAGAAGAAAATAGTGCCCGCAACCCCTCGAGAGGGATTGCGGGCACTCGATTTAGAGCTTTCTGTTATCTACTTGTGCGGGAAGATGGTTCTATCGGGTTCAGCGTCGTGGCAGAGTTCGCAGTCCATGCGGCTGAGGGCATCAGGCTCGTTGGGACTTTCGCCCTTGCCGTGGCAGCCGAGGCATTGACCAGCCGTCTTGCTCATTTCTCTCCTGCTCTGCAGGTTGCCTTTAATAACAGCTTCGTTGAGCAGGATGGCGGTATACTCGGCAACCGAGGCAGCCAGGCGTCCGCAGCGATCTGCCCGCTCTGCGCTGAAGGGCTCCAATTTGGATTTGGCAACCCAACGTGCGATGGAGACGTGGCAGAGTGGAGATTTTGCCTTGGATGTCGGCAGCTTGACGGGGACGTCCCTCAACGGTTTTTTCGGATTCCAAACAGGCTGCGCGGTTGATTCGTACCAGGACATGAGCTGGTTGGCCATCTGCCTGCGCAGGCCCGTGTCGCCGACGAAGACCGCGAGTGCCGCGAGGCCGCCGTTGAGCGTTCCACACAAAGAACCCCACAGCTCTCCTCCCCCGGCACCATAGTGCATCATTTCAAAGGGGAAGTTGCTGTAAGGCGTGCCCAGCGCATCGGCCACGGGTGCCACTACACCCACGAACGAAGCGTACATGCAGCCGCGCACATAGTAGCTCTCGTATGCCAGCTTTGCCGCCTTGTTCACAATGATCCTCTTCTGCAGCGGCCATGGCCACATACTTGCTTCTCCCTGAGCTGCCGGTGCTCCGAAAGCATAACCGGTGAATCCTCCGCCGACAACGGATGCGCCTGCGATCGAACTCAGCTTCAGCAACTCCCTACGAGACATTTCTTTTTCCATGAGTCTCTCCTCCCAAAATTATTATTTATTAGCTGTTAAAGCAGTCGGGGCCTGCTTTCCAAGCCATGAAGATACGTCTTTCCGTCTTGGTTTGGTTTTGCTGCGGTTGGGTCGTTTCCACAGTGTTTGGCAGCATGTAGACATCGATTATTTTATAATCTATTAAATTTAATACAAAATAGTATTTATAATATATAAGCAGTTATTATAATACATTCCAATCCGATGTCAACCTTTTTCGTAAAGTCATGTAAAAGGGCTTTTTCATCATACGTTCTGCGTTTGAATCGGGGGCATGAAATCTCTATAATAGGGGCAGCATGAGAACAAATAATGTAATTCTAGGAGTCCTAGTCATCCCGCTTCTCTTGGCTCTTCTCCTGTCACAAGCGTGCTCTCGACAATCCGCAGAAACGCAGGCGACGATCACCGATGAGAACGGCGTGATGGTCATAGAGAATCCACTCGAGCCCATGAATCCGGAGCTTGAGTTCAGGTTTGAGGAAGAACTCCGGATCGGCACCGAATATGGAGACGAGAACACCATGTTCGGGAGTCGGGTCCTCATCAATGCGGATCAGGAAGGCAATATCTACGTATCGGATCAGGATATCAACACGGTCAAGAAGTATGATAAAAACGGCGGGTTCCTCCTCACGATCGGGGGGCCGGGGCAGGGCCCGGGAGAGTTTCAAAATATCAGTGAGACGAGGTTCGATGCCGCAGGCAACATCTATCTGAATGATGATCGGAGCCAGAGAATCACCTTCATGAGCAGAGATGGGGAATATGTTCGTGGTGTCAAAGCCCCATTCTATTTCGAGCGGGTGCTCGTCAATTCGAGGGGCCACTATTTCGGCCGGGCAGTGGATAATGTCAAGTTGAAAGGCGGGAAAAGTTTTGAATACTACTTTGGCCTGTTTGACGGTGAATTCACTAGCATTGCCGAATTATTGAGGCAGCCTCAGCGGAGTAAACCCGGGGGCAAGGGATCATTCTCCATCGCACAGGCCCTGGCGAATGATATGAGCAGCCGGGCCTTTGTGCCCATGGTATCCTATGTGCTGGATGAGCGTGACATGCTCTATTTCGGGTATCCGGAGGAATATGAGATCAAAGTGTATTCGTCCCTCAACGGGGAGCTCGAGAAGATCATCCGGCGCGAGCACAGCCCCATTGCGGTAACCGGGAAGCACAAGGAACTTTTCGAACAGAACCAGAGCGAGCTGTTTAGGTCGAAAATGCCGGCCGGGATGGAGGATGAGGTCTTTGAGCTGGTGGAATATCCCGAGTTCAAGGCTCCCTATGAACGGTTCGTCCTGCTGGAAAACGGATGGATCTTCGTGGTGGTCGATTCCATGCGCAGCGGGCCAGCCTTGATCGATATCTTCAGCCAGCAGGGATACTATCTGGCCCAGTTCGAAACGAAGATCCCTACGGAACATCTCTTGTTCAAGAACGGGAAGGCCTATTCGGTGGAGATCTTGGATGATTATCAGTACATCGTGCGATATACATTCGAGATAGTGGGACATACGGGTGATTGAATTGACACATGGATAGCTCACGGAAAATCTTATCTACAGCCTAATGGAAATGTGTACTCAGGGGATGGGAATGAATAGAAATACGAGAATACTCTCAGCAAATCTCAGAAAGGGCTCTTTCAGTGTAATTGTCATCTGCCTGATGTTGGCTCTTCCGATCCATGCTCAGGAGGATTCCAAGGCCAAGCCCGGACTCATTAAATCCATGGGTCTACCTGATGTCTGGAAGCCCTATATTGGGGGACTCGCGGGCACGAACACCGCTGGAGAAACCAATCAGGTGTATGGGGAGTTCAATCTCGGGATCCGCCGGGATCTCTTGAATCCTCTGTTCGGCCTGCTGGCGCTGGAAGGGGAGGGATATTTTAATTTCCTGGGGAGTGAGACAGACGGGGGCCTCCGTTTTGGCATCGCGTTTCCGATCGTCTTTCTCCGGATCGGCTGGGACTATTCCATCCGGCAGGAGCGTTCGGATTTCATGTGGACGTTCCGGCTTCCCCTGAAACGTGGGGGGCTCTTCGGCCTGGGCGACGATTTCCGGATCGACCTCATCCCGGGGCGGTCCGTCTACAGCTTCGGCTTCAGCATTCCCCTTGGTCAGCCCTACTTGGGAAGAACCCGCCCTGTTCGATCCTACACCCCACTTCCTGAGGCATCCACGGAGAAACGGCTGGCCTATGCGCCATCGCATGAACTCGGCGAGGTCCTCCAGTTGACAGACAAATCCGCTGACTGGATCAATCGGTTCACCACGCCTTTTTTCGACCAGAAGCGGAAGATGAATAAGAAGCGGACCCAGTTCTTCGTCGAGAAGATCGTCCAGTTCAAAGATCACATCGACGAGAAAGACAAGAATTTTCCAGAGGGACGCACCTTCGAGGCAGAGATCCGCTTCTACCATGAATGTCTGGATAGGGCATTCACCCTCGCAGCCGGGAACAATCACCAGATCGGGGCACGCATTGCAGAGCATTTCCGTGAGGTCCTCCTCCATGAGGTGCTCATTCCCTATAACCGAAGTTTCGGGCAGGTGAGAAAACCCGAGAGCATCCGGGGCTATGCAGCGATGGCTGGCAGGCATTTCAGCACTTGGCTGAATTCTCAATCCGATATCCCCCCAGGCAGGCGCGACGCAGCCATTTATGTCTTCAGGGCCCTCATCAACCTCATGGAAATTCATCGCCAGGGATCGCTGGATCACTGGAAGGATTCCCGTGTCGTCTGGCTCCCCCTCCATTATGCCCTGCAGCTGGAAGACCACGACACTCAGATGGAGATGGACGCCATCCTGGGGATGATGGTCAAAAATGAGTTCAAAGACGGCAACAAGGCGTACTATGTGGTGAACGAACAGTTCAACTGGGAGTTGTCCCGCATGATCCACTCGGCTCGGGACTATCACGTCTTGTGGATCCACGACATCCGGGGAGTCAACAGCGCAAAGCCCCGGGTTCCAGATTCAGTTTCCTACAACATGATCTTGAAGGATTACTATGGCGCCTGGATCGAACGGGTCAAGGAATATGCCAACACCGGCAAGCTCCCTGTCTTTATGATCTTCCTGGATCAACATTATTTCGAGGGCAATAAGTCTTTGTTCTGGATGGAACTCCTAAGCGATCCCCTGGACCACAAGCTGAATCTTCCGAAAGGGTTCGAAACCTGGGAGATCGAGATCGATGATGCACAGACAGAATTGAAGGCAGCCATCAGCGAATCAGAGGCCCTGCAGGCCGATGTGAAGAGGTTCGGGAACAGATGGCTGAAAAACCGGATCAAGGTCCACCTCAACATCACCAATCCCGCGGACCTTTCGTTCCGCTCGATCCGTACCCTCAGGGGAGCCCCCTTTGTCCCGGACAGCCTGATCCGCGATCACCGCAAGATCAGTTTCTTCGACGTCACGGAGCTCGATCCGGGTAAAGGAGAGGCAATCTACAGTGGATTGGGAGTCGGCGAGTATTACGTGGGACCGCGCTGGGAAGACCGTTCCATCATGGTCAAAGGACAGGAACTGTTGGGACTCAAAGACGCTGCCCGAGAGCTGCTCCTCTCCCAGGGCATGAAGCCTCATCACATCCCGGTCCCGCTCCGCCCCTTGCCCAAACCGGCGGACTATGCACAGAAGGTGGAGGAACTCAAGGCATCCGGATGGACGACTCGGGGATTGCAGGTGCATAACGCGACCGGTTTCGGTCAGAAGGATGCGACCCTGGCCAAAGCTGTGATCTACACACTGATGCCCAAGGGCTCGTACCTGCTGGCCCCGGACCAGGTCTGGAGCAGCCCCACCTGGGCAGGGATGCTGGTGGGTGCCGCCCTGCGAGGCTGCTCTGTCTTTGCCATCTCCCCCTCTTTATTGAATGCTCCGGTTGACGTCAATGCGGCCATGTCACGGAGCAACGAGATCTTCCGCCGCCTTATCTATGTCGAAAATCTCATGCGGGACGAGATACAGGAGATCGGGGGCAGGCTCAAAATCGGCATTTACAATGTGGAGGTCGATGTCCAGGATGTGTCCGGCCGGGGAAAACTCCTGGCAGAAAACTACGCGGAAAATCCCTGGCTCCGGGAGGCCTTCCCCTTCCAGCCTCCTGTAGTCGAATTCATTCAATCCCTATCGGGACAGCTGGCGATAAAAGGCGCCGATCTCCGCTACCTGAGGGGAAGGGAAGACATCCGCATGCCCAAGCTCCACCGGAAAACCCAGTTCTTTGCCTCCCAAGAGGCCATGGAAACGCTGGTACCCCTCCCGGAATGGGGCCCTTTGCTGGAGGAGTTTTCTCTGGCCCGCATAGATCAGGTACAACGCGAAACCTATCTGGATTCCAAGAGGTACCAGGAGCTTTTCATCGATGAATTCCGCCTGTTGGAGACAGCCTGGCTGGCGAATATTCCAGAAAATGAGAGAGAAAAGGCGATCCTTTACCTCACCGTGGGATCACACAACCAAGATCTCCGCAGCCAGATAATGGATGGAGAGGTCTTGTTCCTCACCTCGGGATTCGACAGCCTGCTCGGTTTCATGGACTTTTTTGCGTTGATGGGATTGACGACCTGGGTCGAAAATATAGCTTGGCTGGAGCTCATGCTGCCCCGTTACGAAGGATTCTGGTTCCGGATCGGGCAGTGGTTCCGGGCCGCCATCTGAGACCTGGGATTTGAGCAGCATCATACTGTTCGGAACCTGGGGTGAGGACAATGCCGGGGACGACATCCTGCTCCTGTCGCAGATCCAGGGCATCCGGGCTCGCCGGCCTGGCTGCCGGATCGTGATCTTCTCGGGAGTCCCGGATAACACGCGTAAACTCCTCAACAGGGAACTCTCCTCCAGCGACAACATCGAGATCGTCTACACCGGGCGTCTCGGGATCAGGGAGCCGGGTCTAAGCCTTCCTCGATCAATGCGCTGGTTCTGGCGGAATCTGCGCGAGATCTCCCGCGCCGGGCTGCTTGTCATCGGGCCCGGCAATCAGCTGCAGGATGTCACCATGCGGCTTCGCGTCGTATTCTTCCTTTCTCGTGCCGTGGCCGCCTGGGTCTTCCGCACTCCCTACGCTTTTGTCGGCATCGGATTCTACCAGCTCAACAGCCGCTTCTGCCGGTGGCTCTTTCGTTTCACTGGAGATCGAGCAGCATTCATATCAACACGCGATCGCGGCGGAGCCGAAAAGATCAGAGACATGGGCGTCTCCAAGACCGAGATCGCGGCTCTGGCTGATTGCAGCTTCGCCCAGGAACGAAAAGTTCCCGAAAGGGTAGCCGGCGACCAAGCCCCCCCTGTGATCGGGCTCACGACCCGGATCTTTCGTCCTGAGGTTTTCCCCGCTGCTGTAGCGCATAATTTCGAGAACTGCCTGGCAGATCTCCTCCGCAGTGTCATCGCCTCGGTTCCAGGTGTCCGTTTTCGTTTTTTCCCATTCTACAAGGGCAGTATCTGGAACGATCGCGTTGCCCTGGATCGCCAGAGAGAGAGGCTGGCGGGGACGGATTTTCAGGTGACGACTGTTGAATTTGGCTCCCTTGATGGACTGCGCCGTTCTATCTCACTTTGTGACGCCTTTATCGGTGTTCGTTACCATTCGGTGCTTCTCTCGGTCCAGGGGGAGGTCCCTGTCATGGGGATCAGCTACGCCCACAAAACCCGGAGGTTTATGCAGGAAAACGGCCTGGGAGACTATGTGATCCCTGTCGAGGATGTGACCTCGGAAGATCTCCGGGCAATCTGGGAGCGATTGTGGCTAAGCCGGAGCGAAGTTAGGGATATGCTGCCACGAATCAACCAGCACGAAGCAGAACTTGCCCAAAATCACTTCGACCTTATGTTGAAGCCCCGGGGGAGGGGATAGGTCGACTGTTCGCTTGTCTGTGAGTGATCCGATACGCTATAATCAGCAAAGAAGGGTAAATTAGAGTGAAATGTCCGGAGTGTGATGCATTGATCCCGGATGGCCGTGGCTACTGCGGCAGCTGCGGGATCCACATCCGGACATCGCGGGAGCAATCAGGTCCCGTCACGCAGACCATGCAGACTCCCAGCGCCCACCTCAATACCGGATTCTCTTTTGCCGGCCGGTATCAGATCATCGAAGAACTCGGGCAGGGAGGCATGGGCACCGTGTACAGGGCCTTTGACCAGAAGCTCAGCGAAGAGGTGGCACTTAAGCTCATCAAGCCCGAGATCGCGTCTGATCCCGATACAGTGCTGCGCTTCAGCAATGAGGTGAAGCTGGCCCGAAGGATCTCCCACCGCAACATCGGAAATCTATACGAGCTTATGGAGGACAAGGGTACACACTATATCACCATGGAATACATCCCCGGCGAAGACCTGGGCCGGTTGATCAAGAGGATAGGGCCACTGCCTCCGGAGAAGGTCCTGCGCATCACGACTCAGATCTGCGATGGATTGAGCGAAGCACACAGCCGGGGCATCGTGCATCGGGACCTCAAGCCCGGAAATATCCAGATCGACCACAACGGCGATGTCCGCATCCTCGATTTCGGGATAGCGCGCTCCCTGGACACCCCAGGGATGACCCAGCAGGGGATGGCGGTCGGCACACCGGAGTACATGTCTCCCGAACAGGTGGACGGCCAGGAGGCGGATGAGAGGTCGGACATCTACTCCCTGGGCATCATCAGCTATGAGATGCTGACGGGGAAGCGCCCCTTCGAGGGCAACAGCCCGTTCTCGATCGGATACAAACACAAGATGGAGCCGCCTCAGAATCTCAGGTTTATTGACTCCCGCATCCCGGAAGACCTCAGCCGCTGGGTCATGAAATGCCTTGAGAAGAAGAGGGAAGACCGATACCAGAGTGCGGGAGATACGCTGAGCCAGCTGAGATCGATCGGGGATCTGCTCCCGGGCACAGGGCCGGGCCGGCCGGAAGTCAAACAGCGCCCTCCTTCCCGGGAACTGAACCTGCGCATCGAGCTCAGGAAGCTCCTGATCCCCGCCCTACTCCTGGCCGCGGCGGCCGTGATCGTGATCCTGGTCTTTCTGCTGTGAGCCAGGTCGGTTTGACATTTCGGTTCTATCTACCTATCTTATGTGAGATGGGGGGAATAGAGAGACGTCTATGTTTGCCCGCGCATTGAGGATACAGACAGCGCCTGATCAGATCGATGCGGCTTTTATGCTCTTCGAAGAGAGCGTCGTTCCGCTCTGCAAGAATCAGAAGGGATTCGTCGGGGCTCAATATCTGGCCGACCGCAACACGGGTTCCAGCCTGCTGATCACGATCTGGGAGAGCGAGGCGGACCTGCAGAACAGTGAACGCAGCCGATTTTTCCAAGAGCAGGTCGCGAAATTTATCGGGTATTTCACCGCCCCTCCCATCCGTGAGTCCTTCGAAGTGATCTTGCTCGACTTGAACTTAGAGCGATAGGATCTTGATCACGGCGCCGGCCGCCACCACCAGGATGGCGACCATCAACAGTACGCCCCAGACAGCCCCTTTTGTCCCCCGAACCGTATCCTCCCCGAGATAGCTCCGCTTGTTCTGCAGGATGAAGAATCCGATGTATGCGACGGGCATCATGACCAGATTGAAGGAAGATACCAGCACCGGCAGCCAGAAGGGGAGAGAGAAAAAGGCCCCGATTATCCCGATGTTCGCCACCATCGTGCTTGCACGGTAGCGCCAGCCGCTGAACTCGAAGTGGAACATCTCACTCAAGACGAAGCCGCACAGGAGCATCTCGATCACAAGTGTGGTGAAGCACATGCTCAGGATCCCGAACGAAAAAACGATCCGGCCGAGGGAGAGCCCGATGAGTGGCTGCAGAGCGTGAGCAGCGTCTACGGCGGTCTTGACCTGAATGCCCTGTTCATGGAGCGTGTTGGCAAAAGCGATGGCCACGAAACTCGTGGCCAACACAAACGGAACAAACATGGAAGTCCCGAGATCGAAGTTCTTGAGACCCCTGTGTTCCCTTCCCCAACCTCGGGCCAGGAGTGTGTAGGGATAGAGAAAAGTCATGTTGACTCCCACAGCAGCCCCCAGCTGGCCCAGGACGATGGTGATGCCAGCCTTGTCATTGGGAATGTGGAATGTGAAAAATCCGCGGAAGAGTTCCTTCCAGTCGATACCGGTCTTGATAACCACCAGAAGGAAGGCCAGGACCATCATCATCAGCATGTACTTGAGTATGCGTTCGAAGCGGCGGATGGACCTACGGCTGCCACCCTCATAGCTCCAGCAGACCGCGGTGCCCAGGGACAGTAGAACAAGTGCGATCACACCTCTGGGGACATCGAGGCCGGCGACCGCGAATATGTCCTGGAATACGGCGGTTCCCAGGGAGTACTGAGGAAACTGCCACACCACCGAAGCCAGGAACACATTGAATCCCCAGAGGAGGGCCACGACCGGGTGCAGTTTCGTCCAGAAGACATCATAGGGACGCGCTCGTGTCGAGAGTACCTGATGACCGATGGCGGCGAAAACCACGACACCCAGGAACATGGCTACGGGCGGCACCCAGAGAAGCTGGTAGCCAAATACGGAGCCGGCAAAGATCGCGGATCCGGCGGATCCGGCTCCCAGGGTGAGGGCGCTCTGTACCCACCCTGGCCCGGACAGCCCCCAATAGCCTCTCCAGCGCTGCCAGAAACGCGGCCTGGCATCTATCCCGCGGAGCTGTTCTTTCTCTGCTTCCAGGGCTTTTGCATCGCGGACTTCGACCATGGGAAGTCCCTTGCGAAGAACCTGATGTTGTCTTTTTTCTCTCATCCCTGCCTCGAAGACTCATGTTCTTGTAACATAAATCAAAAAGACTTGACAAGAGCAACTAGATGTCGTATCTTTCAAAAAGAGTGCATCAATATGTTGTAGGTGAGCTCGAGGGGAAATATAAGGTTTCTCTTAGAATGCGGGAGTTGTTAAAGGTATATAAAAACGAGGAGGGCTAGAGAGGAATCCCGTCCTACTCTTTTTTTCGCTATGCCTTGGATGGTGAGACCCTCCTCGTTTTTTGCATAGTTAGTTCGTCCTGATCCAATATCGCATCCAACCCGAGAATCGTCAATCGCCTTTCAGGGTGGTTGCCAGGGTGAGATTTTTTTAGCCTCGTCACCCCCAGGGATTAATCAGCTGTGCCTTGAGTTTTTCATTTTTGGGATATATGATGCAGAAAAAATAAGGGAGGATAGATCACATGGACTTTAAAAACTCGGTGCCGGACAGGATCCAGGAGATCAAAAACACAGTGGGGGAGGAAAAAGCGATATCGGCTCTCTCCGGGGGTGTCGACAGCTCTGCCTGTACGGTTTTGGCCCATAGAGCCCTAGGCGAAAATTTGAAATCCATCTTTATCGATGACGGTCTCATGCGCGAAGGGGAACCCCAGGAGGTGCAGCAGATCTTCGGAGACCTGGGGATTAAAGTCGACATCGTCGAAGCAGCAGATGAATTCTTCGCAGCATTGGCTGGGAAGATCGATCCGGAAGAGAAGCGCAGGGCGTTCCGCGATACGTTCTATTCGGTCTTCGGACGCGAGGTCAAGAACAGTGGTGCCCGTTACCTGATCCAGGGTACCATCGCTCCTGATATCATCGAGACTACGGGCGGTGTAAAGACACAGCACAACATCCTCGAGCAGATCGGTATCGATCCCGAGGCTGGCTATGGCTACAAGGTCGTGGAGCCCATCAAGGATCTGTTCAAGCCTGGTGTTCGCGTGGTCGCGGAGGCCGTGGGACTTCCCGAGGAGATCCACCAGCGGATGCCGTTTCCCGGCCCGGGTCTGGCCACACGCGTGGTGGGAGATGTGACACCCGAGCGGGTGGCGCGCGTGCGCAGGGCTACCGTCATCGTGGAAGAGGAGATCCTGCACCTGAAGCCGTTTCAGGCCTTTGCGGTCCTGCTGAGTGACATGGCTACGGGAGTCCAGGATGGCAAGAGAAAGTTCGGCGACATCGTGATCGTGCGCTCCGTAGAGAGCAAAGACGCCATGACGGCAGAAGCTACTCATGTACCCTGGGATGTACTGAACAAGATCGCGGCCCGTATCGTGACCGAGATCCCCGAGGTCGTGCGTGTGGCCTATGAGCTGACTCCCAAGCCCCCAGCCACCATCGAATACATCTAACCAGCCTGGATTGTTCACGCGCCGATCTCAGCACGTCGACTTCGTCGTGGCCCAATCGACGTAGTACACTACGCCTCATGAGCCACTTCCTTGCCGCTGCACCAATCTCGATGCGTGAACAATCCAGGCAAATGAATCATCCAGGCACGCGCATGATCCAGGCTTATGCGGAAATTCGATTTTTTGCGATCTTGTAGATTCCGAGGGTCAGGAGCGGGATGATGAACACGAAGAAGAAACCCCAGCTGATGGTGCCGTAGCCCTTGGCAATGAGGTCGATAAGCCCGAAGGTCGAGAGTCCGAAGGCGACGAGCAGGATGAGAATGGCGACCACCGGCCTCTGCCACTGCTTGAGGTCTTTTCCGCGGGCCTGCAGGGCCGAACGGAGCCTCTCGTTGACAGAGTGGATGAAACCGGTGCCAGTCTCGACCAGCGTACCGAAGAGAACGACCTGAAACACGATCAGAAGGGCCGGGATGCCGGCTCTCTCCAGAATAAAGACCACCGGGATCTCCACAGGGAGGACCTCCGGATAGAATCCGATCACTGCGATGTAGAAGAGGAATCCGGGGAAAATGGCGATAGGTCCACCCAAGAGCCCAGCGATGATGGCCTCCCGGCGAGTTTCGATGTGTTTCAGGCAGAACAGCACGGCTGCGATGATCCCTAGATTGTAGAGGGCATACTTAAATCCACCGAGAGCCCAGCCCGGCTCGATCGAGCCTGAGGCCAGATTCTCACGGATGGCCGGTCCGAATTTCATCAATGCCACGACCACAAAGACGATGTAAACACAGTAGAGCAGGATCGACCAGAGAGACAGAAAGCTTTCGATCAAGCCGCTGCCCTTGAAAGTAAGGAAGCCCACCGCCGCCAGCATGATCAAAACGCCAAAGATGTAGGGGATCCCAAAGTTGGCCTCGAGTAGGATCCCTGCAGCAGAACCGATGACCGCCAGCACGATGAAGAGCAGGACAAAATAGATGATCTCGAATATCATCCAGAAGGGCCCCAGCAGCTTCTGGAAAAATGTCCTGTAGTCATAGGCCTTAAACACCCGAGCGAACTCGAAGGTCACGGCCAAGATGACGGACCACATGACCGTGGTCACAAGGACCATACCGAGGAGGCCACCCAAGGGGCCGTTGTTGAGGAAATACTCCACGAGCTCCCGTCCGGTTCCGTATCCGCCCCCGATTGTCACGGACTGGAAAACAAAGCCAGGCAGGAGATATTTCTGAAAACGAGTGGATTTCAGGAAAGTCATGCGCTCATCTTATAAAAAATAGGGGAGAGGCGCAATTTACAGAATTGGGAACTGGTCCATTTTGCGCACTAATTGGACCTGTCCCTATTTTTTCCTAACCTATCCCCTTATTTTATTCTATAATAGGGCAGCCATGACCCACGACACGTATCGCGAGAGGGACCGCCGGATCCGGTCGATTACTCTGTGGGGGGCGCTGCTCAACCTGCTGCTCATGGCCCTGAAGATTCTCTCAGGAATCTTTATCCAATCCACGGCCCTGATCGCCGATGGGATCCATTCTCTTTCTGATCTGGCCACGGATTTTGTGGTGATCCTTAGCTCTAGGCTCTCCAACCGGCCTGCAGACGATACACATCCCTATGGACATCAGAGGTTCGAGACTCTGGCAGCCGTGTTTGTGTCCGTTGTCCTGATGATCGTAGGCGGTGGACTGATCTGGACTGCCTCCCGGGATATCCTGAATGGGGAAGGACACTTTCCCGGTGCATGGGTGCTGGTGATCGCCGGTATATCTGTCGTCTCTAAAGAGGCCGTCTTTCGGATTACCAGAAAGATCGCCAAGAAGACCCACAGCGCCTCCCTTTATGCCAACGCATGGCATCATCGTTCCGATGCTTTTTCATCTATCGCCGTCCTTGCGGGTGGGATCGCGGGCCTGTTGGGATGGGCCATGGCAGACTTAGCTGCAACCGTAGTCGTGGGTTTTATGATCCTTGGTGTGGCCCTTAAGATATTTTATCAGGGAATGATGGAACTGACCGAAGGCTCCGCCGACAAGAGTTCGATCGCTGCGATAAAGGAAACCCTCTCCGCTGACGAGGAAATTTGTGGCTGGCATGCCTTGCGCACCAGAAAACTGGGAGGCGAGCTGTTCGTCGACCTTCATGTTTTGGTAGATGAAAAGCTCACGGTCCGGGAGAGCCACGACATCAGCCTGCGCATCGAGGAACAGATCAAGACCTGTCTTTCAAAACCGGTCAATGTCCTAGTACATATTGAACCGGATTCGGTGTTGCCTTAAAATTTTTGGAGGCTCTTCCCCCATTCCGTTTCCAGGGCATAGTCGACGCAGCGCTCGAACATGGGATAATCGAAATCCGGGCAGTCCAAGCCGGCCGTGTCCAGCACGTCTCCACAGTTCTTTCGGTCGAAGGTCCTCAGGTCCTGCATATAGGGCTCGTATGCCTCGATATGCCTGCTCAGCAGGGTTTCGAGTGGATTTTTCGGATTGTGTGTGAAGCTGTCTCCCAGCTCAGGTCGGATCCCGTCGACACCGAAATAGCGATTAACATAGCCTATGATTTGGTCCAACCGGACAATCCTTGGGTTGACTATATGGTAGATGTCCCCTCCCAGCCCCTGGTCCATGAGCGCCATCACGGCCTCAACAAAATAATCAATCGGGATGACGTTCAGGCTGCCCTCACGATTGTTCTCGATACGGAGTGGGAGGTGAAGCTTCCCATCCTGCAGGAGGCGGACACCCATTGCAGAGGCGTTTTGACCGCCGTTGTCGAGGATATCTTTCAGATAAAGCTCTCGAAAATAGTGCACCAGCCGAATCGGATAGTACAGCGCGTTGAACCGGAAGCTCCGTCCACTCTGCGAATCCCCGTAAACGATGGAGGGGCGGTAGATGTACCGGTGAATGCGCGCTTCAGCGCAGATCTTGTCCACCAGCATCTCCGATGCGTGCTTCGTCTCCTCGTATACGTTGTGAAAGTCTGCGGCCTCCTCCAGTGTCTCTGCACAGATCCCCTGCCGCTTTCCCGCGACATAGGCTGTGCTGATGTGGTGAAATACCCCGCATCTCCCTCGAGCCGCCAGGTTCAAGACATTCTGCGTCGCGACGAGGTTGGATTCCTCAACACGACTTCGCTTGCGCTCTGAAAAAGAAGTGTCTGCCGCGCAGTGGAAGATCTCATCAACGGAGCCGAGCAGCTCGGAGTAGAGGGTGTCACTCAATCCGAGCTTCGGCCGTTCGAGATGTCCCTCGGCCACCCGCAATCGGCCAGCCTCCTGTTCTGGCTTTCGTTCGAACCAGTCCAGGAGTGTTTCCACACGGTTCTCGGCGCTCATCCCATTCCGCGGCCGGGCGAGCAGAATGAGATGGAATCCCCGGTCGAGCAAAGCTACAGCGAGGTGGCTCCCCAGAAAGCCCGCGGCTCCTGTGATCAGGATGGTTTTTTTCCGGTTCCGCCTCATTTCCTGGAGTTCTTCTACTGAGCGGCGCATGGAGTCTAGGTATACAGGAAGCCTTCTTTCCGAGCGAATCCCTGGTTGAAGACATACTTGATCCAGCGGACACCTGTGACTTCTCTGCTGAATCCCTCGATCATCTCTCCCGCAGCCTGAACAGCCTCCTGCATTCGCTGGATTTCCTCTGGATCGGTCTGATCCATATAGTAGTCGTATTCGAGGACGGCCCGCTTTCCCAGGTCTAAGGGAGTGAAGAATCCGAAGTCGTGTTTCAGGCCCTGGTGATCCGCGATGCGCCCGAATTCTTTGTTCAATTCTTCGGCAACTTCGAGCCGATCCAATGGAACATACACGATGAAGGCCACGACGTGTTTTTCCCTTCCCATGCGGGAGCTTATGATGCGGAAGTCGTTGAGCCATACGAGGTCGGTCATCTCAGGCCGGGAATACAGCTCTGAATAGAATTCCTGCATGCCCTTGTCCACTGTTTGAGCGACCGTTTCGGGTGATGGCTTGAGCGCGGCTTCGAGGATCGGCAGCATCTCCTTCCGGAGGAGTGTCTCATAGGGTCTCGTTGCCCCTTCCCCATCCCTGACCAGGGAAAGCCAGTCCTCCTCGACCATGCCAGGGAGCCCCAGGATGATGGATCTCAGGTACTCCTGATCGAGGACCGTCTCTGCCATGCCCAACACGCTCTGCCTGGCATATTGATCCCCGATCATGAGCACCGCGTATTCGATCCCCAGGTCATCGATGAAGGCAGCCTTCACTTTGCGGGCCATGTCGGCAGTCGGGGCGATAAAGGTCGCGATGTATTCCAGTCCGAGCACTGCGAGTGCCAGGCCGATCCGTCTCTGGGACAATTCCCGCGCAAAGGCTCCGGCCTCCTTGAAATCCGCGAATGGGATGAGAAGGCCCTCCTCGTCCCCAGTCTTGGGATGCAGCCTCACATCCACGCGTGTGCAGATGCCTGGCGCCGGTAGTTCCTCCAGCTGGAAGCCGAAAACATTGGGCGCATCCTTCTGATTGAGCTCGAATATTCGGCTGTCAGGTCCCACGAATTCTGCGTTGACATAGTTATCCGCGGCAGTTCCATAGGCATTTGAATACGTCGAAAAAATCCCGGAACACATGATGTTGGCGCAGACCAGAGCGGCTGGCTCGGCAACGTTGGCGCGCAGGCCCTCCTTCGCGGCCTCCTGTTGCAGCTCAAAAGCCGCGATCCCTGGTCCCACCGAGGCCTTCCAGTTGGCTTTGTCGATCCGGATGTCCCGCATCCGACGTAGATCTAATACCAGCCCGTCCTCCGCAAAGACGAACCCCATAACACTGGATCCGTTCCCTCGTACGGCATAGGTAAGGCTTTGGTCGTTACAGAGCGAGACGATCCGGCTGACCTCGTCTGTTGAACCGGGAAGCGCCACATAGAGGGGCATCTGGATCCCAGTGAAGGGCCCCGGATCGTGGGCGTATGCAACCAGGATGGCGGGATCGCCGCTGGCCCATTCTTCTCCGACGATTCGATGCAGCGACTTCAATACCTCGTCTGTCTGAGGGCTCTCGACTGGAGTCTCCTGTGCGAGATGTTCCTCCACAGATTCTTTCAGGGCTCTCATGACCTCGAGAGGACGGAGCTCTGTCGCGAAATAGCACTGCACATCACAGAAGCCGCAGAGAGTACATGTCTCGGCGATATCGACCAGCCGTTCTGTAAGCGGAATTTGACCCTGAACCAGGGCAGCATAGATGTCCATTCTCCCTTGAGGGAAGTAGCTGACATAGTGTTTATCTCTCCCCGGCGGGCACAATCCAGTTCCCAGGTAATCGATCTTGCACATGGCATAATGACGGCACTGTTTGGCGGTTTTGAGGGGGTCGATCAATGTCATGACTCGCTCCATCCCATGGAATTATAGGAGTATGTGACCCAGAATAATTATATAAATCCCGGGAATTGTCAATTCAGCTGATCTAAATCGGCATCCTCTATTTGCTCCAGCCTACCAGGCTATAAGGGTTGACAAAAATAGGGCAAATTTGCTATTTTAAATTCCCCTATAGGTGGCGCTATCGTCTAGGGGACTAGGACAGGTGGTTCTCAGCCATCAGACCGGGGTTCGAATCCCCGTAGCGCTACCAACCTCAATTCTTTAAAAATAAACATCTTACCTGTTTCTCTTCATTTTACGAGTAGGGGATTTGTCTCAACTTGTCTCAGGTTTTGGCTTGAAATAGGTTCGTCTTCCTTCTTGTTGAGCGCTTCACTCATCATCTTCATGCTGGATTGAATGTATACTGTGCCTGTCATTCTAAAGCTACTGTGACGTAGAAACCGCTGAATCAATAGTGGGTCGATGTGAGCCTCATGTTGTCTTGTAGAACATGTGCGGCGTAGGTCTCTGAACTGAAAGCCTTCGATATTCGCTCTTCTGCACGCTTCTCTGAATGAGCGCCGACATGTGGTGATGTTTCTATACTTCCCTCCTTCCCAAGGCTCTTCATAGTTGAACATGTACTTGGACCTCCCGCCGTTTTCATCAATCAATCGCATGAATATTTGCTTCATTTCAGACCGAACAGGTATGATGTCTTCTTTTCCAGTTTTGTTGTTCTCTGGTCGAATTGTGATTGTAGCTAGTTGTGATTCTAAATCCACATCTGATACCCTCAACCGAAGGATTTCCTGTAACCGCATCGCCTGCAACAGCGCGCATTGAATGATAGGTCTCAAGTGGGGTGCAGCTTCCTTCATCAAACGCTCTTCTTCTTCGTAACTCAGTACACGCTTTCTACGATATTGAGATTCATCAGCAAAATGGAGTTCTCTATCCACTGGATTTTCACCTGTCTCGTATCCGAACTTTGCAGCGATGGTGTACATTCTGCTCAATACCTGTAAATGCTTGTTGATTGTAGATCCCTGAGCTTTTTCAATGTGTTCTACTTTGGGCTTGAAATTAATAACAAAATCACTCACATGCTCTTTAGTAACCTCGGTGAGAAGCGTTTCACCGAAGTAGGGGATGAGACGACCTTCAATGTACCCTTTGTCAGTCTCGTAGCTGTTTTTTTTTGGTTCAGCATACTTATCCAGATAGATAGGTGCAAACTCTTTGAGTGTGATGAATTTGACCTTGTGTTTCTTTTGTCTGACTTGTTCGACTTTGAGTTCCATTTCAATGATTACATCTTCAAGACATGTTGCATCAGGAACGCTAACCCATTTGCGCTTTTTTTCTGTTTTGTCGTCCTTTTTGTTTTCCTCTTCCTCATAATACCAGTAGTACCACGTGTCGCCTTTTTTACGTGGTCTCCTCCAAACGCCTTTTCTCCCAAAGTTCCAGCGCCTTTTATTTTTTGACATAGCGCTGTCATCTCCTTTCAGGTTACCCTTTATGTAATCCTCTATCGGGATGTCAAGCGTTTGTTTTATACCCCGTGGAGTTATCCTGGCCACAACAGGATTTTCAGCATAACGACTATGAAATACATTCAGTGGAACTAATTCGTAGTTAACTATTCTGCCAATCTTTGATTTGCCGATTTTGCCTAGCTTTGCCCATCGGTCGAGAGTAGAGCGGGACACCCCATAATGGGATTCTGCTTCTTGGGCCTTGTCCCACTTGTATGCCATTGTTGATTCTTTTTCCGTTCAGAATTGATTGTCGTGGCATAAGCTTTCACACCTTTACGCACTCAACAAACTATTACCAAACTCGTCAGTCTTCGCTCTCTAACACACCCCCATAAAAACACAAAAGCCCGAGCTTTAGGCTCGGGCTTGGGATAGAATTGTACTCTTTATTCTATCTATAAATATAGGCTTTTACGACCATATTGTCAAGGATATTTTTTATGTAACTTGTTATATATCTGTAACATACCTCGCAAACTAATCAGGCTTCGCAAGCCTCCACAACTGACAATCCTTACAAGCTCGCTATGCTTCGATATCCATGCAGAAAGACTCCTCTTCGCAAGCTGCAACAGCCTGCACAACTGCCCTTCTCTCCGCATGCACGAGTAGACTTATGTACCTTAACCTTCTTGGGACTCCTAAACACTTTTTTGTGCGGGCTAAATGTCTAACCGTTATTCGCTTACCATGAAAATAGAAAAGGCTTTAGACTGCACCACATGACATACCAGTGCAGAGTAGAGCCTATACCCTAGGTTTTATTGTCTTGGGAACTGAGCGAGGCTTACCGCCCGCTACTGTGATATATGTCGAGATAAAAGACTAAGTGTCTATTTCTCTTCCTTCGGCTTAAGCTCCATGCCGAGTTGCTGTATCATACCTAACTAACTCGCTTCTTCCCTTTCGAGGGATTAGACCGCTTCCAATATATGAGATATAGAAGCAGGAATGGAAGGCTAAATATTAAAGGACCCCCGTAATCATGGGGAGCCAAAAAAATGAACATGGCCGACAGCATTCCGAGACCAGCTATTACTAGAATCGTTCCGCCAATATTCTCACGCCACCAACCAAGACTGACTCCCAATGCAATGAGGATAATATAGACTGCCATTCCTGTGGTTGAAAGCCTCCAGTCTTGGGCAAATCTCCCAGCAGATAGTTCCGAAATCCACTGGCCAACTGTAAAGAGAAGAATAAATCCTGCCACAAGCGAACTGATAACTCGGGCAACATTACGTATTGCCTTTCGTTCATAATCTCTGGTAATTTCTTCGTTTTCCATGACATCCCCCTTTAAAATGTCTTATGTGTAAAAAGATTAAGTGAGCAATGAGTCAAAGGTAGAATCATGAGCAGTTTTTTTATCCTGTTCCTCTTTAAGTAAGTTTAATTATTACTCTTCTTTTGGCGGAGAAGACGACCGGTCTGATATGCGAGTGTCTATTGCGATGAGCCATGAGCCGTCCTCTTGTTTTCGCAGTATCTGTAAGAACTTCCCAGGGATTTGCCTGGGCTCGGGCCAGCCTTCCGCTGCCATTGTAATAGAAACCGTTCCTAGGACAAAGGCAAGGTTATCTCGCCCATCAATTTTCACGATTGTTTGGTTGAATGCCGTGACAGTCGCAGATGCTTTACTGAGAGCCTTTTTTCTAGCCTCCTTGAGTGCTTCTCGCCCCTGAATCATTGGCCCCTGTGCAACCATTATTGTATCCTCGGTATAGAATTCTGTGGTTGCCTCCAAACCGCCTTCCAGCACAGCTTGAACATAAGCATCATTTACTGTTTTAATTGCCGCCACATCCTCATCTGATAAATCTACAATCCTAGCCTCCTCAGCCACCTCTTCAACCTGCTGTTGGCAGCTAAAAGTAAAACAAAGCAGAAAGACCAACGGAATGACCATAAGTAGTTTTTTCATTTGAACCTCCCAAAGCTTATAGACTTGAGTCCATTAAATACCAACATGCAAGCCTACGTCAACTAGTAGACTTATATACCTGTAATGGAACGGGACTCCTAATGGGTACGGGGGAGGGGTTCTACTTTATCCAGTGAGCAGGATTATAGGTTATTCCCTGTGTGACCCTTTATATACATACCTGTAGTAACACAAGCATAATGCTGTAGGTATGTCAGACCCTCCTGGACACATTGTGTTATTTTCTAAGGTACAAAAAGGAGGTCAGACATGTGCAAAAACGAAGTCAGAGA